>Ga0224506_10002031_pt1 | contig 14068 bp, 12 predicted proteins | sample SF_Jan12_sed_USG_2_FD_169108 | JGI IMG/M metagenome (GOLD analysis project Ga0224506, IMG submission 169108) | Sediment microbial communities from San Francisco Bay, California, United States - SF_Jan12_sed_USGS_8_1 | ecosystem: Environmental > Aquatic > Marine > Sediment | place: USA... | reverse complement strand
TAAGGTTGATCTCTTCTATCTCATCCTGCCCGACATCGGCGGCATAAAGCTCACCGCTTTCTCTGTCGAAGGAGAAACGCCAGGGATTGCGCAGGCCATAGGCCCAGATCTCGGGTCTGGCATTTGGCGTGGTAATAAATGGATTGGTGATGGGGATGGCATAGTTACGGCCTCCGGTTTGTCTGTCGACATCGATACGAAGAATACTACCTAATAAGGTGTTGAGATTCTGGCCGTTGTTGTTTGGATCATTGCCGGCACCGCCATCACCCATGGCGATATACAGATAGCCATCAGGCCCGAAGGCCAATTGGCCTCCATTATGATTTCCCCATGGTTGTTTAACCCGTAGCAGGATCTGTTCGCTGTCAGGATCGGCCTTGCCATGCTTGACGGTAAACTCGGCAACGATGGTATAGAGTGTATCTGACTCAGTGGTGTAATTGACGTAGAAGCGGCCATTGTTCTTAAAGCCGGGATGGAAGGCCAGGCCTAATAGCCCACGCTCCCCCCCATCGGTCACCTTATGGCGAATATCCAGAAATGCGTGTTCTTGTAATGTCTCGTTTTGAATGACACGGATGCTACCTGACTGCTCAACGATAAATAGCCGTCCGCTTTGATCCTTGGCATGGGTAATGGCTACCGGGCTGTTCAGGTCATCGGCAATGGCATGCAGGCGGATGTCCGGGATCGTAGAGGTATTTGGCAGCGTGCTGCAGGGTGCGGACCATGCCGGGGAGGGAAGTAGTATGATCAATAGCAGTATGCGATATTTGCTCATGGAATCCATTCCTAATGGTTAGCCTGGAATATAACTAAGTATATACACAGATTTTCTATGTATGACAAATATGTTGTACAGATGAGTAGGAATGGAGATAGATGCTAGAGAATTAAAATTCATCCTTCGTGTATGATTTAAAAAGATGCTGAATACTCTCAAGATGGTCTTCTATAACTATCGGCAGATAATTAGTCAGCATGTCTAATATAACAATTGCATTTTTTGTTGAGTCAGCGGTGCTTGCGGCACTTATTCTTTTTGAGATAGAAACATTTAATTTATGAAGATTGGTATAGATATCCTTTAGCCCATCTAATTCCAGTTCTGCTTGGTTGCCACTTTTTTTGATGAAGTATTGAGAGAGTAGATACATACTGCTGGCGCGAAACACAGTTTCCTCTGGAGAGGATAGTGGCAGGTGAAATCGAGCCATAGGTTTGAAAAAATTGGTATGCGGACAGCCGCTGGTGGCAAACATTAAGCCCAAAAGCGAGCTAATGCTTTTTTGTGCGCTGGTATGTTGTGAGATCTTACGATTGTCTGTGATGACTTCAAGTTCAACCTCCTCATAAGAAATAACATCACTAAATGTATCGATTACTTTACTTAAACATACTGCCGTTGGGCAATGTGACACTGAAGTGGGATCTAATGGGCAATGTGGACATTGTTGGTATTCCAACTCAGTCCATGCAGGAAGTGCTTCTTCTGTGTCCTTGACGATTTCAAGACTGTCGGCATCGATATTCAGTATGAATTCACTTTGCGAAGAGTCACTGAGTTTAAATATGTACTGGATCTTTATGTTTTCCACAGTGCCGTTCTCATAGTAAGTTTATGTATCTGTATAATTTTAGTTTGTAGAATAAGTTGTGACTTTGAACTGATTCAAACATTCACGACTAGGCAACTCAGGTTTGTAAAATGTTGTGAACAAAAGGTTAACCGCTAATGAAGATGTGTCGGTTATGTTTCAGAATACATGTGTGGTGTGGTTTCTCTTAGATATAACGACAGGCTGATTACATCACGATGTGAAAGCGCTGGATTGACAAAACCATGCGAATGTTTGTGCTGGAATGTATTAGGTTTTGATTTATCGGTGATTTTACTAAGAGATATCAGGAAGCTTGTGTAAGACATTTACATAATCTTGCACATGGCATTCCTTTCTATATATACCGTATATATTAATGATGAGATAGAGATTTTCAACTTGAACCTCCCATTGCTTGGGCTTATTGTGTCATCATGTTATGGCAGCGGAAGAGGGTACAATGATGATTTTTCGTACAGTGGGTATATTTCTGGTCGGAATGTTGTTCAATACGGCAGTACTGGCAGCAGATGTCGTTAGTGTCAAAGGCATCGGCATGGATCTGGCTCGGGATATCGCCAACGAGGCCGTACAGATCTGTAAGAAGCAGGGCTACCATGTGACCGCTGTTGTGGTTGACCGACATGGTCTGCTGCGTGTTGCCCTGCGGGATGATCTGGCGGCACGCTTTACCCTGCAAATTGCCGAACAGAAGGCAAATGCTGCGGTTATGTCGGGCATAGATTCGGGTATCTTTCGTGAGAATCGCAAGGATATTCGTCCGGAGATGAATCATGTGGAAGGGATACTGATGATGCAGGGTGGGGTGTTGATCAATGCCGGCGGATTTAGAATTGGCGCAGTGGGTGTCAGTGGTGCACCCGGTGGTGAAAAAGATGAGGTCTGCGCAAAGCTGGCGCTAAAGACATTTCAGGAACGTCTGGAATTTGCCGAATAATTCAGTATTAATTGAGAGATTATTAGCAGTATGAAGCACGGTGAAGCACGCTTAACCCCCTTGCACTATGGGTCTGAAAATGAAGTAAACATCTTTGTACATGGCTATCGTGCCATTAGTAATGAAGACGAGATGGAGGCACTGGCTAGTCAGATATTGAAAATAAAACCCAAGGGCTGGGTGTATCTGTTTCACTGGGGTTCAGGACAGTGGCAATATAAAATGAAGCGGGATTTTAGCAGCACCATGAGTCTGACCTTACGCACTTTGGGGCGAGGGATGGTGATGCCCTATGTGGCACCGTTTAAAGGCCTGTGGTTTATCCTCGATTTTAAACGTAAGGAACGTGCGGCTGAAGATCTGGGTCGTCGTCTAAAGCGACATATCTCAAAAATCCCTGAGGCCAAAGGTTGCAAGATAAACCTCATAGGCCACTCTCTGGGTGCCAGGGTTATCCATCATGCCTTGCAGGCAGATTGGTCTGAATACAAGATTAACGATGTGATCCTTATGGGTGGAGCAGCGGATCTGGATGATGAGTCCTGGGAAGATTGCCTCAAGCAAATAAAGGGTAAAGTCTATAATGCTTATTCACGCAACGATAAGGTCTTGCAACTGACACCAGACAGACGCAAGCGCATCGGACGAGAGCCGTTATTAAAGGGCAACAAGAAACTTGTGAATCGTGAGTATCCGTCCTTTGGACATACCGACTATTGGAAGCGCCTGGATTACATCTTGCCAAGGATTTGGGATAAGTTTAAGCCATCCAAGCATCTTTAACGCCAAGGATGGTTGGTCGCTGAATGTGCTGATGTTTGTCATTATGTGTCGTGCTACGGCTGGGTATCGTCCTGTCTTTATTCATTGCAGCAGAAGTCGATGACTATGGACTTCTTTCTCCGTCCGTCAATCTTGGTTACTCTTAGATTATGAATCTCGAATCTCCCGATAGTTACTGGATGCGCCAGGCGATGAGCCTGGCTCTGCGTGCTGCACGAGAAGGAGAGGTGCCAGTAGGGGCTGTCCTGGTCAGAGATGGGCAGCTTATTGGTGAAGGCTGGAATCGGCCCATAGGCAGCTGTGATCCCACAGCACACGCGGAGATACAGGCCCTGAGAGCTGGAGCAAAAAATATCAATAACTATCGTCTACTGGATACAACCCTGTACGTTACCCTGGAACCCTGCGCCATGTGTGCCGGGGCTATCATCCACTCTCGGGTAAAACGGGTTGTCTTTGGAGCCTACGATGTAAAGGGTGGCGCTGCCGGCAGTGTGTTCGATATTCTGGGCACCGACAAACTCAATCATAAACTGGAATACACTGGTGGTGTACTGCAACACGAATGCGGAAATCTGTTAACGGAGTTCTTCCGTATAAAACGCAATAAGCCAACAGGGAGAGAATAATGCGTTTCATGGTAATTACTTTTTCGATGCTGTTTTTGTTTACAGCCTGTAGTGGTGATAAGTCCCATTTACAACACGAACAATCTGTACTTTTAAACTACCCAGAAGCCACGGCAGAGATGACGCTGGTGCAGGTCTCTGAGCATAGCTATTACGTACAGGGCGCAGCGGGTGTCGCCACCGATAACCAGGGCTTTATCTCCAATGCCGGAGCCATCGTCACCAGTGATGGAGTGGTGATCTTTGATACTTTGGGAACACCGGCGCTGGCCTCGAAGATGATACGTCTGTTAAGAGAGGTGACGGATCAACCGATTAAGCGGGTGATTATGAGTCACTATCATGCGGACCACCTCTATGGCTTGCAGCTTTATAAAGAGATCGGTGCTGAGATCTATGCACCCAAAGGGGCCTTTGCATATCTGGATTCACCCCTGGCAGAGGAACGTTTGGAAGAGCGTCGTTTCTCATTAGACCCATGGGTGAATGAAAAGACCTATCTGGTTAAACCGGACCATATCCTCGCAGCAAGCAGCACTATGGAGCTGGGTGGTGTGAGCATGAGTATTAACTACTTGGGTGGTGCCCATTCTGATGGCGATCTGACCTTGTTGGTAGAGCCGGATCGTGTGCTCTATTCCGGCGACATCATCTTTGAAGGACGTGTTGCTTTCCTGGGTGATGCCGATACCCGTCACTGGTTAGAGACACTGGAGAAGATGGAAACCAGTGGTCTGGCCGGTCTGATTCCCGGTCATGGTTCGGCAGCGAAAAATCCGACCAAGGCCATTGCCCAGACACGTCGTTATCTGGCGTATATTCGTGAGGTCATGGGTAGTGCCGTGGAGGAGTTTAGAGATTTTTCAGAGGCCTATGCTGCGGCAGACTGGAGTGAGTTTGAAAAGCTACCGGCTTTTGAGGCGGCGAATCGACGCAATGCCTACCAGGTTTTTTTGTCTATGGAAACAGAGAGCCTACCTGCTCAATAAACGAAATGAGGCGTGGGCGGATCCCCCTTATTGACGGTTCTTACAATGCCGCGGCATCGATAAGCGGAAGATTTCTGATATAGATAGGTTCTTTTTGATCTGAAAAATGTTTGTGTAGAATCTCATAATAATTACGTATGTTTTCTACATAACGAACGGCTTCATTTCCTCTGGCGTAGCCATACTTTGTAAGGCGATACCATTTACGCTTACGTAATAGAGGAAGGTTGTCTTTTACGTCTACCCATTTATCCACATTACCTTTGCGGCGTTTGGTAATGTTTCGTGCATCCTTCAGGTGACCCAGCCCTATGTTATAAGATGCCATGGCCATCCACATACGATCAGGCTCTTCTATGGACTCGGGCAACTTGTCATGCAGGATACGGATATAACGAGCACCACCGGAGATACTCTCGAATGGATCCCTGCGATCCTTAACACCGAGGGAACGAGCAGTACGATTGGTTAGCATCATTAAACCACGGACACCTGTGGGTGATACGGCATCGGGGTTCCAGTGTGACTCCTGATACCCCATAGCAGCCAGAAGTAACCAGTCTGTGTCCGAGATCACGGCGGCCCTTTTGAACGCCTCTTCATACAACGGTAAACGTGTGCGCACATGCTCAAGAAAGGTAAAGGTGCCGACGTGGTCGAATTGTTGTACGTGGCTGTAGTGGCGCTCAAGTACATCATCTAGTGTGCCATCTGCGCGTATCTGTTCGATAAACCGGTTGGCTTCATCATACAAGGACGTATCATCGGTTAAAGGAAAAGCCCAGGCCACGGGTTCGGGCTTGGTAATGTCAAAGGCGGCAGCCAGTTGTGGATAGAGGTGTTGATTTATCAATAATTCGTTGGAATCTATAACGATATAATCCACCAACTCATTTTTAACCAGATCCAGTAACTCTTCACTCTCCAGGCGGTCATTTTCTGTCCAGCGTAGCCCAGGGTAGTCCACTTTCAATTGTTGTAGCCGTTCCACATGGCTACTGTGTGCAACCACCTCAAGGTGTTTCTCGTAGAGATCTTCGACCTTTTGTGGCTTGATCTTGCCCTTTCCCATACGGTAAACGATTTGTTGGGATACCTTCTGTACCGGGCCGGTAAATCTTACCCAGTTCTTTCTTTGTTCGGTAATGGTCAGGCCTGCTGCGGCCATGTGTACATCATGGCGCGCCACCTGGGTAAACATATCCCGCAGGTTGTTAACGATTTTTACTTCCAGCTCCACCCCCAGGTGCTCGGCAAACAGGCTGGCCAGTTCATATTCCAGTCCGGCGGGCTGTTCGTCTGGCGAGAGATAATAGGAGGTGGCACTATTTCTGGTAATGATACTGAGGGTGCCATCCCGTTTTACCTGTTCCAGTAATGGCGCTTGATCGACACAGCCCTGCATAATCACAGTGACTAGTATCAGACTGGCAGTTACCCATTTACTCGACTTCACTCAATACCCCGGTTTCAGGTTGGCTAGCTGCGTAGGTTACCAGTTTTTGCCCTGCGACATGAGTCAGTAAAGGGGCTTAAACGGTTAACATTTCAAGAAAGGTTCTATACGGAATTGTGAAATCTCACCTCATGCCACGTCATAGCTGGTCTATAGCGAGTTTGCACCGGTTCACCGCTTGTCCGTAATAGATTATCGAATATACCGAATATTTGGCTACAGATAATAGCAGTGACCCTCCGATTATGGAGAAAGTTTCCCCGTTTCACATGGTGGTGAAGAAAGAAGTGGCTGGCAGGGTAGAAATCAGGGCCGGAACCGCAGCAGATGCCTGAGTCAGCAGTTGCGGTATACTAGCGGGCCAGCGTCTTTAACCAGTTAGTAGTCAGTATGAACCAAGACAGTAAACACGATCAGATCTATGCCCAGCCCTTAGCTGCGGTGGCCGATTTTCGCTTTGATGAAAGCGTAGCGAAGGTCTTTCCTGACATGATAAATCGCTCGGTGCCCGGCTATAGCACTCTGGTTAATCTGATTGGGGTGTTGGCCGTGCGTTATGTTCAGCCCGGTAGCCGTATCTACGATCTGGGTTGTTCATTGGGTGCCTCCACCTTGTCCATGTTGCACCATCTACAGGGCGTAGAGTGTCAGTTTGTAGCGGTGGACAATTCTGCGGCAATGATCGAACGGGCACGGGTGTTGTTGCCGAGCAATAGCGCTGGTACGGACGTGTCATTGATCTGTGCCGATATACAGGATGTGAGCATTGAGGATGCCTCGGTGGTGGTGATGAATTATACCTTGCAGTTCTTAAGCCTCGATGAGCGCCTGGCGATCCTGCAGTCGATCTATCAAGGCCTGCGTCCCGGCGGCATATTGATCCTCTCCGAAAAGATTAGGCTGCCCGAGCCAGAACAGGATGAACGCTTTATAGAACTTCACCACCAGTTTAAAAAAGCCAACGGCTATAGTGATCTGGAGATCAGTCAGAAGCGCAGCGCACTGGAGAGGGTGCTCATTCCCGAAACCATAGATACGCATAGCCAGCGTCTGCTGCAGGCAGGTTTTGCGCGTGTGGACACCTGGTATCAATGCCTGAATTTTGTTTCTTTACTGGCGCAAAAGTCATGAGTATGGAATCTCTCTATAAACTGATGGAAGATTCCGATCTGGAACCATGGCGGCAAATGCTTCCTGCTCAACTGCTAAATGCTTACGATGAAAAACGCCACGGTAATTTGATGCAGTGGCGACAGGTCCTGGCACAATTGCCAAAGCTTGATGCCGACACTGTCCTGCTCGATCAAGCACAGGTCGAAGTTCAAAGTCATTCGGCTATCGATGCCAATGTGCTGGAACAGACACGCGAGTTATTACAGCAACTGTGCCCTTGGCGTAAAGGGCCCTATAAGCTGCATGGCATCCACATCGATACAGAATGGCGCTCGGACTGGAAGTGGCAGCGGGTGGCACCACACCTTTCCAATTTGCAGGGACGACGCATACTGGATGTAGGTTGCGGTAGTGGTTATCACGCCTGGCGTATGGCCGGTGCCGGGGCTGAACTGGTGATCGGTATTGATCCCAGTATCCTTTTTGCCATGCAGTTCGCCGCGATAAAACATTTTATCGGTGACGACTATCCGATCTATATGTTGCCACTGGGCATAGAACAGGTGCCAGCAAAGATGCGTGCCTTTGATACGGTGTTCTCTATGGGCGTGTTGTATCATCGTCGTTCTCCTATTGATCACTTGGTGGAACTCAGAGACTGTTTACGTGCAGGCGGGGAGTTAGTCTTGGAGACTCTGGTGATAGAGGGGCAAATAGGCGAAAGCCTGATGCCAGAAGAGCGTTATGCAAAGATGAGAAATGTCTGGTTTATTCCAACTATTGCTACACTGGAATTATGGCTGCGCCGTTGTGGCTATAGAGATATCCGTGTGGTGGATGTTTCTCGCACCAGCTTTGATGAACAACGTCGTACCGGGTGGATGCAGTTTGAGTCACTGCAAGACTTTCTTGATGAGCAAAACCCAGAGTTAACCGTGGAAGGTTACCCCGCACCGCTACGCGCGACCATCGTCGCCTCTGTCCCGTAATTCGCGGAGGAGAGCATATGAGAACAAAATCGGTTATTACCCTGTTACTATTCCTCAACGGGTCATCGATCTTTGCCGCAGAATTACATGTCGCTGTTGCGGCAAACTTTTCTAATACTATGCATACCATTGTCGATGCCTATCAAGCAAAGCATGGACATGAAGTCAAAATTAGCAGTGGTTCTACCGGTAAACTGTACGCACAAATCAAACATGGTGCCCCGTTTGATCTGTTCTTTGCGGCCGATACACATCGACCTGGATTACTTGAGCAGGACAAGCTAGCAGCTACAGACAGCCGTTTTACCTATGCCATTGGTCAGTTGTTACTATGGAGTCCACAGTTATCTCTGGTTGATTCGCAGGGCGATGTGCTCACACAGTCAGGCTTTGAACATCTGGCCATCGCCAATCCCAAACTGGCACCCTATGGTGCCGCTGCCAAGGCTGTTTTGCAGCATAAAGGTGTTTGGAAAACATTACGCGGACGTATGGTACGTGGCGAGAATATTTCTCAGACCTTTCATTTTGTGCAAAGTGGTAATGCTGAGTTGGGTTTTGTTGCTCTTTCGCAATTGACCAAAGTCGGTATTGATATCCCGGGTTCTTATTGGCTCATCCCGAAAGATCTTTATCCGCCGATTGAACAACAGGCCGTTATCTTGCGAGATAGTATTGTGGCGAGAGAGTTTGTTGAATTTATACAAAGCGATGAGAGCGCTGCTTTAATCCGATCTCATGGCTACAGGATAGACATAGGCGAGTTGTAATGTTGCAAGAGAATGATATCGCGGCCATATGGCTAACGCTCAAGCTGGCGGGTATTACTACATCAATATTGCTGGTGCTGGGTACTCCGTTGGCATGGTGGATGGCACGTACACGTTGTCGTTTAAGGGTCGTGGTAGATGCTCTGGTCTCATTGCCACTGGTGTTACCTCCTACCGTATTAGGTTTTTATCTGCTGATTGCTTTGGGTAGTAATGGACCTTTTTCCGGTCTGGTTAAGGCCTTGGGTGGCAGTAATCTGGCCTTCAGTTTTACTGGTCTTGTGATAGGCTCTGTTTTTTATTCTTTACCATTTGTAGTACAGCCGTTGAGAGATGCCTTTGTTAACATTGGCCAACGACCGCTGGAAGTTGCCGCGACCCTTAGAGCATCACCCTGGGATCAGTTTGTATCGATTGTTTTACCCTTGGCACGTCCTGGTTATCTCACTGCCATCGTTCTGGGTTTTGCCCACACAGTGGGAGAGTTTGGTGTGGTGTTGATGATCGGCGGTAATATCCCGGGTGAGACCCAGGTATTATCCATCGCTATCTATGACCATGTGGAGGCATTGGAGTATGGTCAGGCACACTGGTTATCTGCGGCACTGTTGGCACTGTCTTTTATTTTGTTGTTGTCGGTCTATACCCTTAACCGCCGCTTCTCTGTGGTGCATGTATGAATACAGAACAGCGAATGGAGGTATGCCTTCGCCATGAACGTGAAAACTTCTTGCTGGATGTGGACTTTTCAGTGTCATGTCGAGGTGTAATCGCCATCTTTGGCCCTTCTGGCTGTGGTAAGACAACACTATTGAGATTGATTGCTGGTCTGGAACAGGGCCAGGGATATCTCAAATTGTGCGATGAGGTGTGGCAGGATGAGACTGTATTCATTCCTACTCATGAACGACCCATAGGCTATGTATTTCAGGAATCCAGCCTGTTTCCCCACCTGTCTGTGTTACGTAACCTTCTATATGGATATAGACGTATTCCTTATCGTCAGCGCCATGTAAAATTGGAACATGCGGTAGAGTTATTGGGAATAGGGCATCTATTGCAACGTAAGCCACAAGGTTTGTCAGGTGGAGAGCGTCAGCGAGTGGCTATTGCCCGGGCACTCCTGACTAGCCCCAAGTTGTTGTTAATGGACGAACCTATATCGGCTCTGGATCAAAACAGCAAAGCAGAGATTATGCCTTACCTGCAACGGCTTCATAGTGATTTGGCCATTCCTGTTCTTTATGTAAGCCATGCCGCAGATGAGGTTGCACAATTGGCGGACCATTTGGTGCTGATGAAAAATGGGCGTGTAGAATCACAAGGATCTATTAATAAGATGCGCAAACATCTGCATCTTACTTCACATATCAGCACGTCTGATGAGTCTACTGGCTTTGAGGCTACAGTCATAGATTATGATGATGCCTTTCATATTACATACCTGGAGGCGGGTGGTGTGCGTTTGTCTGTAATAGGTATCGTCGCCAGCGTGGGTGAATCTGTAGAGTTGTCGATAAATGCTGAAGACATCAGCCTGAGTCTTGAGCCGATAAAAGATAGTTCTATTTTGAATATGATTCCTGTACGCCTGGGTTCTATGGCGGAACGTAAACCAGCGCATGTACAGATTTCATTAGATAGCGGTCTTGGTCCGTTACTGGCACACACAACCCGCAAGTCAGTAAAAGAGTTGGTGCTACACCCGGGTAAAGAAGTTTATGCTGTGTTACATAATTTGACCGTTATGAACTAATAGGTCCTTCATATAAGATCCAAACCTGCATTGTAATGGCTATTCTAAATATAAGAATACATATAAAAGAATATCAATTCCCATAAATATCCTCTGGTTTTATTTGTCACCAATCAAACTATTTGCATTCTGTTTACAGAATGAATGAATTATGAAAAACAATCCATTTTGGAATGTAGTATCTTTATTAATCATATCTTCTAGCTTATTTAGCAATTAATGAGGAATGAATGACAGAAACCACTCTTCTGTCAAAACATGTATAGATATAACTATACAGACCCAGGTCTGAAAGGTAACTAACTGTTACTTTTAGTGAGTGAATATATCATCGTGTGAGTCGTCGCTTTATCGGGTGTTAACATAATAAGGATATAATTATGAACGTTCTAAAAAACATCTCAATCCGCAATTTGATAATCTCGTTGACAACTATTCTGTTGCTTTCCTCTGCTGCCATAGCCCTGGTTTCTATCATACAGATGGGTAAAATAGGTGGAGAGATTGATGCCATTGCCGATCAAGATATTCCTCTGACAGAGATCATCTCCAAGATTACCGTGCATCAGCTGGAGCAGTCCATCAGCTTTGAGCGCTCTCTTCGTTATGGTGAGGAGATGCAGACCAGACAGCAGGCTGCCGCACATTATAGAAAATCCGTCGAGCATTTTGATGAGTTATCAAAGCAGGTTGAACAAGAGATCCTTGAAGGTGAGGAGCTGGTCGAAAAAGCGATGGGGCTGGCCCATACAAAAGCAGAGCTTGATGAGTTTGAAAATGTTTTGAATCAGTTAAAACAGATTGAGAAAGAACATGTCAACTATGAGAATCACAGCCATGAAGTATTTAAACTTCTCAGTGCTGGTGATATTCATACCGCCATCGAGAAGGCCGAACTGATAGAGGAGGAAGAAGAGAAACTGAATCATGAACTGGAGCAGTTATTAGTTGAACTGGAGACATTTACTAAGCATGCAGTGCTTCAAGCCCGAGCCGATGAGCGAACTGCCTTATGGATTATTTCCGTTCTAGGGGGAAGCACCCTGGTGATCGGAATATTGATGTCTACATTTTTGGTCCGTGTTATCACCAGGCCACTGGGTGAGATGCTGCGTGCAGTCGATGATCTGCGAGAAGGTGATGGTGATCTTACCTACCAACTTCCAGACTTTGGTACCAATGAATTGGGTATGACGGCCAATTCGCTTAATGGTTTTATTTCGAACCTGAGACGAGTCATGACAGATGTGGTAAATAACAGTGAACAAATTAGTACGGCCGCAGTGCAAGTTAGTGCTACAGCGCAATCTCTAAGTGAATCCGCCACCGAACAGGCGGCATCAATTGTAGAAACCACTTCCACACTGGAACAACTTACCGCCAATGTACAACAAAATACAGATAATGCTCAAGCGACTCGTGATGTTGCCGCCAGTGCATCGGCGCAGGCTGAAGAAGGAGGGCAATCAGTCGGTGATACAGTATCTGCAATGTCTCATATCGCTGATAAAATCAATTTTATTGAAGATATTGCCTATAAAACTAACTTGCTGGCCTTAAATGCAGCGATAGAGGCGGCCCGTGCTGGTGACCATGGTAAGGGATTTGCAGTAGTTGCCGACGAAGTTCGTACCCTTGCCGAACGTAGTCAGGTTTCTGCACGTGCAATCAATACGGAGGCATCTGAAAGTCTTCAGATCGCAAGTCACGCAGGTGATCTGATTGGGCAGATTATCCCGGGAATCAGCAAAAGTGCGACTATGATGGATGAACTCCTCGTTTCATGTCGCGAGCAGTCTACGGGCATCGGTCAAATAAATATAGCGGTGCGTGAACTGGATACGGTATCGCAACGCACCGCTTCGGCTTCTGAAGAGCTGGCCGCAACGGCGGAAGAGATGAGTGCCCAGAGCGTTGCCTTATCGAAGACAATAGGCTTCTTTAAAGTGTAATGTTTATAGCTTATGCTTAAAGAACAGAACAGAGCAGGGTTAATAGGTAGAAGAATGATAAAAAAGCCGACGAAAGTCGGATTTTTTATGTCTGGATGTCTGGATGTCTGAAATTACAGGGTTTAATGGGGGGGGCTGATGTGCTGATTCGGTAATTCCCCCATTATTAGTGGCACTCAGGAATCGGCTGGACTGGAATAAACCGGAAAATCTCATACGGGATCTTTTCACAGACGTAATTCTTATCAGGGTAGGAGTTGCCTTTATGCCCTTTGGGTGCGACAGGACTGATTCGGGCCATCCATACATCCTTAGCTTCGTAAACGGTACATCCATGTACCACTGCTGGCCCTCACCCCTAACGGGGCGCACTATTCGTGCGTCCGAATCGGCTGTCCTGCCGATTCGTCGAACCTAAAGAGGTTCAAATCTGCCCTCGAACTTGCCATTAAAAAATAAGCAAGCAAGGACATCCATCACTCACTTCGATTAGCACCAACAGGCCCAGGCGTTGTAGGGAATAGCAGCTGCATTACTCTCTTCACCCCGTGGCCGTGGTAGATAAATCGCAGAGACCCGCATAAAGAGATCATATGGCTCCTTGGCTTGACAAACCACTTTCTCCCGTCCTACAGTGTTTCTTGTTTCGAAACAGGAAATTCCTATGGAGCTGAAAGCTCAAGATACCCTGCTGGTACTCAAATATTGGTCATTGAAGCGGGCGGGCCAGGGAAGCAGCGTCCGCGGCATCGCCGAGGCGATAGCGGTAAGTGCCGGTGAGGTGAGTAAGGGTGCTAAGCGCCTCATGGCCTCGCGTCTGGCTGTGGAGCGTGATGGCAGTATATTTGCCGAGAGCGGTGCGCTGTTGGAGTGGCTTTGCTATGGGGTTCGTTACGCCTATCCGCAGGAGAGTGTTGGTTATGGACGAGGTATGGCTACTTCATGGAATTGCCCCTTACTAAAAAGCGAGATTAGCCCACCTAGCCCACCTTGGGTGTGGCCTGTGTCGGGCGGGGATATGGATGGTGCATTGATTAAACCGATACACGATTCCGTTCCCTATGCGGCG
>Ga0224506_10002030_pt1 | contig 14068 bp, 14 predicted proteins | sample SF_Jan12_sed_USG_2_FD_169108 | JGI IMG/M metagenome (GOLD analysis project Ga0224506, IMG submission 169108) | Sediment microbial communities from San Francisco Bay, California, United States - SF_Jan12_sed_USGS_8_1 | ecosystem: Environmental > Aquatic > Marine > Sediment | place: USA... | reverse complement strand
CAGGATTTTCTATTATCACAGTGTAAATGCCAACAAGAATTAAGACCACAAACATTATCGACCCACCAATTCCCATGTACATTAATTTTGATTTTTTACTCATTTCTACATCGTTGACATACAAAAAAACTTCAACAATTTATACTTAAATAGAAAGATAGCTAGACATTAAGACAATTTTCACATTATTAGTTCAATTTGCTTATGTGTTATAACAAATATTCAATTCAATTAAAAATTTTATAAAATTTATTGATCTTGATCATCACATTATATCAAAAATAAAAGAGATTGTTTTTTTTATTTTCTAGTATAGGTTATTTTCATTCCTCTCTTGGCGTAGTATCAAACATCTCTCTTTCTTCCTCTGTTGGCTCAAACTTTGTTACCACTTTGTAGTCATCTGCCAAAAATAACGCTTGACCCGCAGAGAATTTTGTAAGATAGTCCCTTTCGTGCTCTGATAGTTTTAACACATCTCGAGCATCATCTGCTGCCTGCTCATTCAATCCCAACATTATTTTAGTTGCCATGTTGTCTATGATTTTTCCTATTCCTCCAGAGTCTGCTGCAATATCATCCACTCTCTGAGATACAAAAACAAACATGATGTTCATCTTTCGGCCCATACGTACAATCATGTCAATGTATTTGGCAGTTCTTGGCATCTTGAACATGCGCCATGCCTCATCAATCACTATTATCTTTCTGGTTCTGACTGGCAACCCATTGCATATCTTGTAGATTTTGTTGAGCAGTAACACGAGAATCATCGCTTCAGACTCGGAAGCGGTACTGCCCTTGCCCATTGACAAAATCAATTTTTTCTGGGTGGTGATCTTTGGGGCACCTGACATTATCTTTGAAAGGGGACCGTCAATCAGATGCTCAAGGTATGGCCTGTCTTTCTTGTTCAGTAAATCATAAAATTCTGAGAGACTTTTTGCCTTGTCTGAATATTTCTGGAACTGTATCCTGGTTTGATCAGGTGCCTTTGTGATTTCACCCAGGATGTCAGCCGCATCAACTGGCTTTAGGATCTGGAACGGATCCAGACCAAGTTCATCCTCACCAGTGATGTCAAGCTTTTCCATTCCCAAAAATTTTGCAATGGAGCCGTACTCGTCAGTTGGATCAACGATATAGATGTGAGATTCTGGATACTTTTGCGATAAACGGTATATCAGAATCTTTGTGGTATATGATTTACCAGAACCTGATGTTCCAATGATTCCAACATTCAGATTTGTCCTCTTTAAAATATCAAATATTACAGGGCCCTTTGTGATTATGTTTCGTCCCACTGGAATACCGTTTGGCAGTTCGAGCATGTCAGCTGATGCAAATGCGTACAAGATGCTACAACTCCCTAAATCAAAGGTCAGTTTCTGTCCAAACCCTTCAAAGAAGACCTGGGCCTGCTGTGAAGCCAACAGATGAAATGAGCCCTTTTGCTGCCTTGCCTTTTCGATGAATTTCTTTTCTTCTGCCTTTAGCTGTGATTTGTCTGTGGTCATCACGGTACAGTTGACGACAATCTCGTACAGCTTGGTCTCGCCTCTGTTTAGCAGATTTCTCGTGTTGACTGCCTTGCTGTACAGTTCCTTTGACTGCTGGCTTGTTCTGGCATCCTCCTCGATAAAATGAATGAACCTGTTCAGTCTGACTTCAGCGTTGTTGTTGTCAATTGGTGAGAACCACATCTGTATGTGGGAGCAAGCAGTAAAGATGGATGTGATCCATGCGTATGACAGTCTGGCAGGAAGGGATTCGAGGCAAAAAGTGGATGCATGGATAGGATCTGACTCCAAACCATCATCTGTAATTTCAGCTAACATCATTGACTTTAGATACTCTTTTTTTACAATCAGGTTGGGTGGTCTTTGTTTAGTCTCAAAGTCAAACTTTACCTGGTTTAGAATGTCTGATAGCGGCTCGTTTGATTCAATGTGTACCTGCATTACAGGCATTGGTTTTTCCTTGCCCTCTATTGTGATGAGCATTGCCTTCTTTGACATGGTGATACGGATGGGGCTCTCAATTATTCTCAGAACGTCAAAGAACTGGCCCAACTTTTTTTGCTTGTTTTCTTCAGACAGATTCAGGAAATTTCCAGGTGTGATGATGTAGGAATATTCAAAGAATGGAGTGAATTTCTTGTTTGTATTTGATGAGGATGAATTCAACAGGTTCATGAAAAGATATTGTCATTTGTTTAAAAGCAAAAATAAATGACAATTCGTGGGCATAGTATTTCCAGAAATCAACCAAATGGTTCTAAACTATAGTAAATTCCAGAATTGACAAATATTCCTATATCAAAAAACTAAATTCCAGGTTTTTCCGTAAAATTAAAGTCATATGATAAAGTAAGTTTTGCATGTATGAATTTTATACCAGATACTCAGATAATGCCAGACCTAATCTCCTGAAATCCTTTGATTCTATGACTGATGTAGATGTCATAGACAACGAAAAAAAGATTTTTAAAATTAAAAACAAACAATGGCAATTTATTGAATCACAGCAAGTATTAAACGAATTTGCTGGACATGGAGGATTTACGATCAGGATCTTGGTAAAGGAAATAACTAATTAAAATTACATCATGTTTGGTTTTTTCAAATCATATTCTATAAAAAACATAACAGGACAAATCCAATAATTTTTCATAATTTGAAAGCAAAAGCAAATGACTAATTATGGAACTAATAATATCGACAAGTCACATTGTAGCCGGTTTCTTTGGATTAGGAATTGGAATGCTGATTACATTTTACACCCTGAAAAAGAAAAACAATGGCAAATAGTTTTTTATTTGTAAAATCCCAATATCGTCATGGTATGGTACTTTTTTGTGATTCCAATTGTTTCTGGAATAATACTATCACTGGCAATTCCATACATCAGAAAGAGATTCATTGAGAATCTTGTCATTTGTTCTGTGTGTCGAAAAAAGTACAACGTAAAAGACAACAGAAACGGATGTCCAAATTGTGGAGTAGGGCTGCGATAATAATTATTTCAAAAAATAATGCTTTTAAAATTTGATTTCATGCTGATGAGTAGATAAATTGGAAGTTTATTGGTATGTTCTAATTGGCGCAGGTATATTCGTAGGAATGTGGATATTGCCTGCTTTGCCAATTTATGAAGGATCAGAGAATCGTTGTTCTCCTTTTCAATATAGTTTCTTTGGTCAATGTCATTCTCCCAAGACACCATTTCCATTCTTAATGTCACTATTGGTAGGAATATGTGTTCCAGTCTTCATTAGAATTGCAAGAAAGTCATGAAAATAAAAAAAGATATGAACTGATCATGTCATTGTTGTTTGGGTGATTCCCATATGCCAATTGCGTTTCCCTCAGTATCTGAAACCAAAGCATAGAAACCAAATTGACCAATATCTGTTTTGGGCATGATAGTTTTACCGTTTGAACTTTCAATCTTTTTGAGATAGTCATCAATAGAGTCTACCTGGATTGCCACAACTGGGTGCTGGGCTGTTTTGGAATTTCTTTGGAACATTCCCCCGTTTATTGCACCTGGATTCTTTGGCTGCATTGTCTGAGGATCCGACTCTGTTGTGTTGGCCAACAGATAATCTCCCATTTCCGGCACTGAAGATATATTCCATCCAAACACATCCTGGTAGAATTTTCGTGCGCGTTCTTTTTGATCAAACGGTATTTCAAACCACACTACACTGTTCATAGTTAAAGAACATTTTTGATGTTATTAAATAGATGGTAATCACATGTAAGTTTAATTCGAAAATAAGAATGAAAGTCTTTGATTTGATCATTTCTATAGGACCCGATGTATTTTAGTAATCAGATTCCTGTTTTGTACTGTGATGGTTCAATTTCATTTTCCTTCTTTGATCTTTTGAATCTCTTTTTTGTTGGAATGCCATGCAAAAACATGCAACACACTAATTATTCCGCCAAGTATTGCAGCTCCTGCAATGTCAATCTCAAATGATTCTCCGGGTTGTCTTAATGTCATCATACTTGGAAAGAATACTACAAAAAAGCACTCGATTCCAAGCTGTAGTGAGATTGCTTTTTTTCCAAACTTTTTGTACAGCGTTCTAAAGATGCCATTTGTCTCATGTTTTTTTACCAGATCCTTGAGGGATGCGGTGATTCTCATATCCAAAAACAGGGCAATTGCCCAAAATGAAAACAACCCAATTGTGATTACTAGAGGAAGTTCAGGCCTATGCCAATAAAGATAAAAAAATAGGGGGGAGAACAGCAATGCCAATTTGACGCCGGCATGAATTTTCTCCTTTTTCTCTTGTAGTTTGGTCCAAATCTCATGCATTGGCATCATTTTCCCGTAATTGATCTAGACTGGGATTGCTACTGCTGTCTCTTTTTCAACTCTAGGATCTGCTACAACAATCCTGTATTGCAGAATCTTTACTGCACCAATCAAGATCATGCCGATTGACACTGCAATGAATGCGGTACTGACCAAGTCACCTGCAGTTGTCCTCACCTCATCAGGCAAGAACACGTTGTCAGCTGCCGGACCGTCAATAACGCCCGCACCATCCACTGAACAGTAGTTTGTAGTCATTCCATTGAGCACAGATTCAGGGCCGATGCAAAAGTAGTTGACACTCACACCTAACACGTTTGGCACGATGATAGTGATGAGTATGACTGCAAAGATTCCCGCAATGAGTATTGCGATGAATTTCCCTACTCCGCCTTCGTCACCCTTGCTGTCCTGACTTCGACTTTTAATCATTGGATAATCATTTTGATTTGCATAAAAGGGGCAAAATCAATCAATTAATCGGGAAAAGATCATCATGCAATTATTTCATCATTGACTTTAATGGAATATTTTTTTGACTTGTGCAATGGAATTTTTATTATTCCTTTCTTTATGATGTAATCAGATTCCTCTAGTTTGGTTTGGTCCAGTGTGCATTCCAGATAGTCCTGTATCTTTTCTTTTTTCTTTTTTGTAAATAGGTTATTCTTTTTCCCTTTCTCTTTTGTTGTTTTCAGATTCGATATTGTTAGAATGTTCTCATCATTGTTCACACTAATTAAAACAGAGTGATTTCCTTTTGTTTTACTGGAATTGTCTTCTTGCCCTGTTGATGTTGAATCATCTTTATCCTTTGGTTTTCTCATCAGAATAGTGTCAATCAATGATGTGATTACATCAATTGAAAATAATGACTTGTTTTCTTTGGTTATTGGTGTGATACCATCATCGTCTTTTTTGGATATTACTTTAGAGTCTCTTTCTTTTGATTTTTTACGGTTAAGGTATTTTTTTGACAGTGATGTCCCTCTAATAAGAAATGAGATATTGTTCTTGATTATCTGGTCCATTGATATGATTTTTGTATTTATCATGGCTATTACCACAAAGGGAACAAATGACGCTCCTGCGTACAGCAGGTCAGTCGTCACTAAATAGAAAATCGTCGCAAAGAGGAACCCTGCTGTAATGAGCAAAACCTGCCTGATTGAGACCTTGCCTATCGGCAGAGACATTGCCTTTTGGTTTAATACAGAAAAGTTCTCAAATACCACAAGCTCGTTTTGGTCCATTGTTTTATCCTCTTGATTTGTTTAAAAGGGAATTAATCTCATCATTATCCGGAATTGTTTGAATCTCCAGATTGATTTTCTCATCAAATACAATCTTTGTTCTTGTGATGTTTTGCTTGTTCTTTTTGTTTTTTAATACAAATGATGGTTTTTTCCATATGAGGAATCCTGTAGTACCTAGAACAATTCCAAGTATCACAATTACTGACAGTGATGAATTGTCATCTTGTGTGCTTTGAGGATTGCCATCTGGAATAGGATCATCTGGAATAGGATCATCTGGAATGACATCAGGAACAGGATCATTTGTGATTACATTTGGAACAATTTCATCTAATATTGTATTATCTGTAATAGGATCATCAGATATTGTGTCATCTGTAATAACATCATCTGGGAATGTCAGTTCAATTGTACCTGTTATGGCGATTGACAAATCTTCTGGAACATCTTCAGGTACTGGAATAGTTATTGGTATTGGTGGCTTGTTTGATTTTGTCTCCAGGTATTTTACCAGTTCAAATTCAAATTCTTTTTGCGGTTCAATGATGTATGACGGGTTAAAGTATTCACCTGATACTGGAAATGGCAAATGTGAACTTACTAAAAATGTGTTTGTTACATTGTTGCTTTCATTCTCGTCATCTTTTTTATTTTCTTTTTTTATGATGTCTGATTCATCCACGATATCGATTTCATATCCCACTGAAAACACGTCTATCTGCTGTGGTGTAGTTATCGTGTTTTGTTTTAGTATCTCATAGTGGTATGATGAAACGTCAAATGTTGTCTTGTCCATTACTTTCATGTCCGGATTGTTCCCCCTGTCATTGTATTCTGTTACCTCGCCCCAACTGACTCCAGGCTGCAACAGTTTTGATTCAGATGAAGTGTACTTGTGGATTGAAAATACTGTGTTTTGTATGGACTTTGCATACCTTATAGAATCAGGATGGATGGTATCCGCAGACCTTACCTCAAAGGATTCTGAATTAATGTGGAACACTGAATGCCCAACATCTCCTGTGAAATCATCTGTAATTTGTGCCTGAACCACCCAGATAAGCCCATTAATCTGATTCTGGTCAGTTGCAATCAGATTGGCAAAGTCCATCTGTATGGTATAGCATAGTGAACCGTTGTGCTCCAGGTTCTTTGTGAAATAGCGATAGCTTTCAGCAGAATAGTGAATAATTGCATCAGGATCACATATTTGGTAAGTGTATGAATCCCCAATGGTGAGATCTTTTCCCAGATTCCACAGGCGTTCTTGCTGCCATGCTACTTCTTGGCTGTAGTCAATTCCCTTATGAGGAAGTGTTGTTGCAAAAACAGGTGTTGCAGATACACTACTTCCTAAAACAATAATCATCGTTGTCATTATCATCGTAAATGGAACTAGATCTGTTTTTTTCACAAAATGGTATTTTGATTTGCTTAAAAGGGAAAATAATTATAATTTCAGTTGATTATTTGGTCTCGATGAAATTATGGATGAATCTATGTCAATTTCATTGAATCATTTTGATGAGTTTAGGAATTTAAGATGTAATCTAAAGATCAAAGAAAATTTCTGCTGATTCTAGTCCTTCTGAAGATACAAGTAGGGAATATCTCCCTCGTTCAGAGAAAGAGGTAATACTATTTCCGGATGTATCTTGTTTATCTAATTTTGTTTCCCACGAGGAATCATCAGGCATCTGTTCTTTATAATGACACATAATTTTTTTACTTGGTGACAAAATTTTTATTTCAAATTCTTTGCTAATTATGATTGAATTTAAAATAAGTATTTTTATATTTAATATTCTTTGTTTTAATTTTTCTTTATTTATAGAAATATCCACATAGTCTGATATGAATAATTTTTTGTCAGACAAGGATTTGAAATATTGCTTGGTTCTTATTTGGGTTAAACATTTTTGGCCTATATTCAAAATTACTGTTGTGATATTTTTCAAAGGTAATGCTATCAAATCAACATTCAAAACTGGAATTTTAAGATCTCGGAGTGCAAGAATGTCTTCATCAACATGAAAATCTTGATGTGCTCCGCCTAATTGTTGAGAGAGTTTTAGGATCAATTGTTTATTTGTTAAACTAGCTAATCCCTGTGATTCAGTTTTAATTGCTTTAATCTGAGTTTGATCTAAAAATGTAGGAATTGTAATCTGCTTGCTTTGTTGATGTAGGCCTGGCGGTGGATTTGTTTTTAATGACATATTGATAGAAAACTTTTCCATAAGTTTGAGCAACAAAGGCGTATTTGTTCCTCTCTCAATTACCAGTATTCTTAATTGACTAGCAATATTTCCAAGATATTTTTTATCATTATCGCCATACACCTTAATATAAAATTCCTTAAGCTTTTCTAATTCATCATTTAGGGATTTAATTAGATCTGAATCTTCTCTGGGAACTTTTACCATATTTTCTAAATCAATTATTTCTTTTTCAACTTATCTAAAACATATGACACGAATAATACTTAGAAGATTCAAAACATAGCATATTTTTGGATCTGTTAGTGGCGTTTATTTTTTATTCTTAAACGATAAATTTGTTTACACAAACAACAAACTTAATTCAATTACCATGGACATATCTAACGAATAAGCCCTATCTGATTAAGTTCCCCCATTGATAAAAATCAGATTTCATAATCTGTAGTCTCTATCTGTAAAAACTTTTTGTCTTTTGATTTCTTGAACTTTAACTGCAATTTTTGGGGATCATCCTCACTCCATCCCAATCTCCTGATAAACTCTAGTGGAATGTTTATTCTGTATTGTGTGTATGTTTTTTCTTTAGAGATGTAATCTCTTTTTTGCAGATTTATTTTTCTCTCCATTATTTTTATTCCGTTTTATCATTAGTAATTTGTTAAAAGGAACTTTCGGAGTACCTTGTATATCAATACAGTCATAATCAAAATCACAATCAACACCAAAACCCAGTCATACACATGCAATCCAAATATGGCATCAAGTGGTGTTGGAATTACAGGCTCCAATTGTTCTATTTCAGGCAGAATGGCACTTGCAATTCCGCCCCACATGTTGGTTGCCTCTATGTCTAGTTCTGCCAGATATTCTGTTTCAGGAACAAGTACAGTGCAAGTGCCAGTAGATTTTACTGAAAAGCAGTTAGGCAACTGCGGAGTCATGTCGATTCCGTTTATGCTCAATGAATCTATAGTTCCAAAGGATTCATTATACTTGTAGAATAGTACACGTGGGTTTGCAGGATCCCGCTTGATGTCCAATACATTGTCATCTGCCATGTTTAGCGTGTAATCATAGTCAATTGAGAACTCATACCAGGGGTGAGGAAACGTGTGTGTAACAACATTTCCTGCACCATCATCAGCTACAATCTCTAATTCGTATGGATTCAATGTCTGCAAGGATGTCGTTAGTGGTATTGCCATTATTGCATCTCCAGTATCCAAAATATACTTGTCAGATATGTCGGGCACATCATCATGTCCAAATGTCTGATCAATTACTTTTTCATATTGTGTAAATGATGTTAATACTCTTCTTGTCTTGTCTAAAATAATTTCACCGTTTCCTGCAATTGATAAATTATCTAAAGGATACACCTCATGACCATTAACAATAACAATATCATTTCCCATGGAATCAAGTCCTGCAATTATTTGTGCAAATCCATCATCGTCTGTATCAAATACTATTTTATCATAAAGATATTCGTCAATGCCAAACGTTCCGGGAATGATTCCATTTGGAATCACTGTCAGATCCAAATTTATTGTTCCATCTACATTACCATTTTTATCAAGTGCCGTTACCGTTACAGTATTCCAGAAATGATTTTCAGGATACATGTATTCCGTACTATCACCCAAAAAGGTATTGTCAAATCCTGCAAAGTGATCAGATTCAAAGACATTGAACACCGTGGCGTTCTCATATCTTGGGAATTGTAGTATTGGTTCCACCACTACATCATCAAATCCAACATAATCGAATTTGATTTTGCCGTATCCAGCTTTGAGGAAATTGGCAGTACCGTGTTCTCCAACTTCATATGGAATTACAGCAGGAAATGAGCTAGCAATCAAGTCAGCATCAATGGCTAAAGATATTCCAACAGGTGACTCTGGAGTTACAATGCCTACATCATGTGCCTCATCCCATGTAAAGTCAATTGAATCAGAGTATGGCGACATTCCGACTGTCCCGTCAATAAAGTCATACTCCCAAGGGTCTGCACCCCAAGTCGAATAGAAATAATCATTGATCTTGCTTCGCCTGTCCTCATGAACTCCTATCTCATCATCAGGATTGGCAGCTGTTGATTCAGAACCAAAGTAATGCAACGCATAACCTATTCTGTCATCAAATGCAGTCTTGCCGTCATCTTGCAGTACGGTAAACACATAGACATCATAGATTGGGTTGTATTCCACTACCAGTTCCCTGATGAATTGCTCTGTCTGGTCTATTTGTGGTGCGATATTGTACAGCCTTGCAATGTATCTAATTTCATGCTCTCCATAGTCTGCAATGCTTGTTGCATTAAACACGGTATTTCCACCAGCATAATCAAAGTTCTGAGTCCAGTCTTCAAATCCTGATAAAGACATGGTATTGACACAAACAGCAGCATCACAGAAAAATTCATCTTTTAGATTTAATGGCGGATGAATCTTTTCATATTCCACAAAGATTGTCCCTACTCTGTCATTTTTGAAAAGATAAAATGGATTGTGTACGACATTAATTGCGTCCCAGACGTAATATGTCTCATCTAAATTTCTTGACAAATATTTTTGGTCATCAGTAAACTCTTCACCTACAGTCCACATGTCAAGTGTCATGTTTGGAACTCTTCCAGGAACTGCCTGTGTTGCACTTGCTGATATTGTTCTCCAGTTGCAGCTCCATCCGCTGCCACCCTTGGTGCAGACCCACTGCTCTGCCATCGCCTGCTTTGATACAGAGATTACTCCACCAGCATAAGCAGGATTAATTACTGCAGTACCAGAATCATCAGAGGCTTCAAAGTTAACATCCTTGACGCAGACAGGGCCGTTTGGTGCAGAGTTGTTTGGAGTTGACTGCATTGGACATGGTTGCCAATAGTCAGGATTGCACCCGTCCTTCCAAGTTGTTGTTTTATAATCAAACGCATCTCCTGGATAGAATGTCTTATCAGGATTGTTTCTGTGAAAGGAATCGTGATGTGCAGAATACACGTCAATCTTTACATGGACAAAGCATCTCTCCTTGATTAGGTTCTCAGTGTTGACATCACCGCTTCCTGCAGTTCTGTGAACCGTAAAGAGTAACGCCCCATCACCGTACGAATAGTTGTAAGTGTTTAATGGAATGGCAAATATTCCCAAGATCAATAAAATAGACGCAATTATTCCAAATTTCACAATAAAGTATCACTGATTAATTTAAAACCAGATTGGCAACAGGAAAAATTCAAATCAGAATACATGATCAACAGAATTAAGATTGAAATTATTCAAATAAAAATCTAAAATATTTAGACATAATAATCCCTCTCAAAGAATATTCGTATGTTTTCCTTATATGGAAAAGAATCCATATCGATAATGTTTGCCGTATTTAGTGTCGGTGTAACTTTGTTTGCATCATCATCGTCGTTCCCTTTTGTAAATGAGGATGATACAAATCAAATGCGTAAATTACATTTTTTGATCGATTTTGATAATTCAACTGCAACAATAAAAGAAAGAGAAAAATTCATTTTATATAATGCAGAACTTGCTAGGGATAACAGAAAATTAACTGCATATGGCAGTAATTTAGATTATGCAGAATCCAAGACAATATACAATGATGTTATAAATTCCACTTCTCATAATGACAAAGCATTTCTTTCTCTTGCAATGATCCCAGTGTATTATAATGCAGGCGATTACACTGCTGCAAACTACACATTAACAGAAATAAAAGAGATAGAAATTACAAACCCAAATATTCAAGGTAAATTTATCCCAATTTCCAAAACCAATCTTACAATAAATGATATATTAAAAAAATCAGATCCAAAGAATTCTACATTTGAGAATTTTTCTGATGAAGAAAAGATTATGATGAAATATTGGTATGCCAGTTATGTTTTGACAGAAACTCCAGGAGAATTTCTCGGATGTTCTACAAATATTTTTAACAATAAAAATATTGATTTGATTGAGAGTAAAATCAAAAGAAAAACAAGGTATAGAAAAAATAGAGAAGTTCCTCAAAGACAAGGAAGAAATAGAGATTGAGGAGCTGCGAGAATTCCTCAAAAATGAGAAAATAGAGATTGAGGAGCTGCGAGAATTCCTCAAAAATGAGAAAATAGAGATAGTAACAAGCTTTCTCAAAGAGCAAAAATCAAACATAGAAAAAATTCTTAAAAAAACAAACCCAAAATGCACACATGATGAGCTTCGGTTCATCGACAATATGATTGATGATCTAAACTACGAATCGTACTATTTTGACATAGGCAACAAATATCAGTCATCTGAAAAAATCTTCTATCAGGACGAAATCAGAAAGTTTTTTGAAGATTACATGAACTGGTTGATAATAGGCGTTGTTTTGATTGTCTTGGTGGGATGGACAACAATAACAAAATCTAAGGAACAGGATGGAAACTAGATGACTCAAGAATCAGATGAAAATCCGAACAGTCCTTTTTCAATAGTATTTTTTGCTGTGTTTAGTTGGGTGGTTGTAGGATATGCATTCTTTCAATTGATAGTTTTTGCAGGACCCTTGGGAGATTCTTTTTTTGAAAGTGACAATCCTAACGACATACACTATGTAATATTTGGAGTTATAGCACTTAGTTTGCTTGCACGATTTGTAGGTGGAATGTTTTTTGGTAAAATGAGTGACATGTTTGGCAGATTAAAAACAATCAAAATTGTTCTGGTTGGATTATTGATTTTACTCATAGGTCCCATGTTCCTGTTTGAATATCAAGAACACTCGGAACTGGTACCAATTTTCTTTATTATTTCCAGAGTCATGATCGGATTTTTTACTGGAGGACTGTGGCCTTCAGGCGCAGTATTTGCAGTAGAAAAGCTTCAATATTATTACAGAGAAAGAGGAGAACCAACACACACTAACAGAATAGTACGAATAATATTCCCTTCATTTCAAGAAAACGAAACAACTGATTCTGAAATACCTGGCATAGAGAAAAAAATCAAACATCTGGGATGGCAGGCAGCGTGGATACAGAGTGGTTTTCATTGGGCAATTCTGTTGGAAGCCCTTCTTGGGTATTATTTTTTCTTCATACCGGATAGCTTTAGAGAATTTTGGCCAATCATTTCTTTAACTGGGATTATTTTGGCAGGTGTTGGATGTGTTCTTGCGTTTATTATGAAAGAATCAGAAATATGGGAAAGGATCCATAGTGAAATTGGCAGAGGTAGATTCTCTATCAAACTTGATGTAATAAAAGAAAAAGACAGGAAAAAAATTGTCAATCTATGGCTCATAACAGCAGGAATAATGTATCTTTTTTATTCTACCATGGGAATTATTACAGGCTATTTCCCACGAAGTGATTATTTAGAATCATTTTGTATTGATGATGCATGGCCATCATGTAATGTTTGGTATGGAGGTCTGACTTTTGTACTTGTTGCCTTGATAGCTCACATTGTTCCAGGATACCACCTGACAAAAGTATGGAGTGATGAGGAATACAGAGATGGCAAGATAAAAAGAAGACTAATGAGATTTTTTGGTTCCAATAAATTCTACATTGGCTGTCTTCGATTAGATATGAGAATACTACTAAGAAGAATAATCCCATATCCATCACAAGGCAAACTTGAAGGAAAAGCAAGAGAAAATCGAGATCTACTAATCATTATGTCTCATGGATATATGTCACTGTATCTTGCAGTAACAATCGTCTTGATTTTTTTTATAGTGTTCATCTTCAGTCCAAGTACAGATATTACCAAACCTTCAGGAGGAGATTCTTTGATGTATGTAGGGGTTTGGATAGTCATAGCAACTCTACTGTTTATAGTCACATCCACTTGGGCAATCATCCCTTCAATTCTGGCAAGCATGTTTGCTGTTCCAAGAAGAAACTTTTGGACAAGTACAATTTACACGGGAGGAACAATTGTAGGGTTTGCTGCACCATTTGTTTCGATACAAATAATTCAGCAATTTGACCACGTTTGGTTGATGATTCCTTTTATTCTTGGTGCATTATCAATCGTAATTGGTTCAAGATCTTTGATAATGGATAATCCAGATCGACCAGGAGACCAACTATTTACACATTAATTTTTTCTTTAGAAAATGACTATTGTAAAATTTTGTTATTTGTCAGAGAATAAACTAAGAGCATTTCTCATCATACATTGGGATTGCAGCCCCCCATCCATCCTTTCTCAAAGAATATTGCAAACCAATTCAGTTCATTTCCTCGATCGATTTGGCCTGTATTCATTC
>Ga0224506_10002029_pt1 | contig 14068 bp, 13 predicted proteins | sample SF_Jan12_sed_USG_2_FD_169108 | JGI IMG/M metagenome (GOLD analysis project Ga0224506, IMG submission 169108) | Sediment microbial communities from San Francisco Bay, California, United States - SF_Jan12_sed_USGS_8_1 | ecosystem: Environmental > Aquatic > Marine > Sediment | place: USA... | reverse complement strand
GCTGAAATTCTTGAAGCTGGATTAAATCTTAATGCTGCCGAACAAGGGTATGAGCAATTGCGTCGCAATATTGAGTTAAACCTAAGGCTGGTTCACCGCAAACTGTCGACAGACAAGCTAAACTTGCAGGCTCTGGATCAAGCGGTTAAATCCAGGGAAAGTGCGCTAAAAGCAACTGAGGTTGGATATGAAGTAGGTACGCGTAACATCGTCGAAGTACTGAATGCTCAGCGAGCATTGTTTGCATCCAGGCTACAGCATCGCATGGCACAGTATGACTTGATTATTGATCAGTTAAAAATCAAACAGGCCGCCGGTACTTTAAGCGAAAGTGACCTGAGCGATCTTAATACATTGCTACAATAACAAGAGATTAAATGCCGCCACTCTCGCATGTTAACCTATGCGAGAATAACTTTCTTAGCAAGTGACAATCAAATTGTTAATAAACTAGCCTCTTGTTGCATATCTTTTGGAAAGCAATAGTGGTTTTCGTTTATGTTGTTTGCCAAATCATCCCGATATAAGTTACATGTTCTGACAGTAACATTAGATTGATGACAGCCTCTGAACGGTTTCTGCAGCTAGAATAGTAATTTCATTCCATTTTTTATCCTTGATCAAGTTATCCGGGCAAACCCAGGATCCACCAACTGTCAAAACACTTTTTAATGATAGGTAGTCCTCTGCATTCGATAGCGATATGCCACCTGTTGGACAAAACGTTAAGTCAGATAATGGCGCACTGATAGCTTTTAAAGTTGGAGCACCACCAATGGAACCTGCCGGGAAAAATTTCAGGGTTTTAAAGCCTTCTGACAATAGAAACATTGCCTCCGACGGCGTTGCACACCCAGGCAAAAATGGAAAATCATGCTCTCTTACGGCGCTTATAAGCTCCGAAGTAGTGCCCGGACTTACACCAAATTTCGCACCAGCCTTTATGCAGGATTCGAGCTGGGCAGGGTTTAATATCGTACCTGCCCCGACTATGGCTTCGGGAAGTTCATTTGATATCTTTTGGATCGCTTCAATCGCTACAGGAGTTCGTAAAGTAACTTCTAATACCGTTAGCCCTCCCTTATAGAGAGCTGTCGCTAAAGGAACAGCATCCTCAATGTTATTAATCGTAATAACCGGAATCATTGGTGCACTTTTACATATAGAAATAATACTAGACATAATTTAGTTACCTATTTGCTGATATTAATTTGCTAACCAACCTCTATCCCGAGGTAAAAATAGAGCCAGTTACATTGGATGATGCACTCGAACCTTAAAAGGCGACCATATTTACCAAGTGGTATAGGGTTGGATAACCGTTTCACGCGATTGGGGTCCTGATTTAACAATCCAGTGAGGACTCGCCCTCTGGTGCCATGCCATTTATGCAGATGACAAGAGGACACAACTCCAATGCTATCGCTTTAATTAGCTGATTAACACCACCTTTGGATGCTGATAGGAAACATGATGAGAGAAACTATCTGCCACACTGCCATAAATCGAGGTGATCATGACTATTGTTGACCACTGATCTTGCGACACTACCGCTAAAAACACTGTCTGTGACCGGGAGTTATCAACATCCGCGATGGAAGCCGAATAACCGAGTTCGGATAGCTTTGATTTTTCGTCATACTCACGAACGTGGCTATCTATTTTAACTTTCAGTTTTCTAACCACTACTGCCTATGTACTGAATATATCAGGGCATTTGACTGGGTAGTTCAAAAAAAATTGCCAATCGTATGTATTCGTATCTTTCATTCCTATCCTCGATAGCAATCCGATCATGTAAGGACTAACCCAATACAATAAGAGTTAGTGTATAGGTACAATCATCACAGGGAACTTACTTGAATGGATAATTTTATTCGCATTTGAACCCAGTACAAATCGACCGATGGTGGAATGTGTCCGGCTACCCATGACAATAAGATCTGCGTTTTCTTCTTTTGCGGTCTCTAAAATTACCTGCTCTACTTGCCCGACGATCACCTTAACCTCGGGCTCAAAAGGAAGTTTTGTATCTTTAAATTCTTCTTCTACAAATAGGTCAATCCGTTGCTGCATTAATTTTTTAGACTCGCTTATATTTTCCTTAAACGAATTATCAATAGTCGACCGCTCAATAGCCGTTCCAACTATATTATGAATATAGTCAGAAATTGGTTCCAATATATGCAGGCAAATAAGTCTGGCATTTTGACTTTTAGCTAACGAGGCAGCCATCCTGATGACAGGACGAGTATTTTCTCCTAAATCAGACGCATAAATAATGGTTTTTACTTGCGGTAACATAGATTCACTCCCTTTGACCTAATTATAGGTACAAACATACTATCGGATTTTACCGGTCAATTTTGGCTCATAAATGAACGGTAAAAATGATCTTATACGAATCAAACACCGATAAAATTTCCCCAAATTTTAATAAGGGAAATGTTATCAGCAAGACATCAGATGACGTCTTTATAGAGTTGCCTGGTGATCTCTACCGTGAGTTTTTTCGGATTACCCTGAGCGCTGGGGTCTTCAGTAGCCATCAGGGCCAGAGTGTCGATTTTCTCGCTATCAACTCCAATGTCCCGCAATTTCTTGGGTACGCCCAACTGTTCGCTAAAAGAAAGGATCCATTGGTAAAAACCATCGAAACCGCCATCAATACCTAAATAGGAAGCCAAAAGAACAACGCGATCTTCAATGGCATCACGATTGAATTGAATGACCGCCGGCAAAACGATGGCATTCGTCATGCCGTGCGGTGTGTTGTAAACCGCACCAACCGGATGTGATAACGCGTGTACGCCGCCCAATCCTTTTTGGAACGCAGTTGCTCCCATCGCAGCGGCACTCATCATATGACTTCGCGCCTCAATATTTGCGCCATCATGATAAGCGGTTAGCAAATTGTCTTTAACCAGGCGCATGCCTTCCAGGGCAATGCCCTGAGACATGGGATGGTAATTCGGTGAACAAAAAGCTTCGAATGAATGAATAAATGCATCCAGACCGGTTCCCGCTGTGATTACCTTCGGCATACCAACCGCCAGTTCAGGATCACAAATGACGATTTCAGGTAATATTTTCGGATGAAATATAATTTTCTTAACATGAGATTCTGAATTGGTTAAAACGGATGCGCGTCCAACTTCAGATCCGGTTCCTGATGTGGTCGGAATCGCAATAATAGGGGCTATGGTGTCTGGGTTGGCCCGGGTCCACCAGTCTCCAATATCTTCATAATCCCAAACCGGTCTTGTCTGCCCCTGCATAAATGCGATCATTTTTCCTAAATCAATGGCTGAACCGCCGCCAAAGACAATGACGCCGTCATGCTTACCTTCCTTGTATATTTTAAGGCCAGCTTCTAAACACTTATCATCGGGATTAGGATAAACTTCTGAGAATATCGCTCTGCCTAATCCGCCGTTTTCCAATATCGTCATCGTCTGTTCGGTAATCGGTAAACTTGCCAGACCAGAATCAGTCACCAATAACGGTTTTTTAATTTGTAAGCTGTTACAGGCATCCGGTAATTCTGTGATTCGCCCGGCACCAAAGCGAATGGACGTTGGATAGCTCCAGTTTGCAGTAAGTGTCATCAGTGTTACACCTTTTTAAAGTGGTATGATTTAGGCCGCGTCAGGTTCTGAAAGCCGATGATAGATAACGAGCCGCCACGACCTGTGTCTTTACAGCCCGTCCAACAAAGGGCAGGGTCCAGATAATCAGCGCGGTTCATAAATACCGTTCCGGTCTCCAGCTGCTCACCTATTTTTTCTGCCCGTTCTGAATTCTGAGTCCACAATGACGCACTCAGTCCGTATTCAGAGTCATTCATTAGCTTAATGGCTTCAGCGTCGTCTTTAACCTTCATGATGCCAACAACAGGACCAAAACTTTCTTCACGCATCACTTTCATATCGTGTGTTACGTTTACTAATACCTGTGGTGCCAAATAAGTGCCACCATCATCTTCTGGAAAAAGTGATGGATCGATTAATGCTGTCGCACCCTGCGCCAGAGCGTCACTGATTTGATCTCTAACCTCATTGGCAAATCGTACGGCGGCCATGGGTCCAATGGTGGTGGATTCATCCAAAGGGTCACCCAGCTTGTAGCGGCTAACAATTTCTACAGCCTTTTTAACGAAATCGTCGTATAAAGCTTCGATAACATAGATCCGTTCTATACCACAGCAAGATTGACCCGAGTTAAACATAGCGCCGTCGATCAATGTGTCTACAGCCGCATCCAGATCAGCATCTTCCATCACGTAACCTGGATCCTTTCCTCCTAGCTCAAGACCAATGCCACAAAATGTTCCAGCTGCGGCGCGTTCTATAGCTTTACCGCCACCCACAGATCCGGTGAAGTTGATAAAATCAAAGCTACGGTCTTGAATTAATCGTTCTGATGTTGAATGGTCTAAATACAGATTAATAAACAAACCTTCGGGTAGACCTGCATCGACAAATGCGCGTTCCATGCGTTCACCAGCAAGCAACGTTTGAGTAGAATGCTTAAGTACCACACCATTACCGGCAATCAAGGCCGGGGCAACTGTGTTTATGGCGGTCATATAGGGATAATTCCAGGGCGCTATTACCATTACAACACCATAGGCTTCATGCTCTATCCTACGGCCAAAATTTTCGCCGTCTTCAATAATTATTGGCTTAAGCGCTTGCTCAGCGATATCTGCCATATAACTGGCACGTTCATTAACACCGTTAAATTCGCCGCCATAGCGTATAGGCCTGCCCATAGTTTTCGCCAGTTCGGGAACTATCTCAGGGTCCATTTTACCCAAATGTGCAACCGCCTTCCGTACCAGTTCTATTCGATCAGTCAGGGGCAATGCCGCCCATTTTTTTTGCTCCAATCTTACTTTAGCGATCGACGCCTTGGCAGATTCAATGGATGCTATAGGTCGTTCAGCATAAGTCGAACCGTCGATAGGACTTATACATTGTAAGTTTTTTATTAAATCAGTCATCGTATTAGGCTCTTTTAATTAACACCGTTCAAAACCACGGGCTATTTCCCAGTTGGTTACTATCGAGTCAAACTCTTCCTGCTCCCATTCTGCTGCCCGGGTGTAGTGCTCAATAACCTCTTTACCCATGGCTTCTTGTAACATGGTTGAGTTTCTAAGTATTTCTGTTGCTTCTCGTAGCGTCGCAGGAATGCTTTTCTCAGACGCCATTTTATATACGTCGCCATCTGCTGGCGGAGCGAGTTCCAGTTTATCTTCAATCCCTTTAATACCAGCCGCTAATTGTGCCGCTATTGCCAGGTATGGATTGATGTCAGACCCGCCAATACGGCATTCAACTCTGATACCTTTGGTATTAGCGCCACAAAGCCTAAAGGCTGCCGTTCTATTATCGACAGACCAAATTTGCTTGGTAGGGGCAAAGCTTCCTTTGGTGAATCGCTTATAACTATTCACATAGGGTGCCAGAAACCAGGTGTAATCAGATGAATATTTAATGAGACCAGCCATATAATGTCGCATAACATCGGACATACCCAGCGGATCATTCTGGTCAAAAAATACTGGTTCGCCGTCTTTCCACAGTGACTGGTGTACATGGGCTGAGCTTCCGACTCTATTGTGATCCCATTTAGGTAAAAATGTTGCGGCATAGCCCTGTTGCCAGGCAATTTCTTTAATACCATTTTTAGCAACGGTATGGTAATCAGAACAGGACAAAGCATCGGCATAACGTATATTGAGCTCTTCCTGACCAGCTTCTGCTTCACCCTTACTATTTTCTATCGGTATACCGGCATTAAAAAGGTGATTTCGAATCGGCCTCATTATGCCTTCTTCTTTCGTGGTTTGAAGTATGTGGTAATCTTCGTTGTAACCACTGATCGGATTCAGATTGGTGAATCCACTTTTTCGAATATCATCAACTGTGTTTTCAAATATAAAAAATTCAAGTTCAGTCGCCGTCATGACGTCAAAACCCAAGTCACTCATTCGATTAATCTGTTTTTTAAGGATTGCTCTGGGAGAGTGAGGAACCGGATCACCATGATGATCCAGCATATCGGACAACACCATTGCTGTACCTTCTAACCAGGGTACATACCTGATAGTTGAAAGATCCGGTTTCATGACATAGTCACCATAACCTTTTTCCCAACTGGTAGCTGCGTATCCCTCTGGCGTTGACATTTCCAGGTCGGTCGCCAGTAAGTAATTACAGCAGTGCGTCTCTTTGTGAGAGGTATCAATAAAGTTTTGCGCATGAAACCTCTTACCCATTAAACGACCTTGCATATCTGGAAAACATACTAAAACTGTATCAATGTTGCCGTCGGCAACCTGTTTGGTTAACGCTTCAAATGTCAGATTGCCGGACATGTTTTTTCCTCTTATTACATTAACTTCGGTATGGACGACCAGCTTTCAGCATGTCGGCATTATATTGTTTAATAATCTTAACGACTTTGGCTTTGGTCTCAGATTCTTTTGCAATCTCATCCCAAAAATCAACGGCAGCATCTTCTACTTGCTTCCATTCGCTATCTGGAATTGTAGTGAGCTTCATCTTGTCGCCATGAACACGTAATTGTGCTTCACCACCCCAGTACCACCACTGACGGTAATAATGGCTCTGATCGATACAGACTCTTAGTAATTCCTGTAAATGAGTGGGTAGCTCATTATAACGATCCATGTTGGCAAAGAATGAACCTGCCCAGGCACCAGAAATATTATTCGTTAAGAAGTAGTCTGTTACATTAGCCCAGCCAACCGTGTAGTCTTCAGTGATTCCCGACCATGCAATACCATCAAGCTCACCCGACTGAACGGCAACTTCAATGTCTTCCCATGGTAATGTGACCGGAATAACACCGAATTGAGCCAGGAATCGACCTGCAGTTGGGAAGGTAAAAATTCGCTTACCCTTTAAATCAGCAAGACTATTGATTGGTTCTTTAGTTGCAAAATGACACGGATCCCAGGCACCTGCTGAAAGGTGTTTTACACCGACTTTTGAATACTCTTCATCCCATATTTCGTTCAAACCATACTGGTTAAACAACACGGGTACATCTAATGAAAAACGTGAAGCCATTGGGAAGTAGCCACCAAAAACAGTCACTTCTGTCGGAGAAGCCATAGAGTCATCATCAGACTGAACCGCATCAATGGTGCCTTTTTGTAGCGCTCTGAATAATTCTCCAGTGGGAACAAGCTGGTCTGCATAAAACAGTTCAATTTGCATTTCGTCGCCTGCAATAGCATTGAATGCATCAATTGCAGGTTTAATGACATGCTCACCCAATGATGGGCCAGCATATGTCTGCATGCGCCATTTGATTTTCGGGTTAGCAGCAGATGCCTTTACCGGCACAGTAGCGACCGCTGCTGCGGCAGCGGCCATGCCTACATTTTTTATGAAGTTACGTCTATTAGTCATTATCAGTTCCTTATTTAATTTATTGTTGAAACTTACATGTCTTCGTTCTATTCAACTCAGTTGAATCAGGTTTCACAGATACTACTTTTAGTTCCCATAAACATACTCGGGTAAACCAAGAGCAATACCAGGAAAAGTCATAACCAGCGCTAATGCTGCGACCATAATTAATACAAATGGAATAATGGATCGATAGATATCGACAATACCGATTTCCGGTGGCGCCATGGCACGCATGAGGAATAAGTTATAGCCAAATGGCGGTGTCATATAAGCAATTTGCGTGGTAATGGTGTAAAGCACGCCATACCAGATCAAGTCGAATCCAAGTGCCCCTACCAGTGGCACATACAGAGGAGCGACAATAACCAACATCGCCGTATCGTCCAGGAATGTGCCCATAATAATGAAGCTTAACTGCATCAGAATCAGTATGGTCCAGGGAGACAAGCCCAGCTGTTCGGTAAAGAGTGAGTCGATTGCCCTCACCGCTCCGACACCATCAAAGACCGCACCAAATCCCAGTGCTGCAAGTATGATCCACATAAACATGCAGGAGATTAGAAGCGTTTGTCTTACCGAATTTTCAAAGACAATTTTGGTCATTCGCCCTTTAAACACAGCAATCATAAATGCGCTCATGGCACCGATAGCTGAACTTTCAACCAGAGATGTCCAGCCATTGACAAATGGCACCATCATGGCAGCAAAAATACCAAACGGAAGCAGACCTGCCCGAAGAAGTTTTAATTTTTCCGATAAGGGTACATTTCTCTCTTCTTCAGACAGTGGTGGACCCAATTCCGGAGAGATACGACACCGCACGACAATATAAATAATGAACATGGCGGCCATCATCAGGCCAGGCACAATACCTGCTAACCAGAGTTGTCCGACAGGCTGTCGGGCAATCATGGCATAAAGTACCAGTACAACCGAAGGTGGCACTAAAATACCTAAAGATGAACCTGCTTGTATGACTCCGGTGACCATGACTTTGTCGTAGCCCCGCCGAAGCAACTCTGGCAGCGCGATAGTGGCTCCAATGGCCATGCCGGCTACTGACAAACCATTCATTGCAGAAACCAACACCATCAATAAAATAGTACCGATTGCAAGTCCGCCGTTTAAAGGCCCCATCCAGACATGAAACATTTTATACAAATCATCTGCAATCTTACTTTCTGACAGTATGTAGCCCATAAAAATAAACATGGGTAGTGTTAGTAATGGGTACCATTTCATCAACTTCATTGCGGCTGAAAATGGAATGTCCGATCCACCCGTACCCCATAATGTCAGCGCCGTAACCACTGCAACAAAGCCAATAGCACCAAATACGCGTTGCCCGGTTAACATCATCAGCATCATTGTTGCAAACATGAATAGTGCTATATATTCGTAAGGCATTAAATTTCCTCTCCACGGAGGTGCAGAATATCTTTCATTAATTCAGAGACAGACTGCAAAAGCATTAAGACAAAGCCAAGACACATAATGGTCTTAATTGGCCATAAGTAAGGGCGCCAGGCTGTTGGGCTGCGCTCATTATATTTAAAGGAATAAACCGTACTATCGATCGCGCCGTAGAGCATGACCCCCAGATAAAAAATCAGAAAAAATATCGTGATACTATCGAACCACATTTTTTTTCGTGGAGGCCAGGAGCCGTACAGAAGATCCATCCTGACATTCGAACCCATTTGGATGGAGTAAGGGCCACCTAAAATGTAATAAGCGACCATTGCGAACTGTGCAATTTCGAGGGTCCAGAGCGATGGATTAAAAAACGTTTTTGCTATTGAAGACCAAAGTAAGACGCCTGCCAGAACAAAGATTCCGTACATAGCCATGCGACCAACTCGGTAATTCATCGCATCAACAAATTTTACATAGGAGAACATGAATCTTGTCATTCCGACTGGCCCTCATTGTTGGATGGTTTCATGAGGTGGCAATCAGCGATACTGGGCTTAAGTACCCCAGCTAGAAAATTAACCATTTTTTCAATACCCGCCTCATCTTGAATTAAGTCATTTCGCATTTCGATCATCACATTTGGAAGATTACCTGGCATAGCTCTTTCCTTTAAGGTGTGTGTTACACCATCCGCTGGACCATAGGGCTGATTACGACGTATAACATAGGGTGCTTCTGAATCACAATTTGCCATAAAGCAGTCGGCGAGCCGGTGATCATCATCGTGTAATATGCCCACTTCGACCTCTCTGGTCTTACCATGATACAGAGGGGTAAAAGAGTGAATGGTCACTATACTAGGCGACATATTGCGCTCAGTCTGCTCACGGGTTATATCATCAATAGCCTGCACGAAAGGTTCGTAGATTAATTGAATACGAGAATTTATGGCACTGTCACTGAGATTAAAATTACCAGGGATATCATCCATTTCACTTTTTAATGCGATAGAAGATGGTTCGCCAGGCGGCCGGTTACAGTCATACATAAGCCTGGAAATTCCGGAATACACTAAAGGCGCATCAAAAATTTCAGCCAATGATTGCGCTACAGATAATGCGCCAGGATCCCAGGCAATGTGACTTTGTAATTGTGTTTCGCTAAGACCCAGGCGATGAAACGATTCGGGAATATAGTTACTTGCATGTTCACATACAAAAACGATACGTCCTTTGCCTGACTTATTAATCACACTTGTATATTCACGTCCTTCCAGCATTTCGTTTGTTAAGTTCATAAAAAACTCGATTCATACCCTTGAATACCTATGAGTATTTCAGAATGATATTATTCAGTCAAATAATTTTCAGAAAATATAGTAACTGAAAATATTGTTTCAGCTTTTATCTTGATATCATTGTAGCTAACCAATAAATTAGCTAGGATGATTTAAACAATACGAAGGTTATTTATGTGAATAAAACCAATAGCGATACCATACCAGAAAGAATTAAAGCTTCTTTTAATTCGTTAACTCCAACAGAGCGACAATTAGCTAACTCCATGTTAGAAAATTTTCCGTCTTCTTGCTTAGGGTCTATAACTGCAGTCGCATCTGTAGCAGGGGTATCGCCACCATCTGTGGTCAGGATGGTTAAAAAATTGGGTTTTACCGGGTTTCCTGATTTCCAATCCAATTTACATAATGAAATCGAAGAAAGAATAAATAACCCGCTCGTCAAGCTCACCCGGTTAAGTAAAAAACATTCTGGCGAACATTCATTGAACTTGTTTGCCGATTCAGTACTGGAGAATTTAAACAACACATTGGATCAAATTGATTATCTTCAATTCGATAAAATTGTAGAAGCATTGACCAATGAACGGTTTCAGCTGTTTATTGTCGGGGGCAGAATTACCAGCTCACTTGCCGACTACATGTTCTCTCATATTCAAATGATTCGGAGAAATGTGACCTTCCTGAACCCCAATCCAAGCGTATGGTCTAGCTACTTACTGGATATGTCTGAAAATGACGTTCTGGTCGTTTTTGATATCCGCCGTTATGAGCAAAACCTGATTACCTTATCCAAAATTGCGAGATCAAAGGGAGTCCGTATCTTACTTTTTACCGACCATTGGGGATCCCCTGCGGCAAAATATGCTGAAAATGTTTTCAACCTCAGAACTCAGGTTCCATCAGCATGGGACTCGTCGATCGTGACACTATTCATAATAGAATCGCTGATTTCCGCCATGCAAAAAGAGAACATTCACGCGACGCAGAATAGAATTGAAGAGTTAGAAGATCTTTTTGATAAAACTAAATTATTTAAGAAAAAGACCAAATTAAAGTAATCTTTTGCATAAATACTATCTAAACACCAACAGTAACGCCTTCTTATGACGAGCTGTTGATAGCCTTTCTACAGGCTACATTTCTTTGTTAAAAATATGCCTGAATTTTTCTCACCCGATTTAAAAAGAACGTTGAGCGCGTCCCGGGGTTATGATTGACAGGTGCTGGTAGGGTTGCGGCCAATTCAATAGCCTGTTTTTGACTGATGTTAGAAATGCTTCGGGCCCAATAATATTTGGACGCGGCATTGACGCCATAGATACCCCGACCAAATTCAGCAACATTGAGATATAGTTCAAGAATACGTTGTTTACTGAGATTTTTTTCCATGCCAAAGGTTATCACCAGCTCATGCCACTTTCGCAAAGGATTACGGGAAGGACTTAAAAACAGATTTTTAACAGTTTGTTGCGAAATAGTGCTGCCTCCAAAAATAAAACGCCTCTTGGAGAGGTTATATTCCATCACTTCTTTGAAGGCAATAACATCAAACCCATTGTGACTGAAAAACCTCGAATCTTCTGCGACAACGAGTGCCCGTATCATGGATTGTGGAATTCTATTGAAAGAAACCGGATCCCACCTGAGGCGAGGCATTGAGCCGTTACCTTTCGTGTTCACTGAGGATTGATACGACGTAATGAATTTTGACTTTGGAATTGCGCCTTCGGCATAATCATTCCAGTTAGGCCAAATGATCATGATGTAAGCAATATCCATAATCAGAACAAAAACAAAAATCTTCCATAGCCACTTAAGTCCACTAACGAGGCCGGGCCGCTTGAATGACAAACCCTGTGATATTTTTTTTACAAAACTTCCCATAAAATTGACAACAACTCCCGCGATATAATATTAGCTAGCCTAAAGATTCTAAGCCCTGATTTAGTAACTGTTCAACAAGGCCGATATGCTTTGCAGTTGCTCCTTGATTTACAGACACCCAGGTAAGTGCAGACTGGCTCATTTCCTCTCTAACGTCATGACTTGCAAATAATCTTAGTAAGACTTCTGAAAATCCGGATTCATCGATAGAAATAAGACTACCTTTTTGTACTAGTTCATCATGCACCTGCAAGCACTTATGAACATAAGGCCCCATCAAAATGGGCAAGCCAATGGCAGCCGGTTCTACAGGACTATGACCTCCTATATTCACCAACGAACCACCCACAAAGGCAATATCGGCTGCGGAGTAATACGCAAATAAATTACCCATAGTGTCACCCAACCATACCTGATCCTTATCGGTGGGCATCTGAGATAACGAATGCCTACAAACAGAAAAATCCATCGACGTAATTGTTTGAGCAACGGATTCAAATCGTTCCGGATGCCTGGGTACCAGTATTAACAGTGCATTTGGAACCGTCTTTAACAGTTGACGGTGTGCTTCCAATACCATGCCTTCTTCACCGTCATGCGTGGAAGCCGCGACCCAAACAGGTCTTGCAAATTCCTGATGCCAGGTCTTACCCTGATCAACCTGAACTCCGGGTACGCGTTGTTCAAATTTTAGATTGCCCGTCAATGTGAGCCTATGTTCTGCAATGCCTAATGCCAGGAATTGCTCATAATCAATTTGAGTTTGTACGGCATAGGCTGAGACACGCTCCAGCATGTCTATGGCAATTTTCCCTGCTTTAAGATATCTGCGAGCGGAACGGGCATTCATTCTAGCGTTCGCTAACAACACAGGAACCTGTTGGCTAGCACATTGCTGCAACATATTAGGCCATAACTCGGTTTCGGAAATAATAACCAGTCTTGGAGATAGCCTTTTGATAAAGGGCTTAATCAGAAAGGGTACATCGTATGGGATATATTGACTCACAACGTCGCCGCCAAATAGCTGTTTGGTTTTTTCTGCACCAGTAGCTGTCATATTGGTCACCAGAATTTGAAATTCCGGGTACCTGCGCAAGATCTCTTTAACCAAAGGTCCCACGGCAACTGTTTCACCCAGAGACACAGCGTGTACCCAGATTACCGGTTTGTGAATATCCAGTGTATTAAGACCCAACCGCTGCAACCAACCTTTCCGATGTTCGCTGCTATTGCGCGAGCGAATCAAAAGCCGGAGGAAAATAATGGGCAACAGCAGACTAAATAATACGGAATACAGTAATTTCAACATCATAAATTGCGCTTTAGACCCTTAACAGAGTGCGACCATTGATTATTATTGAACAAAAAGTCCACCAGGGTCTGTGATTCTAATGCCTTTAAATCTGGACTGAAGTTGATCCTGTAATTGCCTCGCCTGAGCAATGTCTTTAAGGTATAGACCTCTCACTTCATATTCTCCAGGTGATAATGACAACTTAATCCATGCCAAAACTTGTTGCTCCAATTGAAGTCCATCTGCTAATCCGGCAACCGGAATAACGTCATCGTCGAATAAAACATATTCAACTTCATGCCAATCAGAGGCCATACCATTTTGCCAATAAATAGCTTGAGGCCATTCACGCTTGAGTTTCTCTACGTCTACAGGGTTACCCAACAATCGAAATTTGCTAATGAGAGACTGACACAGCCATTTATCACTGTCACGAGTCAGGGATTCTGCTGCGTCAGACAAATCTAACCACATGGCTTCAGAGCGATCTTCTGTAATGAGCTCCACATCATCTGTAATCCGGGTAAAAATATAGTGCGACTGAATATGAAACTGCTGCTGATAAACAGGGGAAAACCGACAATCATCTGCTGCCAGTAAATAAGCAACGGGAACGCCGGTCACATGTAGCTCTTCAAATAGCTCACGGGTTAAGGCTTCCAGCAGATCTTCACCCTCATCCTGGCCTCCTCCGGGTAAAAATATACCTGTTGGTTCTTT
>Ga0224506_10002028_pt1 | contig 14073 bp, 9 predicted proteins | sample SF_Jan12_sed_USG_2_FD_169108 | JGI IMG/M metagenome (GOLD analysis project Ga0224506, IMG submission 169108) | Sediment microbial communities from San Francisco Bay, California, United States - SF_Jan12_sed_USGS_8_1 | ecosystem: Environmental > Aquatic > Marine > Sediment | place: USA... | reverse complement strand
TTCATCAAAAGCTTCTGCCAAAGAAACGTTATTTCTAACATAATGGTTTAAAGTTCTTCCATTATACTTTTCTCTGGTCAGTTTTATTATTCTTTTATGAAGTAACGATCTTTTGTTAACTTGATTAAAGAGTATTTTAAAGGGGATATTATTTTTTTCAGCTATTGACACAATTTTATCCACTCCTATCACAGAAAACCGCTCAGGTTTGGCAGGTATCACAATAAGATCACTACTATTTAAGGCGTTTAAAGTTAAATAATTTAGTGCAGGGGGGCAATCAATTAAAATGATATCATATTTATTTTTTAATTCATATAGAATCTCTTTCAAAACGGATAATCCATCTGGCTTATCATGTAATAACACTTCAATTTCATTAAGTATAAAAGAACTTGGAATGATATGTACATACTTAGTAATTACTTCTGGAATAATAGTACGCCTCTGAAAGTGAATACGATCCTTTATGATAGATGCCATATTTATTTGGGAATTTTCAAATCCCAATCCAGATGATAAATTTGCCTGTGGATCTAAATCAATGATAAGAACCTTAAATTGTCGAGCTAGCGCAAAGCCTATATTTGCTACTGCGGTGGTCTTTCCTACTCCTCCTTTATGGTTACTGATACTAATAACCTTGGCCATGATATACAATCATAATAATATAATCAATTTAAGAGAATCTCAATTTCAACAATTATTTATTCATATTACATTTAAAATTTCATCAAAAGTTACATTAAATAAAATAAATACAAAATTTGTGAACAAAATAGTTAATATACATAATAAATTCAAAAAATGGAAAACTGCGACCCTATTACAGGAATCTGTACCCCTTCATCACTTGATGAATTATGGAAAATAGGAACGAACCCTTCATTCAAAAAACTGAAATTATTTATGTAGGGGATCCTATGTGTTCATGGTGTTGGGGCATTTCTCCTTCTTTGATTCAGCTTCGTGACCATTATTCAAAAAAAATAGCCTATAGAATTGTCGTTGGGGGTTTACGCCCAGGGGGTGATGACCCTTGGAACGATGAAATGAAAAAAGTCTTAAAACATCATTGGGAAGAAGTTAATAAACGGAGTAACCAACCCTTTGGGTATGACTTGTTTGATCGTGAAACTTTTAATTACGACACCGAACCTGCATGTCGCGCTGTAATAGCAGCAAGGTCGTTTGTGAAGCATCAAGAAATGGAATTCTTCGATGCTATTCAACGAAAGTTCTATGTTGAGTCACAAAACCCCTCTGAAATTCTTTTTTACGTCTCTATTTGCGATCAATTCAATATTAATTTTGAAGCATTTCGACTTCGTTTTGAGAGCGAAGAGATAAAAAAAGAAACGATTGAAGAATTTAACATCAATAGACAGTGGGGCGTAACTGCGTATCCTGCGGTATTACTTCACCACAACGACCATCTTTACAGTATAGCACGTGGTTTTTCAACATTTGAAGACATGAAAAATAGGGTAGAAAAAGGATTAGTACAAGTTGAATAAAAAGTCATTACTAACATTTCTAAAGCCGTCTATTCCTTAAAATGACATATTCACTCCTATTTTTGCCCATCTACCGGGCATTGTGACCAAATTAGTTTCTTTATATTCAATATCGAGCAGATTAGAAACATCTACAAACACACCATAATTCGACATCTCCCAACTTAATCGAGTATCCAATAATGAATAATCAGTTAAATTAACCCGATCATAATAATTGTAATAAACTGAATGATGAAGTGATTTGAAATAGCGCATTTGTATTCCTAGTGACAGTTGGTGACGTAGATTTTCTAAGGCATACCTCGATTGTGTTACCTCTGTAGTTGAAAACGTTGAATTGATTAACGTATAGTTGACATTTACACGTTGTAAAAATGAATTCTCGTTATCAGAAAGTTCATTTACCAAAAAACTCAAATTACTATCTACTCCTTTCATATTCACAGCAAGCACGTTTAACGGTTGCCAAGGGTCAGCATCTGATTGCCTTGCCCAATCGATAATGCTTTGTCCACTACGGTAAAAAACACTCCCTTGAGCAATCAGTCCCGGTAGTTTAGTCGATTTCAAACCCAGTTCATACGTCCATGCGTATTCTGGCTTCAAATCAGCATTTCCTACATTCGCAGGACCTACATAATATAAATCTGTAAAAGTAGGTACGCGATAGGTATACCCTGTACTGGCAAATACTGTAAAAGAAGGGTGGACGGCAATGCCTAAATCGATCCCTGGTAAGGCCATAAACCCAAAATCAGAGTAATGATTTAATTGCACTCCAGGAGTAATGGACAAACGACTGTCCATCATCTCAAAACGATGTTCCACAAACATGGTGGACACAAACCTCGATCTATTTCCTAAATTATTACTGGCTAATGTTACGTTATTAAAATCGACCCCTACCCCTGTAACGCCCAAATTAGTAGGAATACTCATATTAATTTCAAAACCAAGCGTATTGCTTTCGTGTGTATTATGATATACATCGGGATTGTCACGAATAAAAATATAATCATCATGGTTTGTTCGATAATACATTCGAGCTTCTAATGTTGACGTATTATTAATTAACGTAGAATATGAAATAGCTCCTAAGCCAGTAAGCACCGATTCATATTGTTCTGTATAGTCAGGACTAGCATAGAATCCATTAGCACCAAAATTTCGGTCGGTGATGCCACTCATTACACCAATTTTACCATTACCTACCTGTACACTACCTTGATAGAAGAGATTAACAATGTCATAATCTGTATTATGTTTATACCCTTCAGATTGGTCATAGCCAACAGAAAGGTAGTGATTTTGCTTTTCTTTTTTGATGGATGCCCCTACTCTACCTCCAAATAAAGCGAAGTCACCTCCTGTTAGTTGAAGCTCTACCCCTGATTTCTCAACCGATTTAGTGACAATATTTATCGCACCTGAAAAAGCATTTTGCCCATATATACGAGCAGCTGGGCCTTTTATCACCTCTATACGTTCTACATTAGAAAGGTCAATGGGTAAATTCAATGAGTGATGCCCTGTTTGCATATCACTTATTTTAATACCATTCACTAAAATAAGCGATTGATCAAAAGTACCCCCTCGAATACCTATATCCGCTTGTATTCCATTTGCGCCACGAGAACGAACGTCTACCCCTGCTACATAATGTAATAACTCAGCTACACTTGAGGCTGGTGTTTTCTTAATTTCTTCTTCAGAAATCAGTATGATACTTCTGGTGTGTTCTGCATAAGGAAGCTCAATTCTGTTTGATGTTACAATAACTTCGGATAACTCTTGAGTGAGTGTGTCCGTTTGAGCAAAAGAGAAATTTACGATGGTTGCAAAAATCAAAAAAGATAATACTCTTGTATTCATACTACGTCTGAGGTCATATTTCAAATTACAAAGATGAGTATTCAAATCGAAATAAGAGTTTAAACAATCAATAATTTTGCATTAATATGCAAAAAATTATTACATCCTAAAAACAAAGAGCAGCTCTATTCTATTCAACACTAATATATTTCATTAACTTCAACCAATAAAAAAATAAAACTACTGCTTAAGACGATACAAAACCATGAATAAACTTAATAGAAGACAGATGCTCAATACCACCGCAGGAGTACTAGGAGCATCATTGTTTAGCTTTCCATCATTTGGACGTGTAAGCGATAGAAAACAAAGTGAAAAACTAAAAATAATGGTTGTAGGAGGTCATCCTGATGACCCTGAAACAGGTTGTGGAGGAACAATATGTAAATTAACAGCAGCAGGACATGAGGTTATATCCGTATATTTAACAAGAGGAGAAGCAGGTATAGAAGGAGTATCGCATGACGATGCAGCAACAATTCGAACCCAAGAGGTAGCAGAAGCATGTAAAATCACACAAGCACAACCCTATTTTTTTGGACAAGTAGATGGAAGCACTATTATAAATAGTGATGAATATAAAAAAATGGCACTTCTTATTGAAGAAGAAAACCCATTAATCGTACTGACACACTGGCCCATCGACACTCACCCCGATCACAGAGCTGCATTTAATTTGGTGTACAATACATGGAACTCATTTAGAAGGGATGAGAAAAAAGCCTTTGATTTGTATTATTTCGAAGTACTTACTGGAGATCAAACACAACATTTCTCTCCTACGCATTATGTAGACATCTCCAATACCTTTGAACTGAAAAAAGAAGCCACAATGAAGCATGTTAGTCAAAAACCAATCGAATGGTACAACCACCATGAAAAAATGGGTGAATTTAGAGGACTTGAATCCGGGTTAAACATCAAACATGCCGAAGCATTCGCAAGACAAGGGGTAAGTGGAATATTTTAGGGGTTTAGCTTAAAACAACGAGGTTTGCTCATCGGTATTGGCACTACTGTCATTCGTCTTCTTTTTAATTGCCTTTTTGATAGGTTTACTACTAGACGACACGGAGGTACTACTACCTGTTGTGATATGAGAACGCAACCATTCAGGTATCGAAAGACCTCTTTCTTCGGTCAATTTTCGTAATTGATCCAATTCCGTTTGGTTTACTTTAAACGAAACTTGATGGTTTCTTGGGTTTTCCTTTTTAAAATGCGCTCCTTTAGGCATAATTCATACTATTTAAGAATCCCTTTCAAATCAGCAGGAGAATAATAGATGGATTTTATCGTTTTTTCGTCTGCTGTTCTATAAACAAGCCACTTACCTTCTATTTCTTTATAATAGCACTCTGTGTTTTTTTCTTTTTTATAATAGGCAACCGTGTCTATTGCTTGTTGTTCATTATCACACGCTTTGCTCATATTCGACCGCTGAACTTCATCAAATAACTCCTTGAATTTATCTCCTAGGCCAAATTCTAAAATGGCTCCTGACAGTACATATTGAATATCACAAAGTGCATCAGCAATCTCAACCATATCTTTATCAATAATGGCTTCCTGCAACTCCTTTAACTCTTCTGAAATAAGTTCAACTCGTAAGGCACACCTTTTGTCACTAGGTAGCGTTGGTGTTTCCAATACAGGGTGTTTAAACGTTTTATGAAATTCAGCAACTTGGTTTAATGCATCTGGTTGGTTCATACTTCAGGGTTTTAATTCAATAACAAAAATAAAAAAAAGCCGCAAAATCTGCTGCTTTACGTCATATCTTTTTGGTGCTACCACAAATTAAGTGGGTGACTCATATAAGGGGTGGTATGAACACCTCTTAAATCAGACCATTTGTGAGATACAAACGGTGGCGTGATGTGGTGTATTCCAAAGCCTTTGTTCTTGTCTCACATACAAACCATAATTCACTCAGAGTTCTCTTCGAGTGATGCTGAGTGGAGATAATAGGGAGGGTACGTTGACTTCGAGTGCATCAGTCAGCGTATCCAAAAATATAAGAAAAACAATCCCCTCAGCGTCATCCGCATGAGACGCTGTAGTCACTAATTGCGGTAAGAATTCAGCTTACTGCTTATAGGTTTCTATAATTCCCCCTGTAAGTCGCATTAGGGAAACTTTCGAGTCGATAAGGTTATAGAGTGACTGCAAACGTTGGGTGGCTGCCGTTAGTTGATTGTTTTGCACTGTTCTATAATCAAAAGAACTAATAGTACCTCCATTATACTTTTCGGTAGAAATTTCAAGATTTTTAGTAGCAGAAACGTACCTTAAATCACTAATCTCATAAAGCTGTTTCCTCACCCTATACTGTTCAAATGTCTTTACCAAGTCTCTATTGAGTGAAGCTTTCAATTTTTCTATTCTAATATTGCCAATGTCTTCCTGAATAATTGTTCGTTGAATGGCTCTATTAATTTTCCCTCCGTTATAAAGGTTAAACGAAACGGTAAAATTTGCGCCATATCGTACATTGCGATTATTGCCAATATCAAGCACATCTACTACAGCACCAGTACTAGGGTCTCTGATTTCACGTCTTGACACTGGCCAATCCGTAACATCCTGCGTATTGGTAGTATAATTATAATTCGCACCTATTGTCAACTGAGGAAGCCGATTAGCTTTACTCAACTGTACGTCATCATTAATGATTGCTTGAGATAAGTATTGTTTCTTTAAATCAATATTAGATTGATTGAGTCTATTTGTTAAACCCTCAAAGGTCAATTCTTCAACATCATCCGTAAGGTCATCGGTAAGATTATATAAGGTATTGGTTTCGGTTTCACCAATAAGGAAATTAAAGTTAAACATCGCATTTTTAAACGCTAAATGCTGATTTATATAATTTGCTGAATCTGTTAAATAATTTCCTTCTTCGAGTAATAAATCTGTAGTTACCGCACTTCCTAATTCAGATTTCAGTTTTACCAAGTCATATTTATCGTTACTGAGCTTGAGTTGTTTTTTAAACTCTTCAGTACGTTTTTTTTCTAATACAGCGATATAATATCCCAAAATAATAGACTGAATAGTATTGGCAATCACTACATCCGCATTACCCATACTCTCTCTTTGTAAGGTTTCAAACCGATGTTTAGCAATGAAAATATTTTTTACCCCTAGTAAATTCCAGTTTAAATTTAAGGCTGGCACGTACTGTTGAGTGGTTTTCGTCTGTGCAACAATCTGAAAAGGATTCAGCGATTCTTTATTATCAAAAACATTGGTACTTCCCTGCAAAGAAGTGGTTAAACTAGGAAACAAACCTGCTTCGCCCCAGCTATTATTTTTTTCAGAAATTGCAATGGTTTTTTCTTCTATTCGTATATCATAATTGCGTTGCAACCCTAAACGTATGGCATCGGAAAGGGATAAATTTTCTTGTCCAAAAGAGAAGAAAGATACTAACCCACATAAACCAATTAGTAGTGATTTTAAATTCATTCTTTAGATTCTAAATATTATAAAATAAATTTTGAAATGATTATGCTGACTCTTTATATCTCTCTAACCTTCTATCATCCATCAATACCCTTTCCACATCTTCTCTTTCAGGTTTTTCACCTGTCCAAAGCCAAAATGCATATCTTCTCACATCATTGAATATTAAGATCAACGGAGGGAAGAAAAGAAGGATGAAAAATGTGCCTAAAAGCACTCCATAGGCTACTGATATGGCCATAGGTATTAAAAATTGTGCTTGAAAACTCGTTTCGATAATTAAAGGCCATAGCCCAACTACGGTTGTTATGGAGGTCAACATAATTGCTCTAAAACGAGCGATTCCTGCTTGATATGCTGCGTCATATACAGATATTCCTTCTTTAACTAGTGAATTGAATTTTGCTAAAAATACTACGGCATCGTTAATAATCACTCCTGACAGAGCAATCATTCCCCATGCGCTTAGCAACGATACGGGATGCCCTTCTATGCCATGTCCAATACTTGCTCCCATCCACCCAAGTGGAATCATCGCAATAATTAAAACCGCTTGATAAAAAGACCTAAAGGTAATCATGATAATAAAAAACATAATCATAAACGCCCCTCCAAAAAATAACCCTATTTCTTTCCCTGCCTTCGCACTTTCCTCTGCTTGTCCTCCCATATCAACCGTAACGGTTGGGAATTTCTCATTAAGTTTTGGTATTATGTTTTCTTGTACCTCTTTTACAATTGGAGGTACTTCACCAAATGGATCTACCATATCTGCTTCTACGGTTACGGCTCTTTTACCATCAAAGTGTTTTATCCCTGAAATGCCACGTTCTACATTGTAGCCTGCTAACTGTGACAACGGCAATTGCTGCCCAGTAGTGGTCTTTATTTTCATATCTTCCAACTGACCTACATTTTTTCTTCCCGAACCTGGATAACGTACCCAAACACGTACTTCATCGTTTCCTTTTTGAAGTCGTTGCACTTCTTCACCAAAAAAACCTTGTCGAATTTGCTTGGTAATATCGTTATGTGATAGCCCTAAAAAATAAGCTTCAGGATTAAGATCGAACAGCATTTCCCTCCTGCCAATCGCCACATTATCTTGTATCTCCGTCAATTCAGAAATATTGAGTAACTCAGTCTTTAGATAATCTTTTGCCTCTTGTAACTGTTCATTATTCTTTCCTAATAAGCGTATTGAAATAGGTTTCCCCCATCTGTTGGCACCACCAATAGTAAATTTTTCTGCTTCGGGCACCTCCCCTATATGTTTTTTTATTTTTGCAATTATATCAAAACTGTTGATACCATAATCGTCTAATTCTTTATAAAAAACATTGATATTCCCTGCGTGAGACCCTACATCACCCAAGCGATTGTTTCCTACAGAACCAAACGTATAGTTGATAATATCATCTTCGGTTTCTATTTCTTCCTTTAAATCATCATTAGCTGCCCAAACCGCATTTTCAAAACGTTCGAGGTACTTTTCAACCTTTGCTTCCCGCTCTCCTGGCTTAAAGGCTACATTGATATTAAAACTATTAAATGGTATTTGAGGAAAAAAAGTAGCTTTTATAAATCCACCTCCAAAAAGACCCCCTACAATTAAAAATAGCCCTAATATTACGCTTATAGAAATGAATCGATACCTAAGCGTAAATTTAAGTGCATTACCATATAAATTATAACGCATAAAATCAATCACTTTATTAATAGCTTTTCGAATTTTATAACTCCGTGTGTCTGTTTTCTTCACACTCAATACTGACTTGCTAGACAAATGAGCAGGTAGAACAAAGAAGGCTTCTAATAGTGAAAAAGCCAAACTAAACACTACCACATACGCCATGTCTTTCAGAAACTCCATTCCACCTGTAAGGAAAAATAACGGTGTAAATGCCACTATGGTCGTAGTTACAGAAGTGAAAACGGCAGGCAACACTTCTAGTGTTCCTTCAACAGCTGCCCGTACAGGATTTTTATGTCGTTCGAAATGAGTGAAAATATTTTCAGCGATAACAATACCATCATCTACTAAAATACCAATTACCAATATCATCCCGAACAACGATATCATATTAATCGTAAGTCCGAAAAATGCACCTACGATAAACATTCCTAAAAAGGAAGACGGAATACCCCACGCTACCCAAAATGAGAGTCGTAAGCTTAAAAATGTTCCTAGAGCAATTAATACCATCAACAAACCCACCAACCCATTATTAGTAAGTAAATCGAGCCGTTGACCGAGTAAATTCATGAAATCCCATGGGATTTCTAGCTTTATACCTGAGTGGGTTTGGTTAAACTCATCCACATATGTATTTACCACATTTGAAATTTCTTCCAAATCTTCATTCTCAAGTTTTCTAACTTCGATAAATACTGCTGGTTTACCATTTAGCATTGCCTTATTGGGCTGATCGGCATATTGCTCTTTGATGGTGGCCAAATCTTTTAAAAACAAATCACTCCCATCTTCACTTGATCTAACTACGATGTCCCCAATCAAAGCAGCATCCGTTTCTTTTGCCTTCGAACGTATGAGAATTTCTTCTGAGGTCGATTTAATTGAACCTGCAGAAATATCGCGATTATTCTGACGCACAGCATTCGCTACCTGATCGAACGTAATTCCATAGCGAGATAAATTCTGTTCCGATACCTCAATGGATATTTCCAATGGATTAATTCCATTAATGTTTACCTGAGAAATTACACCTGATGCCAACAGGTCATCCCTAATTTCCTCGGAGTAGATATCGAGTGTTTTTATATCCACATCCCCTACCAATGCCATCCATTGAGCGGTAGAACGTTGTCTTTGTTTAAAAACTATTGGTTTTTCAGCACTTACAGGAAAGCCATTAATCCCATCTACTGCATTTTTGATATCGGTATATACTTCATCAATATCAAAACTTTCCAGTACCTCCACACTAATAGAAGCACTATTTTCAGAAGAAGTGGACGTGATTTCATCGATCCCAGCAATACTGGTCAATGATTCCTCTATTTTAATGGTAACCCCTTCTTCCATTTCTTCGGGTGACGCACCTGGATAAGCCACCTGAATATTAATGATACTATCTTTTCTTGTAGGGAAAAAAGACTTTTTAGTGTTTACTAAACTTACAGTACCTAAGATAAGTGTTAGGGCAATAATTATATTAGCGAGTATCGGGAATTTCACAAAATACTCTATCGCATTAGCAATGGCTCCTCCTTTTTTCATCTTTTAGTTATTTACTAATGTACTTTTAGGATCTTCTTCTGCTTCAATATCAAAGTCACTTTTCTCTTCTAACTTAAATGCTTTCATATTATTATGTGCATTAATCAATGGCTCCACAACTAAATTTTCACCTGCATTCAATCCTGAAAAAATCGCATTTTCAGGACTGAGCTTATGGATATTTATTTCTTTTACTTTTAGCAGTGTATCTTCCAATACAAAAACTTCATTCCCATTAAAAATAGCATTTCTAGGAATTACCATCGCTTGTTTTACTTGCAACCCTGGTATTTTTGCTTGTAAATATATCCCGTCATAGAGGGGGTAATCACCTTGCTCTATGGCCACATACACATCTATCGACTGCGTTTGTTGGTTAACCACCTCTCCTATTCGTATTACCTTCCCTTGCCATGAATCAACCTTATTGTCTGTGGTAATAGACACAGGAGCTCCGTTTTGCACCCAATTAATATCTTTTAGTGCCACATCTACCTTTATTTCCATATTATTGGATTGTACCAAGTTTGCAATTTTAGCACCTGGGTTTACATAAGAACCCGACTGAAAATTGACCACGGTAATGCTTCCATTGAAAGGGGCATAATATTGATACTTTCGCAAATTAGCTTCTGCACTTTTAATGGAATAATAGCTACTAAATATGTTTTTTGTAGCTAAAAATGTTTTTTCCTTATTCGACTTATGTTTTGGAAGCTCAGGAAGTGATTTTTCTATGTCAATTTCTTCAAAATAACTTGCCCAATTATCAAAATTATCAGCGTAATCAATTTTTAAATCGGGTAAAATACTGGCTATATCGCGCAAAAAATTACTCTTTTGAGCATTAAGATTTAATCTTACCTCTGTATTATCAATACTATAGAGCAATGTACCTTTTCGGAATTTCTGACCTGCCTTCAAGGGTATGGCTCCTTTTCTCATTTTTCCAGGTACCTCCGCAATCATATCCAATGTTTGCGCAGTAGATACTCTGCCGTGCGCTAAAATCCATGTATTTACATCTCCGTATTCAACTGGCGAGGTTTTTACATATTTCTTTATTTCTACAGGTGGTTTCTTTTTAGGTGGCTCTTTCATTCCCCCTAAAACTTTTGATAGTGCAAAAGAGCCCACAACAATACTAATACCGACTAACACTATAATTACTTGACGCTTGTTCATATTTCTATAAAAAAATAATTCTGATTTGTATACAGACTCCAAAAATGAATCTTTTGTTTCAAAATTTTGCTAAAATACTCATTTGAGTTAAAATTTTTACTTAAACGGACAATTGAGGGGATAAATTCTTTTAAAAGAAAATAGACTCAATATTATTATGAATGTATTTATCAATTGTTTTACTTTAATATATTTACGCTAAAAAATGATATGACTATAAATAATTTTGTATTATCTCTCTATTTTTTATTTGTTATCACACTATTGGAAGCTCAAGTAGTAAAAGATAATAGTATCGCTATCTATGAAGAGATATTATCTACTCGAAATCCCAATACGGTAATTGATATTCTTGAAAAAATAGATATTGACAAGACAAAGGAAGATTCATTAAAATCATATTTCTACTATTATAAAGGCTCAGCTTATGGGCAATTGGCCAAATTTGACTCAGCATTATTCTATATCGATCTTGCCAACAAAAGTCTACCTAAAGGCAAAAATCCTATTATTGAAATTCAAATATTCAGGGCTTATGGCAATATTAATTGGGCTAGAAATTATTATCATACCGCTTTAGATTACTACCAAGAAGCGCTTTCTATAAGTAATGAACTAAACCATGCAGAGTTTCAAATCTCATTATTGGGTAATATAGCAGGAATATATGCTAAGCTAGACAACGTCCCTTTAGCACTTGATTTTGCACTAAAAGCAGATGTTATCTCCAAAAAATCGGGTGTAGTACGACCAAGGAGTCATATGAAAATAGGTATGTATCAAAACAAAACAGGTAATTATAGCGATGGGCTAGAAAATTTACTAAAGACACAAGAGCTGATAGCTATAGAGGGTAGAGATTCTATTGCACTAGGCGTAAGTCATATAAACATAGCCGAGTCTTATTTAGCACTAAAAGATAATCAAATGGCTAGGAAAAATTTACAAATCGCTAATACAATACTCAATAAGGTAGGTTATAAAACCTCTGAATTATTCGGAGCTTGGGCGAAATTGGCAATTATTGAAAAAAACTACCCATTAGCAAAAGATAAATTAGCTTCAGGAAATTTAATAGCTGTAAATCAGCAAGACAAAGATGAACAAAAAACGATAAAAGAACTGAGTAAGATCGTAGCAATAGAAGAAAACCAATTGTTAACGGCTATTCAACTACAAGATGAGATATATGCCTTAAATGATTCCATAAAATCTGACAAAATGCTAAACAGGGTTTATGAGCTTCAAGCAAAATATGAAGCAGAGCGAAAAGAAGTAGAAATTGAAAAATTAGCACTTAAATCACAGATTCAGGAGAAAGAGCTATCAGAGGCTAATTTTAAATTATTAGCAATTTTAGTCATTAGTGTATTAATCGTCTCTTTTCTTGTGGTGTATTATTACATGAAAAACAAACAATCTATTGCCGATAAGATGGTACAAGAACAGCAATTGGATGCTTTAAAACAAAGGGTTTTTGAATTACAACTTCTTCAAGGAGAAACAAAAATAACATTTAACTTAAAAGAGATAAATGAAGAACTCCACACTCCTTTAACGGAAAGAGAATTAGATACATTAAAATTAAGTTTAGAAGGAAAATCTAATCGTGAAATAGCCGAACAATTATTTGTATCCATCAACACCATTAAATTTCACTTGAAAAACATATATGATAAATTAGGCGTTGCTAATCGAAAAGAAGCCCTTCAGTTTGCAATTCATTCTTCTAATAAAAATAATTCTTAAAGCACTTTTTCTTAACTTTTGACAAATACTACCCCCCTAGGTAGGTAGAAAACTACCCCACTAGGATAGGTGCAATGCGTATAAAGCACATCATTTTCGTAACATAATTTAACTAAATATGTTATGAAAAAAATTACACACACTATTTTAACGTTTGTCATTAGCTTAGCCAGTATGAGCTTAATGGCTCAGAACCCTAGCTTCCATTGGGCAAATACAATGGGATCTACAACCGCTGATGCTGGAGAGTCTATTACTACCGATGCGGCAGGGAATGTATTGGCAACGGGTTATTTTACGCAAACAGTAGATTTTGATCCAGGTACAGGCTCGGCAAATCTAAGTTCACCATATGGAAATGGGGGTTACATTCAAAAACTTGATGCCTCCAATAATTTGGTTTGGGCAAAAGTACTTTATCCAACTAGCGGATCATATTGTATGCCTTTAGAGATAACGAGCGATGCTTCTAGTAACGTTTACGTAACTGGGTACTTTTCAGGATCTGTTGATTTCAATCCTGGAACAGGCACTTCTACTTTAACCTCAGCAGGAGGAACTGATATTTTTATTGTGAAGTTAAACTCGTCTGGAACATTTGTATGGGCAAAAAGAATGGGTGCTGCTTCTGATGATATTGGCTATGGAATAGCCGTAGATGCTTCTGGCAATGTATTTACAACGGGTAGTTTTAGAAATACTGCCGATTTTGACCCAGGAGCTGGCACTGTTAATCTTAGCTCGAATGGGTTAGATGATATCTTTATTCAAAAACTCAATTCCTCAGGCACCTATCAGTGGGCCTATAGTTGGGGGAGTACTGGAGCGGATGAAGGTCGTAGTCTTGCAATCTACTCATCAGGAAATATTGCTATAGTAGGAAACTTTATTGGCACAGTAGATTTTGCTACTACCTCAGGGTTTCTTAATAAAACATCCAGTGGTAATTCTGATGTTTTTGTACATTATTTAGATGGCTCTACAGGTGCTGCATTTACCCCTGATATTTATGGAGGAACATTAAATGACTATGCCTAT
>Ga0224506_10002027_pt1 | contig 14076 bp, 11 predicted proteins | sample SF_Jan12_sed_USG_2_FD_169108 | JGI IMG/M metagenome (GOLD analysis project Ga0224506, IMG submission 169108) | Sediment microbial communities from San Francisco Bay, California, United States - SF_Jan12_sed_USGS_8_1 | ecosystem: Environmental > Aquatic > Marine > Sediment | place: USA... | reverse complement strand
ATAAGAAAATATTGGCCGCTGTAGGTAAATAATTTTTTTCAGAACAGTAACCGGAGCTTGGCCAATAGCCATGCTTCGGTTATTTGTGATTTTAAATTATTGCAAATAGCGCCAACCAGATAGAACCAATCGCCTGTATCGCCAAAGTGGACTTTATGGCGATGGTCATTTTTTCAACCGCTGTTGATTTGCCGTCACCAGCAGAAGAATAAATTAACCTTGCGGCGCTAAAAGATGTTGGCAATAAAAATAATAAAACCGCCAATGAATAAGGTTGCATCATTTCGCCATAGGCAAGATACCCAACAAGCGCCATCGCCAATAAATGCAGGGCAAAATAAAGCCATGCGGTATTTTTTTGCCCCAACCTTACCGCCAGTGTTTTTTTGCCCACTTTTTTGTCGGCATTAATGTCAGGTATTTCGTTATTGATAAGAATTAGCGCAACCCACAGGCCAATAATAATGGAAATTACAATTGCGCCTGTATCAATTTCAGCGCCCTGCAACCACACGGCCCCCATTACCGCTATCGGGCCAAAGCCAATTCCAACCGCTATTTCACCCAAACCGCGTGAAGAAAACGCAAGGGGCGGGGCTGAATAGGCAACCCCTAAAAACACCCCAGCCGCACCCAGCGCAATTATAGCCCAGCCCTTTAATGCCGTTAGCCATAGACCAAAGAACAATGCCAGCACCAACAACCCCCAGCCAAGGCGCGCCATCTGGCTAATATTCATTATATTGTTTTGAATAAAGCGCGAGCCACCGCTAAAGGGAAAAATCCTCTCGGTATTAATTCCATCGGTGCCGTTTTTTTCGTCATAAACATCGTTGAGCACATTTATGGCACCGTGCGCCAATGCGGTTGCCATAACAGCTAAAGCAAATGCCAATAAATCAAATGCGCCAGATTGGCCATAACCCCACGCACTTCCGGCTATGACTGGTAATATTGATGCGCTTAAAAATGCTGGCCGGGTTGCAAGCGCCCAGCGCTTTAGCGTTGTTGCAATGCCGGGCTGGTTAAGTATTGCTGCACTCGGTTCGCCCATCAAGCTTATCCATCAATATGATTTTGCGAAAATGGCCTCTATGGTTGCCGGTTTTCCGGTGATAACGCATTTTCCCTCAACCCCGTTTTGGTCGTAAGGAAGGCAGCGAATGCTAACCGAAAGTTCTTTCAGTTTTTCTTCGCTGTCTTTATCGCCACACCATTTTGCCCGCACAAAGCCAAGCTTGGACGAATCTTCGGTAGCAAAATATTTTTTGAAAGCTTCAAAATCGGTTATTCCGGTTTCAATTCGCCCATCGCGCAAACTTAAAGCTTCGGTATAAAGGGTCTTTTGAATGGCTTTCAAATGTTCGGGCGCGGCACCAACAAACACGTCCATATCTTCTGCCCCTTTGGCATATATATCGGTTCTGCGCGTTAGCATAACGGATGAATTGTCCAAATCCTTTGGCCCCAACTCAACAATTAATGGCACGCCTTTTTTAATCCAGCTCCAGCGTTTTTCCCCGGCATTTATATCGCGGCTATCAACGTGGGCGCGCACAGGCTCGCCAAACGCGTTTTCAGCATTTAGCTTTTTGGCAAGTTCATGTGCCACCGGCATTACTCGGGCGGCTGCTTCATCGTCGCGCGCTATTGGTAAAATGACAATTTGATGGGGCGCAACCGTTGGCGGTACGCGCAGTCCGTCATCATCGCCGTGGGTCATTATCAATGCGCCGATCATCCGGGTTGAAACCCCCCACGATGTGGTAAAGGCAAATTCTTCCGAGCCATCATTGGTTTGAAATTTTATATTTGCGGCTTTGGAAAAATTCTGTCCTAAAAAATGCGATGTTCCGGCCTGTAATGCTTTGCCGTCTTGCATGAATGCTTCAATGGTGTGGGTTTCAACCGCACCGGGGAAACGTTCGGATTCGGATTTTTCACCCGGTATCACGGGAATGGCCAACCAATCTTCGGCTAATTCTTTATAAACCCCAAGCATGGTTTCGGTTTCCTCGCGCGCCTCTGCTTCAGTTGCGTGCGCGGTGTGGCCTTCTTGCCATAGAAATTCAGATGTGCGCAAAAACATACGCGGGCGCATTTCCCAACGCACTACGTTAGCCCACTGGTTAATTTTAACCGGAAGGTCGCGATAAGAACGTATCCATTTGGCAAAACTTTCACCAATCATCGCTTCGGATGTGGGGCGTATCACCAATGGGCTTTCAAGCTTGCCATCAGGTATCAGCTTGCCGTCTTTTTCTACTAAGCGGTGGTGGGTAACCACCGCCATTTCCTTGGCGAAGCCTTCAACGTGGGTTGCTTCTTTTTCAATTAGCTCAAGGGGAATAAAAATCGGAAAATAACAATTTTCGTGTCCGGTTTCACGAATGCGCTGATCTAATCTGCGCTGTAAGCGTTCCCAAATACCATACCCCCACGGCTTTATGACCATGCACCCACGGACACCGGAATTTTCGGCCATGTCGGCTTCTTTTATTACTTCTTGGTACCAGGCGGGGAAATCCTCAGAACGGGTAATCCGGATGGCGGTTTTTTTTGCGTTTTTATTCATGGTGTTTGGCGGCTTTCCTAAGGGGTATTATCCTGATTAATCGGGTTTAACCGGATGGCTGAACCATTAAAGCCATGCGGCCCATTTCGCCCAGACTACACATGGTATCGGGTAAAGCTGGCACGAAATCAAGGGGGAAGGTGTAAATTTTGGCTCATTTTACTGCCCATAATGCCGCCCACAATACCGCCATGGGCCTGAAGGGGTAAAAGGGGGCTTTTTGCGGTTTAAAAAAGGGTGGGGAAACCGCCCCCAAACCGGCAAAAAAAATAGCAAAAAAATCGCCCCCAAACATATCTGGTCATGGACATATCGCCCCTTATCTTGTATCCATCACGGCAATAAACCAGCTTCGGTCAGCGATACTTTAGGGGGCGTCGCTGTAGTCGAGGTAAATCAACGTTACCGAGCACAAGTATTTAATCGGGGGATTAAAGAATGTTTTTTGGGGGAAGCTAAAGGAGCTATTTAATAATGTTTCCCAAAATTTCTGCAGCTAATATTATGCCATCTGACGGCTTTGCAGGTACGCTTGTTGGGCGTGCGTGGTTTCCCGGCCTTAATCCCGGCCCTTGTGTGGTTGTTATCCGTGAAGACGGCGTTCATAACATTTCCGGCACAATACCAACAATGTCAGAATTGCTTAACAAGAAGCAGCCAATTGCTTCTGCCATCAAGGCAACCAGAAACTGCGTTAACCTTGGCAGCGTTGATGAGCTTCTTGCCAATTCCAGCCCCGATACCCACGACCCGTTAAAGCCATACTTCCTTACACCGATTGACCTGCAGGCGGTAAAGGCTTGTGGTATGACATATGCCAAAAGCATATTGCTGCGCGTTATTGAAGAGCACGCAAAAGGCGATCCTAAAAAAGAAGAAGAAATTCGCAAAACCCTTGAAGGTAAAATCGGCGGCGAAATCGCAACCGTTGAGCCCGGCTCGGAAGAAGCCAAAGACCTTAAACAAGCGCTTATCGGTATGGGCCTTTGGTCGCAATACCTAGAAGCGGGCATCGGCCCATACGTTGAGGTATTTACCAAAGCCCAACCGCTTTCTTCTGTCGGCCATGGTTCGGAAATTGGCATTCATTCAGAATCCAGGTGGAGCCATTCAGAACCAGAAGCGGTAATCATTGCAAACGCCGAAGGCCGCCCGGTTGGTGCTGCCCTTGGCAATGACGTCAACCTGCACGATGTTGAAGAGCTTGGTTCGCTTTACCGCACCCGCGCTAAAGATAACAATGGTTCATGTGCGATTGGCCCGTTTATCCGTCTATTTGACAACACTTTTTCGCTCGAAGATACGGAAAACATGTCTATCACCATCACCATTGAACGCGAAGACGGCTTCATGGTAACCGAAACATTCTCTACCGCGGAAATGACCCGCGAAATGAGCGAGCTTGTCGGCCAAACCCTTAACCGCAACCATCAATATCCTGATGGCTTGGCGTTGTTTACCGGTACCATGTATTTCCCGGCGCACGCATCGGCTGGTTCGGGTGAACGCTTTACCCACAAAGTTGGCGATGTTGTCACAATTTCTTCACCCCAACTGGGCAAGCTGGTTAACCGGGTCAATACTTCAGATAAGCTTCCGCCATGGAATTTTGGTATTGCCGATTTGATGAACAATCTGGCCCATCGCCACCTGTTTTAGTTCAGAAAAATAATTACACTTTTTTAAATAAAGCCTGTCACAGCCGATTTTGGCGGACAGGCTTTATTTATTGGTGGGGTTTTGCCACCTATTGGCGCATTTATGCTGGAAGCGGGCGTGATTAGCCTGATATAGTGAATCCAACAAGGGCAAAGCCTTTACAATTTAATGGGGACAATATGGTTGAAATATCCTTGAGGGCAAAATCAGCATTTGCCGTTCTTGCTTTTGTTTTGGTTGTTTTATTCATGCCTGACAGCGCGCCCGCGCAAAGCAGGGAAAATAATTTTGTAACCATCGGTACCGGAAGCGTTACAGGGGTTTATTACCCGGCGGGTGGTTCTATTTGTTACTTGCTCAACCGTGAACGTGCAAGACACGCAATTCGTTGTTCGGTTGAAAGTTCATCCGGTTCGGTTGAAAACATTAAAAATATACTTTCCGGCGATATCGATTTTGGCATTGTCCAATCAGATACCCAGTACCAGGCGGTAAACGGCCTTTCTGGTTTTGCTGCATCTGGGCCAAATGATCAACTGCGCTCGGTCATGTCGCTTTATTATGAATCATTCACCCTTGTTGCGCGCACCGACAGTAATATTAAATCGCTGTCAGATCTTCCGGGCAAACGGGTAAATATCGGCAACATTGGCTCGGGCCAGCGCGGCACAATGGAAATAGTTATGCAGGCAATGGGCTGGGGCAAAGATACTTTTGCCGAAACCCATGAATTAAAGGCATCCGATCAATCGCGCGCTCTTTGCGATGGAACAATTGATGCAATGGTCTATATGGTTGGTCATCCCAACGCATCCATCAAAGAAGCAACCGCGCTTTGCGATAGTGTTTTGGTTGATGTCGGCGGGCCGGAAATATCAAGGCTGGTTAACGAAAACGAATATTATTCACCAGTTTCCATGCCGGGCGGTATGTACCGTGGAACCGCCGGGGAAACCAACACGTTTGGTGTTGGTGCCACACTGGTTGCAAATTATAACGCAAGCGAAGAAGTGGTTTATGAACTAACCAAGGCGGTTTTTGAAAACATTGAAATATTTCGCGAACTGCACCCGGCATTTTCCACCGTTGATATAAAAAAAATGACAAGCGAGGGTCTTAGCGCGCCACTACACCCGGGCGCATTGAAATATTATCGGGAAAAAGGTTTTCTTAAATAATTACCCACCGGGGCAATTATACCGATTGTGCACCGTAATATAGCGTTACCGTGTGTTTTGCTTCGGCAAAGAACAGCCAGCGCTCAACCGCAACACCCAGCCACGATGATAGCATTGCAACAACAGCAGCAATAATAGCAACCGGCCCACTGGTAAAATAAACCCCAACACTAAGCACTAACGGCAATGCAAAAAGGGTTATATGCGAAATGGCTCTTAATTTTTCTGCGTGTTTGCGCGCGACCACATAACCCATTTCTTTCATTAGGTAATTAGCCGAATTATGCGGCGGGTCAAGCGGGGTTATTTTGGCACCGTCAACCGCAATGGCTGAGCTTGGCGTTGCCAGGCTTTTGTGGGTGGCGATGTATTGCCAGTAAACATATTTAAGAACCCAGGCTACGGCGATTGAAAGTATGACCGTTCCTTGTATGACGCGGTTGCCATGATCAAATATCATAACGATGGCACCCAGCATCAACGCACCGGTCATGATGCTAAGCATCAGATAGCCCGGAAGGGTCCAAAAATTAGCCCACTGAAAAATAGTCACGAGCGAGCGGTAAATCATTGATGTGGCAACAACCGTAAGCCACGCAAGAATGGCGGCGATAATTCCCATTACCCCCCAAAACCCGCTTGTCGTTTCAAAAAACACCCAACCGATTGCCAGCAGGCCGGCAGGAATAAATGTCAACACCGCCAACACGCCTTCGCGTGCAAGCCAGCTTGAGCGCCACTGGGTCAGTGCCCGCCATGCCCGTTCGGGGTGGCCAAGATGAAAAGTTGACGAAAGAAGCCCGACCCCAATAAAGCCAAGAGCAACCGCCAATCCGGTAAGCCCAAACCAACGTTCAGATGGAATAATTCCCGCCGCACCAAATATACCCAATAATGCCAAAAGCCCGTAACCGGCGCCTGACGTTGTGGTGAAGAAAATAACTGAAAAAGCAGGATGCATAATTTATCTCTTTTAATTTAACGCGACAGCATATTGTCAACCCACGAAAGAAATCCTCTGCGTGGGCTAACTGCTTCTAGTTTGTTTTCGGCGCCTATATCATTGCCGTCAACCCTTCTGGCGCGTGGCGGCAGGTAAGAATTGGTTGGTTTGTAACCAAGTTCAGGCATTAATGGTCTGCCGGCACGGTTTGCTACCAATTTTGATACATCTGAATCCGGATCCGCCAAATCACCAAAGTGGCGCGCACCGGCAGGGCAGGTCAGCACGCATGCCGGTTTGCGATCTTCCGGGTCAAGGGTTTCGTTATAAATGCGGTCAATGCAAAGGGTGCATTTTTTCATCACCCCTTCATCTTCGTCATATTCACGCGCACCATAAGGGCAGGCCCAGCTACAAAGTTTGCAACCGATACATTTATTGGTATTGACCAAAACAATACCGTCTTCAACGCGTTTGTAGCTGGCACCGGTTGGGCAAACGGTTACGCAAGCCGCATTTTCACAATGCAGGCATGAACGAGGGAAGTTAACGGTTAGGCCAGGGTTGGTTTTGCCGCGCTTTACCTCAAACGAATGAACCCGGTTGAACCACACCCCATCGGGGTCTTTGGCATAAGGGTTTTTATCGGTCAACGGTGCCATGTGGCCACCGGTATTCCACTGCTTGCAGTTGGTCGCGCAAGCGTGGCAACCGACGCAGGTATCAAGATCAATGACCAGACCAAGTTTTTTATTGGTTGCATGGGGCAGGGATGTCATTTTTTCCCTCCCTTTTTGTGGGTTTTAAATTCAGCGCCATAACGAAGTATTTTCGGTTTTTTCGGCATATGCGGTGGTTTTTTGGTGGCCTTGAACTGCGGGAAAGTTTCACCCGCTTCATCGGGGGATGCTTTTTCAATTTTTACCCTAAGGTCAAACCACGCGGCCTGCCCGGTAATGGGGTCAGAGTTGGAATAACGATAGCCATCACCCCTGGGCGGCAACAATTCGCTGATAACATGGTTTAACAAAAAACCTTTTTTGCTTTCGGGTGCATCTTTGTCCAAATTCCACGCGCCTGAGCGTTTGCCGATGGCGTTCCATGTCCAGACCGTGTTGGGGTTAACCCCATCCATCAGTTTTACCTGCACCTTGATGCGGTTATACGGGCTTATTACCCAAACCCAATCTTCATCAACTATACCTTGTTTGGCTGCGGTTTCGCGGTTGATGTAAAGATAGTTCATGTTGGTGATTTGCCTTAACCACGCATTTTGCGAACCCCATGAATGATACATGTGCATCGGGCGTTGGGTTAGGGCGTGTAATGGATACTCATCCAAATCGGTCATGGTTTCTTCTAGCGGCTGATACCAGATGGGCAACGGATCAAAATATGTTTTTATCCGTTCGCGGTCTTTTTCCGGCGGTTGGTGTGCGCCGTGGCCTTCGCCCGCCAATTTGAATGACTGCAAAATTTCCGAATACATATGAAAAACAATCTGGGTTTTGGTTACAACGCAACCTAATTCATGCGCCCATTCAAGGTAACCACGGTTAGCCATCTTGTAATATGTATGTTCGGGCAAAAATTCATGATGCCAGAAGCTTTGGTTTTCAAGATATTTTTCCAATTGATCAGGGTTGGCGGGACCGCGGCAATCCATATGGTCGCCGTCTTCGTCTTCCAAGCGCCATCCGGCCAGCAAGCCAACACCGGGTTGGCGTTCATGGTTGGCAATATAATCGGGGTAGCCGCCGGGATATTTGGGCGAACCGTCATCGTTGACCAATCCCGGCAGGCCAAGCCTTGCGCCGATATCCAGCAATACGCCCTGGAACCCGCGAACATCGCGGTCGGGTTCAACGATGGGGTAACGAATGGCATCGGCCGCCGAATGGGGTGACGAAATTGGTCTATCCAACAACGAAATGCAATCAAAGCGTTCCAGATATGTGGTGTCGGGTAGTATCAGGTCGGCATAAGCAACCATTTCCGAATAATAGGCATCGGAATAAATTATGTTGGGTATTTTGTATTCGCCGTTTTCATCTTTGTCGGTCAGCATTTCGATGACCTTTGATGTGTTCATCGACGAATTCCAGCTCATGTTTGCCATGAACAACAAAAGGGTATCAATTTTATATGGATCACCTTTCCATGCGTTATGAATAACCATGTGCATTAAGCCGTGGCTGGCCAGCGGGTGTTCCCATGTATAGGCCTTGTCAATTCGCACTGCCGAGCCATCTTCTTTTAATAACAAATCAGCAGGTTCGGTGGGAAAGCCCAACGCCATACCGGGCAAGTGGGTACCGGGTTTGATATGGTCAACCTTGCCGGTTGGTTTGTTGGTCGGCGGGATTGGTTTAGGAAACGGTGCCTTGATGCGAAAACCACCCGGCACTTCAACCGAACCTAACAGCATTTGCAACAAATGGATTGCCCGGCAGGTATGAAAACCGTTTGAATGGGCCGAAATACCACGCATGGCGTGGAACGATACCGGGCGGCCAATCATTCTATCTTGTTTGCGCCCGGCCCAATCTACCCATTTAATATCAAGAACGATTTCTTCTTCAAACGCGACATGGGCAAGCTCTGCCGCAATACGTTTGATATCATCTGCTTTTAACCCACAGGTTTCGGCAACGGCGGCGGGTGCGTATTTTTCATCCAAATAGCGCTCGGCCATAATTTGAAAACTAGGAACCGCGGTGCGGCCATCGGCCAGTTTGTATTCGCCTTTAAGTGCTGGCGTGGTGGTAATATCGGTTGATGGTTTTAATGCTTCGTCTTTGGTGCTCCACACTAAAGGGTCGCCATTTTCATCACGGGCAAACATGCCGTGGTCATCTGCGCCTTGGTCTTGGATTACCAGCCATGGGGCATTGGTGTAGCGCACCAGATACTGTTGATCGACTTTGCCGGCTTTTAGCAATTCATGCATTAGGGCCATAATAAACAGGCCATCGGTTCCGGGGCGGATACCGACCCATTCATCGGCAATGGCCGAATAACCGGTGCGGATAGGGTTGACCGAAATAAATTTCGCGCCGCGTTTTTTAAGTTTTCCAAGACCTATTTTTATGGGGTTGCTATCATGGTCTTCGGCCATGCCGAACATCATGAAATATTTTGTTAAGCCCCAGTCCGGTTCGCCGAATTCCCAGAATGCACCGCCAATGGTGTAAAGCCCGGCGGCTGCCATGTTGACCGAACAAAAACCACCGTGCGCGGCATAATTTGGCGTACCAAACATTGATGCCCACCACCCGGTGGTGGCTTGGGATTGGTCGCGCCCGGTAAAAAACGCTAATTTTGACGGGTCTTCTGCACGAATTTTTTTAAGCCTGCTTGTGGCTATTTCCAGCGCTTCTTCCCATTCGATTTCTTCAAATTCACCCGAACCGCGTTCGCCCACACGTTTTAGCGGTTTTGAAAGCCGCGCCGGGGAATAATGCTGCATGATGCCGCTCGAACCCTTGCCGCACAGCACGCCTTTGTTGATGGGGTGGTTATTGTTGCCCTGAATATAGCGAACTTTGCCGTCTTTTAGGTAAACCCTAATGCCGCAACGGCACGCACACATATAACATGTGGTGTACTTGACCTCGTCACCCAATGACGGGGAAAGATCGACGTTGTCTTCTTCGGCGTGGGCATCCCTGAATTTAAACCCGGGCGTTTGCTCGACGGTCATTAATAATGTCTCCACGAAGGCCCTTAAATTAGTGCCCTTCGGTGTAAAGCCTGCTGGCCCACCAATGTATGATTGCGGCCTGTTTTGGTCGGTTTATCTAAGACCGGGTTATATCCCGGTTCTGGGCTTTTAGGGGAATCTTCAGAAGCGCTGCCCCCCGATTTTGGTATTTGTATAATAAAATTATTATATAAGTGAAAGCTAAAATTGCTCAAAACCGCTAAAAAAAGCCATTTTTTAACAAATATTCCAAGGTTTGTAGCAATTTCAAACAGATGGGAAAATCTCCGCCAAGGGCGGTTGGCTGGTTATTCGTTATTTGGCGTCAGTGCTTGCAAATTATCCCTATTGCGATTGCTTGAATCCGGTGATTAACATTTTGCCCATGAACAATGCGGACACCGCCCACGAAGACGAATATTCAGACACCCTAATCGAATTCTTGCAGATGATATGGGGTGACGGCTTCCTTTCGCCCGGCGGACCCGAAGCCGCGCGCGCCATAGTAAGCGGATTGGACCTTGCCGATAAGCTGGTGCTTGATATCGGGTGTGGCATTGGCGGGTTTGATACGCTGTTAGCCGAAGAATTTGGCGCCCAAGTCGTTGGCATAGACATTGAACCGGGTCTTATATATCGCGCCGTTGATAGGGTGCGCGCAAAAGGTATGGACCAGCGCGTTAAATGCAGTTTGGTTAAACCCGGACCATTGGAATTTGCCGATAACACATTTGACGTTGTGTTCGGCAAAGACAGTTGGATTCACATTGCCGATAAACGCGCATTTTTTGCCGAGGTATTTCGTGTGTTAAAACCGGGCGGTGTTCTTGCCGCCGCCGATTGGATGTGTGGACCACAACCGTTTAGCCCCGATATGGAATATTTCTTCAAAATCGAAGGCCTGACATACCACATGGATACACCGGAACATTACGGGCAAATTTTGCAAAACACCGGGTTTGTGGATGTGACCTTAACCGACATAACCGACACAAACCGCGAACTGGCCCACAAAGAATACGAATCAATGATGTCTCGGCTAAAACCGGCAATGATTGCGGCATTGGGAAAAGAAAAACAGGAATACTTTGTCGAAGATTGGCGTGCGTTGACCGTTGTTTTAGATAAGGGGGAATTGCGCCCCGGAAGGTTTCGCGCCACAAAACCGCTGGACGTGAATAGGGGCGCGAATTAAATAAAACGCGCCCCTATCCTTATCAAGCTTCAATAAATATTTTAGTCGGCATTGATTTGCAGTTTGTCTTCTGCGGTCAATACAACTAGGTCACCTTTTTCGGCCTGAACCGATGTTCCCTCTGCTTCAGTGCCGTTTTCCATGCTGATCGTGCAGCCTTCGCATACATCCAGAACTTCGCCTTTGGCTGCTACATCAACCATGGCTGTGGTTCCATCTGCCATTGTAATGCTAAGGGTGTGCGCATTTTCGCTATGGCTTATAATATCGGTTGCGCCTGCCGAAACTGACAACAACGCAATAGTGGTTGCAACTGAAAGTGTGGTTGCGAAACGCATTTTTTTTATTCTCCTTGAAAAAAGTAACGTTCATGGCGCGGATGTTGCTCTTAGATTATTTATTTTGCAAGTGAGATTTATAAAATTATTTTTTATATTTTTGTTTGGTAAATATTTTTTCTATTGATCATCAGGCAAAAAAATACGCCACGCAAACACGCAATTTGCGTGGCGTTTTTTAGCGTTACAAGACCTACAGGAGCTGTGGTTCAGTCGCCGTAAATTTCTAGCTTATCTTTTTCGGTAAGAAATATGATGTCGCCTTTGCCGGCTTCTACCAATGTTCCATCTTCGGCCTTGCCATCAGGAAGGCTGATCGTGCAGCCTTCGCATATGCTTCTGATATCGCCCTTGGCGGCAATCTGTATGGTTTTGCTGCCTTCATTTGTTGTTATGGTTAGCGCGTGTTCATTTTCGCTCTGGCTTAGCAGGTCGGTTGCGCTTGCCGAAACTGACAACAACGCAATAGTGGTTGCAACTGAAAGTGTGGTTGCGAAACGCATTTTTTTATTCTCCTTGAAAAAAGTAACGTCCACGGCCGGGATGTTGCGCTTGGGCAAAACCTTCTTCAATGGAATTATTTTTTAAAAATTATCTGCAAACATTGGTTGGGGGGTCGCAAGACAACTTTTCCCTATATCGCCAATCTACGGATTGAGGGCAAAAAAATTAAAACCCACCACTAATTGGTCAATCTAATTATTTATTTAAGGGAGGTGGCGCGCAAACCCGATTAAAACATGTCTTTCATCAGGTCTAATTGCCACGCCATGTCTTCGTCGCTAATGGCATAGCCGTTTCCTTCGGGTTTGATTGTTTCGCTGGGTGCAATTCGCCCAAGGCGCTTTTGTACCTCAACCGCGTCTTTGGCGGAAATGCCCGCTTTCCAGCAAAGGGCAACCGCCCCTTTGGCGCTGTTGGCCGATAAAATCCCGGCCACGGTTTTTAACGGCAACCCGGAAAGAACCGCCATAACCGCTTTGGCGTATTCGCTCTGGTTTGCTTTAAGCGCGCTTGCGACTGTTGCGGGTTTTAATTTGCCCGCTTTTTTTAAACGCTTGGCTTTTTCCATCGGGGTTTCGGCCTGTTCAACCGCTTCTTCTTCGGCCGCAATATCAAGGCGCAGGGAAACCTCTTCCTTTACCTTTTTGGCGGTTTCGGGGTCTAGGTCTTTGCGTTTTAATAAAGCGCCCACCAGATGTTCGGCAACAAAATCGGCCAACCTAAGGGCAACTGTTTTTGGCAACGATGGGCGCACAACCAATTCTTCGGCCCAGGCATCAACATGGGCGGCCCCTTCGCATATGCGTTCAAGCAATTCATCGGGGATATCGCTACCCGGGTTTGCCAACAGTTCTTTTACCGCGTCAACATCTTCGCTGGCGTAAATTGCTTCCATTACCGCATCGGGCAGGTCGGTGCGTTTTGATATGGCGCTTAGCGATCCCTCTACCGGAATGTGGCTGATAATTTCCATTAAATCGCGCTCGGTCAACACCGGGGAATTTTCTAAAATCGGGCGACAAACAATAAGCTCCATATCACGTGCCAATTTGTTAATAATCTCTGGCGGGGCATCGGCAACATCTTTCAATGTTTCGGCAATTATGGCGCGCACTTTTGTGCATTGGTCATGCGCCAACTTTTCCAACGCCTGATATGTCATGGCGCGAATTTTATCTACCTCGTTTGCACTTAGGCCCGGCGACAGCTTGGCAATTTTTTCTGCCAATTCGCTTCTTACATCATCGCTTTTGTCATCGGTCAAAATAATATCGGCTTGGCGTGGGGTTGTTTGGTTGTTTGCGACTGCCAAGCGCACGTCGGGGTCTATATCTTCGGCTAAAAAATAAAGTATTTCCGGGCTGGCATCGGGGTGGGATGCAACCTCGCGGCGCACGTTTACGTCGTCACTCGAAGCAAGGGTTTTTGCTTCTTCATAACTTAGTTCCTTGCCGGTTCTGAACTTGCCAAGCAAATCGCTGATTTTCATAAAACGCCCCCCCCGCAACTTATAAACCTTTTTGCGCCAATCCCGTTTTTTCCAAATTTATGGCGCAAGGTAATAATAACCCACAAAGGGCTATTTGAAAGGGAACAATAATGCGTTGAAATTAAAGAGGAATGGTGCCGGCTGCAGGAGTTGAACCCGCGACCCCCTGATTACAAATCAGGTGCTCTACCAACTGAGCTAAGCCGGCCCATTAGGGCTTAAAAAACCGCCAAAAACGGCTTTTCGTCCGCACATATAGCCCGATTGGGCAAATGTGGGCAAGGGTGTAACTTTATTTACCTGCATAAGCAAGTCCTCAGTCTTGATAAACAAAACGTTATCCGGCATTAAATCGCTTTAATAATGTGGTCCGGTATTACAAAATGCCAAAATACAACCCGGAACATAGCGGAGCATATATTTAAGTGAATTGGACCAGCGCATTAATAAGGCTTGCCGCCACCATTATGGTGGCTGAATTTTCGGTTGAAT
>Ga0224506_10002026_pt1 | contig 14082 bp, 12 predicted proteins | sample SF_Jan12_sed_USG_2_FD_169108 | JGI IMG/M metagenome (GOLD analysis project Ga0224506, IMG submission 169108) | Sediment microbial communities from San Francisco Bay, California, United States - SF_Jan12_sed_USGS_8_1 | ecosystem: Environmental > Aquatic > Marine > Sediment | place: USA... | reverse complement strand
ATGGTTGAAGGTAAAATATTGTGGGTCGACCTGATCAGCGACTTGCAACGTGTACCGACCATCTACAAACATCGCCGCTTCTTGGTCCAGGACAATCGCCGTCCCTGCCGATCCCGTAAACCCAGTAAGCCAGGCGAGCCGTTCGGCACAAGGCGGCACATATTCATTTTGATATTCGTCCGCGTGAGGCACGATAAATCCCATCAGATCAAGCCGCTGTAATTCCAGCCTCAACGCGTCAAGTGGTATGTGAGCCATCGGATCGTCGTTTTACACCGTATTGGTAATGATCTCTCAACCATCGGCAAGCACACGCAAAGATGAGAGAATAGCATATTTTCTCCTCATCTTTCCGAGTCCAACTAAAAATGTAGGGAAAAATATTCGACAACTAGAGAATGGCTTGAAAGGCTTTTTCTTCAGAGGAATAGGTAGGGATCAACGTCGGGAAATTGGCGTCATCGAGTAAGGTTTTGATGGGTTGTTGCGGGCCCACGAGGCTCATCGCCAAATCATGTTCCTTTAAATTGAGGTAGGCCAAGGCCAGCGCACCCAATGCTGTGCTGTCCATAAACGTCACGCCTTGAATGTTGAACATGATATGCTTCGCACCGGAAAGTCGTGCACTATTCACAATCGCTTGAAACACCTTTCGGGAGTAAAACGTGACCCGTCCAGAAATCATTAACACGAGCGTTTCGTCTTGTATTCGTTCAGCAACATGCATACCAACACCCTCGTTCTTAGGTCTTTCTCGGCAATTTCAGGCAATTCTTGCCGATTACCCTTGATTTTCTGAGGATTCACCTCGTCCTAGATCCACAACGACCCTGACAAGACAGGAGAAAAAATTAGACAAAAATAGAAAAATTGTAGCTTGTAAACAATAAACAAACAGAAATGTCGAATAAGACCAGCACAAAACAATCCCAATATAGTCGATCACGCCGAAAACTTTTTCGCTCCAAACCCTCAACAAAATAGGCATTGAGAGTCAAAGATAGCCCATGACAACTGGAGTTCATTCAGCAATATCCCCCATGCCTATCAGTTCCAGCTAGAAGCCACTTGGGGAGTGTTGAATAATTATAATTACCAAAGACATATAGGCCCCCCGGCAGTTGGGTATCAGAGGCCTCGGGGCGGTTCAAAAAAGTTCGTCCAGCAAGGCCACAGCCATTTTTGCGCGCAGAGCGTACTTCCAGTACGTGAGCACGGAAAAATGGCGAGAACGCCGCTGGCGACTTTTTTCAACAGCCCCTATTAGCTTTAGGGCAACACACCTAATCCTCCCACGCCTTGCAAGCCAGAGAGAAACAGAGAAGGAACAAGGGAAGCTATTTAACGGAACTGAGAGGAAGAACAGAAAGGTCAGCGATAGAGACCAACGGGCCAGGGAAGATTCCTAACAACACGACACCGGCCACGGCAAAAGCCAGAACGACGGACACTTGAGGAGAAAGCACCAGACGTGTATTGCGCTCTTGTTCAGGTGAGGGTTCCCGCATGTACATCACCATCACAATTCGCAAGTAATAGAAGGCAGAAATGGCCGCAAAAATCAGTCCGAAAATGGCCAACCAGGCCAAACCCGCATTGACCGCAGCCATGAACAGATAGAACTTTCCAATAAACCCAGCGGTGGGCGGGATGCCGGCTAACGAAACCATAAACACCAGCATCAGGAAGGCCCCTCCCTTATGCCGTTTGGCTAATCCCGTAAAGTCTTCAATCTCCTCACCCTCTAGGCCACCCTTTCTTAGCATAGCCACCATGGCAAACGCCCCAAGTGTCATAAAGGAATAAATGGCGAGATAGAGCATAAGGCTGGACACCCCCCGAGACGAAACTGCCGCTTCGGTGCCGACCCAACCTGCCACAACCACCCCCACCAAGGCATAACCGGCATGGGCGATACTGGAATAGGCCAACATACGTTTCACGTTGGTTTGGACAATGGCCACCAGATTGCCCAATGCCACCGTGAATAAACAGACCGCGAGAATCAAAAGATTCCAGTTGGGCCTCATCCCACCAAACGCCTCCAAGAGCACACGGAGGAAGGCCGCGAAACTGGCGGCTTTTGAGGCAACAGCCATAAAGGCGGTCACCGACGTTGGCGCACCTTCATAGACATCGGGAGTCCACATGTGAAACGGCACTGCGGCCACCTTAAACCCAAAGCCAACAATGATAAGCATGAGCGCCAGGAGCATCAGTGGATCATTCAACGTTGGGCCATTCACCGCGGCCGCAATTTCGGTTAGCCTGGTACTCCCCGTGACACCAAACAGGAGGGAAATGCCATAGAGCAAGATGCCTGAAGAAAAGGCCCCCAACACGAAATATTTGGCCGAGGCCTCAATCGACCGGGCTTCAAATCGTTTAAACCCGGCCATGATATAGAGGGTAATCGACATGAGTTCGATACCGAGGTAGATCGTGAGGAGATCAGCACCTGAAACCATGACCATCATGCCCACCAACGCCAGCAACACAAAGGCGTAATATTCCGCGAGTTCGATTTTTTCTTCTTTGAGATAGCTCATCGACAAGAGGATGGTCAGGCCACTCACCACGTACAGCAACATTTTCCAGAAGGCCGCATAGGCATCCACCACCACCAATCCACTGAACGCCATAGTGCGGTCACCGAAATCCCCGACGGTGATCAACGCACACACCCCCAAGACACCGAGACTTATCCATGCCAGAACATCCTTTTTGCCTGTCGACATAATTGGATCGAGAACCAGAATCAGACAGGCAATTCCCACGATCAATAATTCGGGCAGAATGGTGACAAGATCACCTAACGGAAGACTCATGGAGTGTCCTCAATTTCAAGAGGCGCTAATGCCGAAGGGATCACATCCGACATGACCAAGACATGGTCATCAAGGACAGTGGGTGGTTGCACAATGACGGAATCCGATTGCGAGGCCACCACCCGTTTCACACTCGCATGCATCACATCTAAGAGGGGTTTGGGATAGAGTCCAATCCAAAACACCAGCACCACTAAGGGCACCAACATGCCAAATTCACGGGGGTTCAAATCGGTTAATTTGGAAAGCATCTTTGGCGCGGCAGGGCCATAGACGATCCGTTGCACCAAGTACAAAATATAGACGGCAGCCAAAATGATCCCCAACGCGGCCAACGTCGCCGTCAACTTGTCCCAGGCGAACACCCCAACCAACACCAGAAATTCACCCACGAAACTATTCATGCCTGGCAGCCCCACAGACGACAGGGCGAATATGACTAAAAAAGTTGCATACTTTGGCATGGCGTGGGCCAGGCCACCGTTCTCGCTAATTTCCCGGCTATGCGTGCGTTCATAAATAATCCCCACACACATAAAGAGGGCACCCGTCGTAATGCCGTGATTGACCATCTGCAGGACGGCACCCTCAATCCCTTGGGCATTGAAAGCAAAAATCCCCAAGGTCACAAAGCCCATATGACTCACACTGGAATACGCGATCAGCTTTTTTATGTCACTTTGCGCCAGAGCCATATAGGCTCCATAAATAATCGCGATCACCGACAAGGCCATGATGATGGGAGTATAGGTCACCGACGCATCCGGCAACATGGGCAATGAGAACCGCAAGAATCCGTACGTCCCCAATTTCAACAAGACACTCGCCAGAATGACGCTACCCGCCGTGGGAGCCTGCACATGGGCATCCGGCAACCATGTATGAAACGGAAACATGGGAACTTTCACCGCAAAGGCCGCAAAAAAGGCCCAGAACAATAACGCCTGTAAACTGGGAGCATAGGAGGCATGCGTGAGGGCCAGAATATCGAACGTTTGTCCGCCCTCAAAATACAATACGAGAATGGCCACCAGGAGAAGAATGCTTCCGGCCAGGGTATAGAGAAAAAACTTAATGGCGGCATACACACGATTCGGTCCACCCCACACCCCGATCAACAAATACATGGGAATCAGCATGGTTTCCCAAAAGATATAAAAGAGCACAAAGTCTAAGGCCACAAACACACCAATCGTGGCGGTTTCCATGACCAGCAAACTGATTAAAAATTCTTTCATCCGTGTTTCGATGGCCGTCCAGGACACGAGGATGCACAACGGCGTGAGAAACGTCGTCAGCAGCACCAATGGCATACTGATGCCATCAACCCCCAAGGCATAATGGATGGCCGGAGTATCAATCCAGAGATGCTTTTCGACAAATTGCATCCCGCCTGTGCCAATATCAAACGCAAACCAGAGAGGCAACGACGCGACAAACGTGATCAATGACGTGGCCAACGCAATAGGTCGAGACAGCGACTCATGCGCGAGTAACGTCGCCATCACGCCAAGCAAGGGTAGAACCAGCACCAGCGTGAGCCAGGGCATTCCCCCGGTGGCCACCACTTCAGTCACAATCAACTGTTCTCCTTCTCATGTGTTTCAACTGTGGCCTTTACAAGAAAATAAGCGCACCAAGAATCACTACGGCGCCGACCGTCATGGCCAGCGCGTAGTTTTGTGCTTGTCCACTTTGAAGAACCCGCGTCACCCATCCTCCCCAGGCCACGGCACGCGCGACTCCATTGACCGCACCATCAATGATTGCCACATCCACTCGTTTCCATAAGCTATCCGCCATTTTCAAGGTCGGGATCACGACCGTTCGATCATAGGCTTCATCCACAAACCATTTGTTCAATGACAATTGGTAGAGCGATTGCCATTGCGCGGCTAAACGATCGGGCAAGCCTGGTGATTGCACATACACAAAATACGCCCCAGCAATGCCTAATAGACCCATCGCCGTTGCTGCGACCATGATGCCCGTAGCCGCGGCCCCTTCATGATGTCCTGCACCTTCGCCACCGGGAAACGCTGCAGCTAAAAATTCAGGAATGCCAATATACCCGGCAAGAATGCTCAATACGGCAAGTATCAGGAGCGGAACAGTCATCGTCTTGGAGGGCTCATGAATATGACCGGCGTGGTGAGGGTCAACGCGTGATTCCCCCCAAAAGGTCACAAACACAAGACGGAAGCTATAAAACGCCGTCATCAAAGCCGTGAGTAGTCCAAGCACGGTGAGCACTTGCCCAAGACCACCTGACTGCCATGAGGACAACAGCAAGGCATCCTTACTAAAAAACCCAGCCGTCAGCGGAAAGCCTGCCAAAGCCAATGACCCAATCACAAAGGTCCAATAGGTCACCGGCAATTTGTCTTTGAGACCACCCATTTTTCTCATATCTTGTTCATGGTGCAAGGCAATAATCACCGCGCCACACCCTAAAAACAATAAGGCCTTAAACGCCCCATGGGTGAGCAAATGGTACATGCCCGAAACATAAGCCCCCAATCCACAGGCCATCATCATGTAACCCAGTTGGCTCAAGGTGGAATAAGCCACTACACGCTTGATATCCGTTTGAGTCATCGCAATCGTGGCCCCGAGAAACATCGTGACTCCCCCAACAACGGCCACCACATCCATGACTACCGGCGACAGGTTATAGAGTGGGGCCAAACGCGCCACCATAAACACACCGGCTGTCACCATTGTCGCAGCATGAATGAGTGCCGAAATCGGTGTCGGCCCTTCCATGGCATCCGGCAACCACACATGCAGCGGAACTTGTGCAGATTTGCCGACGGCACCCACAAAGAGGAAGAGGCAGATCATGGTCATGACCGAAATTTCCCAATTCCCCCCAATGGTCGCCAACAGATTCACCGTCCCACCAGCCACCTTATCCAGCTGAGAAAAGACCGACTGGTATTGCAAACTGCCAAACGTGACCAAGACCAACAAAATGCCCACCATAAATCCAAAATCGCCGACACGATTCACGAGAAACGCTTTGGTCGCCGCCGCTCTGGCGGAGGCTCGCTCATACCAATGTCCGATGAGGAGATAGGAACAGAGGCCCACCGCTTCCCAAAAAACAAACAGCTGCAGAAAATTATCAGACATCACCAGCATCAGCATGGAGAACGTAAACAAGGCAATGTTACTAAAAAATCTGGCATACCCAGGCTCGCCATGCATATACCCAATCGTGTAGACATGCACGAGAGAACTAACAATAGTGACCAGCATCAGCATAGCCACCGTTAATTGATCAACAAACAGACCTAAGGTGATCGTGAGATTGCCGGAATCCGCCCAGGTATAGAGAGGAATGCGCAGCACCGCGCCATTGGCCACGTCGCTCAAGGCCATGAGGGAAAGGAGAAAAGAACCGACCACGGCTGGAACCGCAATCAGATGCGCCCGTTCCTTAATCACATGGCCGCCAAGGCCAAGGACCACAAAGGCCAACAGTGGGAGCAGGGGGATTAAGGCGTAGACCATCGCCTTACCATTTCAACAACCGGAAGTCGTCAATGTTGATACTCGCCGAATGACGGTAGAGCGCGATAATGATCGCCAAGCCGACAGCAACTTCTGCGGCAGCCACGGTCAGTGCAAAAAACACGAAAACCTGACCAGACAGATTTCCTAGATAGGAAGAAAATGCCACAAAATTAATGTTCGTGGCATTTAACATCAACTCGACGGATAGAAGAATAATAATGATATTGCGCCTGATGAGTACGCCGACTAAACCGATTAAAAAGACCATGCCGCTTAACACGACATAGTAGCTAACAGGAACCTCCATTAACTCTTCACCTCCAAAATACCTTTTTTGGTCAGAATGACGGCCCCAACCATCGCCACCAACAAAATGAGCGAGGCGACTTCAAAGGGAAACAGATAGGTTGAATAGAGCAGCATCCCAATGGATTCGGTGTTTCCTTGAGTGAGTTCCATTGTGGTATCAGCAGCCGCGAGAGGGCTTCCTAGGGTCGTCTCCCCTTTCATGACCAACAGAACGGCTTCTGCAAACAGTACACATCCCAAAAATAATCCAACAACGAACTGATTATGAAAATGTACCTCTCGTTTTAAATTCAGTAGCATCACGACAAAAAGGTAGAGCACCAAAATGGCTCCGGCATAGACCAGTATTTGAATGATGGCCAAAAACTCAGCATGTAAGGTGACAAACAGCCCGGCCACATGGAAAAACATGACCAACAGAGCCAAAGCACTATAGACAGGATTTTTGAGTGCGACCACTAATCCCGCAGTCACGACAATGATGGTGGCAAAATAAAAAAAGACAAATGTTTCCATGAATCACCGCAGCCGAAATGAGTGAAAACCCGCTGTCACCTGGTCATGCCAACAGGTGTAACAATGATCGCCAGCAACCACATTATGCGTCCTTCTGTGGGATGTCTTTAAACCCCACATTAAAATAGGCCACATTGGGATGTTGGAACTCCAACCGTTTTTCCCGAACGGGAAAATTTCGATCGCCAATCGCCAACAATTGCTGTTTATTCAGGTGCAATTGCCGCTTATCGTACACCGCCCATTCATATTCCTGCGTCATGCCCAACGCATCAACCGGACAGGCCTTCACACAGAGCCCGCAAAATAGACAGCGGGTCATGTCCATATAATATTCCTTGGAATACCGCTTGGTTGGTTCTTCCGGAACCTCTCCACTGACCACGCGTATGACCCGGGACGGACAAGCCGCTTCGCACAGATCGCATCCTACGCATTTTTCCGTCCCATCATCGTAACGCAACAACGCCAACATCCCTCGGTAGTTAGACGGGAGGGCTCGTTTCTCATGGGGGTATTGCAACGTGATCGGCCGATACTTCAAGAGGTGGGCCATGGTGGCCTTCATCCCCAACAGAATCTCATAAAACGTGAGAGTCTTGATCCATTCTTTCAGATTCATTGATCGCATTACCCAACAATCCTCACGGGAAGAGATAGGCCCAAATCGAGGTAATGACAATATTTCCCAGGGCAATCGGCAACAACACCTTCCACCCAAACCGCATCAATTGGTCATACCGCAATCGAGGCAAGGTAGCCCGGATCCAAAAAAAGAAAAACAGGAAGCTCGCGACTTTTAGTGCGAACCAGGCAATGCCAGTCGCCCAATGAAGGGATTCTGGACCTTGTAGAATTTCTAATGGCGCATGCCATCCACCAAAAAATAACACGGTCGCAACACAGGAGACCAAAATCATGTTCCCGTACTCTGCCAAGAAAAAGAACGCGAACCGCATGCCGCTATATTCGGTAAAGAACCCCGCCACTAATTCACTTTCCGCTTCCGGCAAATCAAACGGGGTCCGATTTGTTTCAGCAACAGAAGAGATCAGGAACACCATAAAGGCTATCGCTTGGGGGAAGCCGCCGCCGCCGAAGAAATACCAATTCCAAAATCCCCCTGCTTGCGCATTCGTAATCGTCACCAAACTCAATGAGCTTGAAAGGAGCAAAATTCCGACAATCGAGAGCCCTACATTTAATTCGTAACTGATCAATTGGGCAGCAGACCGCAGTCCACCAAGTAAAGAATATTTACTATTCGAGGACCACCCACCAAGGATGATGCCGTATGCCCCAATGGAAGCAAACGCGAGAATATACAAGACCCCAATATTAATATCAGTGATCACAAATGGCTTGAAATTGACGCCGTTCACATCAACCGTCCAATCCGGACCAAATGGAATTACCGCAAAACCAATGAGAGCCGGAACTAACGACAAGATCGGCGCCATGCTGAACATAAACTTATTGGCTCCGGCTGGAATAATGTCTTCTTTAAAAAAGAGTTTTAACCCGTCCGCCACTGGTTGCAGGATGCCATACGGCCCCACCTCCATGGGTCCCATTCGGTCCTGCATCCACCCTAAGACTTTGCGTTCAAGCAAAGTGAGTAAGGCGACGGTCGTGAGCACGGCCACCATCACGGCAACAATTTGAGATAATGTCAGCCCTAAACGGATCAGTACCGTTTCCATAACGGATTCACTCCTCCACTCAATTAATCAAACCTCAAGCAGGGAACGACCTCATGCCCCCACAGTTTTTTCCAAACGAACACGAGCCACCTTACAATAGGGCACCTGCGTTTCAGGGTCCACGTGATACGGCAGTAACCGCCTGATTTCCTCATCAAAATGTTCAGGAAACACCGCGACGCCTTGTGGAATACGCTCACGAAGTCCGACCGGCACCATCACTTCCCCTAAACCATTACTCACCTTCACCGTATCTCCATCATTGATCCCACGTCGAGCTGCCTCTTCGGGGTGCATGTAAAGTTTTCCTGTTGCTTCGACTTGCAGCAATCCTTTGGCTTTTCGCGAAAATTTTCCTGAATGAAACAGGGACTGAGAGACCTGTAAGATGATGTCACCAGCAGTGTCCGTGACCTGTTCTGGCAACTGGTACCGCACACCGATATCACGCTGATAATCAGTCGTGACATAATGTGCGATCGCCGAGGAACCCGGTTGCGCCGGTAAGGGCGCAGGGCCCAACGTGCGTGTACCAGGCAGAAGATCACGGATTTCTTTGCCAATTTCTTTGACGTCCCCATATTCCATCGGATCATTCATCATCACCGAAATCGCAGAAAAGATTTCCCAATCGGGGCGGCTTTCACCAACCAAATCAATGGCTTTTCGCACAGACTGGATATGCCCTTCCGTATTGGTAAAGGTTCCGTCTTTTTCCGCATACGAACAGGCTGGCAGAACCACATGAGCCTGCTTGGCGGTTTCGGTGAGGAACAGTTCTTGGCACACCAGGAACTCAAGCTTCTCGAACGCGGAATGAATTCCCGATGACGGTGGCAAGGAACCTAGGGGATTTTCACCCACCACAAACATCGCTTTCAATGTGCCTTGCTGGGCATCTTCAAGCATTTGAGGCAATGAAGAGCCAGGCGTTTCAGGAATGGGTCGGCCCCAGGCTTGGGATACTCGTTCCCGTGCTTCCGGATCACCCAGAGAAGCTCCACCAGGCAAGACGGCTCCCGTTCCCCCCATTTCAAATGCCCCTTGATCATTATTTTCTTCGGCTAAAGGAGCCAGACCACATCCAGGCTTCGTTAATTTGCCCGTCACCAATAAGAGATCCAAAAGATTCATGGTCATCCCAAATCCACCTGACGCCCTTAACACACCTGGACCGACAAGAATCACCACCTTTTTCCCCTGATCAAATACCTGCGCCACTTGCGTAAACATATCCGAGGTTAGGCCCGTTTGGGCTTGAATAGCCTCCCACGAAATGGCTTGAAGACGAGCTGAAATGTCATTGAAGTAACCTGAAACACGGGATTGGAGCTCCACATCAAGAACAGGCTGGTCCATCACGGCTTTCAATAGACCCAAAATCGCTGTAGCGTAGCCCGTTGGCTTCACACCTAAATGATGTTGGGCCAGATTCGCGATATTGCTGATGCTTCCGATGGCTGGCTCCAATGCTTCAATTGTGATCAGCTTGGCATCTCGACGTTTGACGGCTTCTTTGACCTTTAGGCCTGCAATCGGATTCGTCTCCGTAATATTGGTTCCCACCAGCAAGAGCGTATCGGCCGAAACAATATCATCGAAACTCACCGCCCAACGATGTGTGCCTTGTACTCGTTGCATGGCATGTACGGCATTCAAATGTCCATACCGCACACTGCTATCAATCCGGTTGGTCCCCACCACTCCACGCATAAACTTCTGAAACACATAGATATCTTCATTCGTACAGCGTCCAGAAATTAATCCGCCAATCGCATCGGCCCCATGCTTCGCTTTGATGTCCAGCAAGCGCTGCCCCACCAACTCGAGCGCTTCTTCCCATTGCACGGCCTGGAATTCGTCACCTTTACGGATCAGCGGCAAGGTTAGTCGATCGGAATGCTCGCTCACATGGTAGCCAAAATATCCTCGCGCACACAGATCGCCATTATTCCGCCCAGAACCTTGGGTGGAATTGATTTCAATCAGCGCATTGTCTTTGGTTTGGAATGTGATTTGGCATCCATCGCCACAATACCCACAGACTGAATCAGTTCGCTTCAGCATCCACGGACGAAATTCATACATCGAGAGCCGGCTGGTAATAGCTCCGACGGGACAAATTTGGATACACCCTCCGCAAAACTCACAATCCAACTCATGCGCGCCAAACCCTTTGATTTCGGTCAACGTTCCACGTCCGACAGGCGCCAGAGCTTTCACATCCATGACCTGATCGCAGTAACGCACACATCGCAAACATTGCACACAGCGATTCATCTGCGTCTCAATCAGTGGGCTAAAGTATTCTTTTGGAAAGACTCGCTTCAGTTCTTTGAAACGACTGGTTGTGGCCGTATATTCATGCGAGAAGTCTTGCAGATCACAACGCCCCCCTTGATCACACACCGGACAGTCCAAGGGATGATTCGCCAGAATGAAATCTAACACCGACTTGCGGGCCTCCGCCGCTTGTGTCGACGTGGAGGATTTCACCACCATGCCTTCGGCCACGGGCGTACTACAGGACGTCTGCAATCGAGGCATTTTTTCAATCTCAACCAAACACATCCGACAGTTTGCATCAGGCGCAAGCTTCGGGTGATAACAAAAATGCGGCACCATCACCCCGACCTGACGGGCGGCTTCAATGACCAGCGTGCCTTTGGGCACGGAGGTCGACTTCCCATCGATGGTGACGGTCACCAGATCTTTCGTCGTCGTTGGTAGTGCTGCCATAGTTGTGTGACTCAGCGCGAGAGAACAGGAATTTCTTTATGTCGAGGCCTCGTCGCTTCGGCCTCCCGAATCAAGGCTTCATACTCATGCCGAAAGTATTTCAACGAACTTTGGATCGGACCCACTTCAGCTTCTCCAAACGCGCACACGGTTCGACCGGCAATGTTCCTACACAAATCATCCAGCAAATCGAGGTCGCCTTCCCGTCCCTGTTTATTCCAGATTCGTTGAAGCGTCTGCGCTAGCCACGAACTCCCTTCACGACAGGGTGTACATTTCCCACAGGATTCGTGATAGAAAAACTCCATCAACCGGAGGGCCGCCCACACCATGCTGGTGCCTTCTTCCATTACGGTGACCCCACCAGACCCGAGCATAGAACCAGCCATCGCCACGGCTTCGAAATCCATTTTGACATCCAAATGATCCGGCGTCAGAAACGGCGCAGAGGCCCCACCAGGAATGAAGGCCTTCAACGGTTTGTCAGATCGCATTCCCCCACCCACGTCATAAATAAATTCACGGAAGGGAATCCCCATCGGCACTTCATAATTACCTGGACGCTTCACATGCCCACTTAAACAGAAAACCCTGGTGCCACAACTCTTGGGAGGAGACCCAATTTTTGAAAACCATTCGCCTCCCCGATTAATGATATGCGGAATATTCGCCATGGTCTCAACATTATTCACGACCGTGGGCTTTTGGTAGAGCCCGTGAGTCGCGGGAAACGGTGGCTTAAAACGGGGCATGCCTCGTTTACCCTCTAATGATTCGAGGAGAGCCGTTTCTTCACCACAGATGTATGCACCTGCCCCAGCATGGACAAAAATCTTAATAGTCCGGCCACTACCGAGGACATTCTGGCCCAAATAGCCCGCCGCATTGGCCTCTTGAACAGCCTGTTCAAGAATTTTGGCGCCGAGACGAAACTCCCCTCGGATATAGACATACGCTGTCTCAGCACCGATGGCAAAGCAGGTAATCGCCATACCTTCCAGCATTTGATGGGGATCACGCTCCATCAACTGACGATCTTTGAAGGTGCCAGGCTCGCTTTCGTCGGCATTACAACACAAGTACCGTGGCCCAGGATGATCTTTGGGAATAAAGCCCCATTTGACGCCTGTGGGAAAACCAGCGCCTCCTCGCCCACGCAGGCCAGACTTTTTCACTTCCTCAATCACCTGATTGGGTTGCATGTCCTTCAACACTTTGCGAAGCGCTTGATAGCCTCCGGCTTGCTCATATTCCTTGATGGATCCGGTATACCCCGGCTGCCCCATATTCGTTAAAAGAATTGTTTCGTATTTCGCCATCTGAACGTCTAACTTTCTTGGCTTAGGATTTCCCCAATGGCAGAGGATACATATATGGCCCACTTTTTAAGGGACAGGTCCCATCTCTCGCCAAGTCATCCAATACACGACCAACTTTTTCTTCCGTGAGTTGCTCATAATAGTCATCGTTGACCTGCATCATGGGCCCGGTCCCACAGGAGCCCAAGCATTCCACGACACTCAGCGTAAAGGTCTTATCCGAAGTGGTTTGGCCAGGCGTAATGTTGAGTTTCTTTGAAATCCATGTGACCACGTCATCCGATCCCACAAGCGCACACATCAACGATTTACAGACTTGAAGATGAAATCTTCCGATCGGCTTGAGATTAAACATCGTATAAAAGGTGACGGTCTCAAACACCTGTGGGGGCGTGAGATCCAAGACTTTCGCAATATCCCGCATAGCCGGTTCGCTCACAAACCCCTCTTCCCGCTGCGCCAGATTTAATAATGGCAACAACGCCGACCGTTTCACGGGATACCGGGAAAGAATGTCTTCAACCTCGTCTCTGAATTTCGCTAACAACATAAACGCTCGATTACTTTCCTATGGAAATCTTCCATTTTTCTCTCGTTTCCTCGTTCATCAAACTTCTCCCTTTTTACTTCCTGACTATCGATCACATTCGCCCATCACAATGTCGTACGTGCCAAAAATTGTGCAAATATCGGAAATTAAATAGCCGCGCGCCATATAATCAAATGCCCCCATATGAATAAACGACGGGGATCGAATTTTCAACCGATACGGACGAGAACTCCCATCGCTAATGAGGAAAAAACCTAATTCACCCTTGGGCACCTCTGTCCCACAATAGGTTTCGCCTTTGGGGGGCTTAAACCCTTGGGTGAAAATTATGAAATGATGTATCAAGCTTTGCATATCTCGCATGACATCAGGTTTCGGGGGTGGAATGACTTGGGCATCAACCGCAAGGATCGGCCCCTCAGGTAACTGATCCAAACACTGCTCGACAATGCGCGCACTCTGCCACATTTCTTCCATCCGCACCCAGTATCGATCATAGGTATCACCGTCTTTGCCAAGGGGCACTTCCCATTCAACGCGATCATACACCCCATAGGGTTCCAGCTTGCGGATGTCATAAGCCACACCAGATCCGCGTA
>Ga0224506_10002025_pt1 | contig 14086 bp, 9 predicted proteins | sample SF_Jan12_sed_USG_2_FD_169108 | JGI IMG/M metagenome (GOLD analysis project Ga0224506, IMG submission 169108) | Sediment microbial communities from San Francisco Bay, California, United States - SF_Jan12_sed_USGS_8_1 | ecosystem: Environmental > Aquatic > Marine > Sediment | place: USA... | reverse complement strand
GCGTCAGTCCACTGGTTTTTGAAGATAGTGCGGGAGCTGAACAGATACTGGCTAAATTAGCCGATGTCCCCTCAATAACAAGGGCCAAAGTCTATGATACTAATGGGGAATTGTTTGTTTCTTTTGCTACTTCCGATGGCCCTGCAGCAACATCCCCAATCGTGCGAGAACGGTCAAGCGAATTTATGGATAATTACCTGCATGTTTATGAGCCAATAATTTTTAAAGATGAGTATTATGGAACGATATATCTCCAGGCATCCACTCAGTTGCTCGATACAAAAATCAGAGATTATCTACGTTACATGGCGTTGCTAATGGTTGGATTAACAATAGTTTCGGTTTTCCTCGCAATCAGGCTTCAGCGAATTATTTCGAAACCGATTTTAAATCTTGCCAGCGTGGCACAACAAATAGCTGAAGAAAAGAACTATTCTATCCGGGTTCAGAAGAAGGGTAATGATGAGACAGGGCTTCTCTATGATGGATTCAACAACATGCTGGATCAAGTACAAAGCCGGGAAATAGAAAGAGATAGAGCAGAAGATGCCCTAAGGGAGAGCGAAGAAAAGTTCAGAACCCTGACATCAAACATTCCTGGAGCAGTTTATCGATGTGCCGATGACCCTGACTGGACAGTGGACTTTATCAGTGATGTCATTGAAGAGATATCCGGGTATAAAGCATCGGACTTCATTCAGAATAGAGTACGTTCATATGCCAGCATCGTTCTTGCTGACGATTTGAAAATGGTAAAAGAGACCGTTCATAAAGCAATTTCAAAGCGTGAGCCATATTTAATTGAATATCGAATTGTTCGATCGGATGGACATATAAGATGGGTCTATGAAAAAGGTCAGGGTATTTTTTCTGACGATGGGAACCTGCTCTGGCTCGATGGGGCCATTTTCGACATCACTGAGCGCAAGCTGGCAGAAGAGGAGTTGGCAAAACATCGGAATCACCTCGAGGATCTGGTAGAAACTCGCACCATCGAAATAACAGAAGCCAACAAACAGCTTCAACAGGAAGTCACCGACCGCAAAAAAGCAGAGGAAGTAACCGCGACACGCCTTCGTTACGAAGAAGGGCTTGCTGCATGTTCGCGAACCCTTTTAACCGGAACAGAGACAAAAGAAGGTCTTTCTGAGGCGCTCGGATATCTCCTGAAGGCAGCCAACGCGAGCAGAGTTTATTTCTTCGAAAACTTTGAGGATGAAGTTGAAGGATTATGTATGCGTCTGAAACATGAGAATTGTGCAGAAGGGACCAAATGCCGGTCAGACAGCGCCCGTCCCCAGCATACTCCCTACAAACAGGGATTTGATCGCTGGAGAAAACTGTTGTCGAAAGGAGAGCCAATCAAAGGAAAGGTCGAGACTTTTCCGAGTGCGGAAAGAGAAATTTTGGAGTCTCAGAATATTCTTTCAATACTCATCCTTCCAATTACCGTCGATGAAGAATGGTGTGGGTATATCGGTTTTGATGATGTGAAGAAGAAAAGGGAATGGTCCGATGAGGACATCAGAAGTTTGCGTACTGCTTCTGAGATGATCGGGGTATACATTGAAACAAAAAGATTCGAGGAAGCTCTAAGAGTCAGTGAGGAGAGGTTCAGAAGTCTAGTGGAAAATGCCAATGATATCATTTATTCATTAACACCCAAAGGAGAGATTACTTATATATCACCAAAAGCCACTGATATTACGGGTTATGATGTCTCATATCTATTGGGCAAAAACATTTTTACGCTCTTGCATCCTGACGATATAAAGTCGTCCATTGAATGGTTTCAATCCGGCCTCCAAAAAAAGGAGAGGCAGAGCAGTCTTGAATTTCGATTAATGCATAAAGATGGAAGCGTCCGTTGGTTCGTTACACAATCTTCTGTTATTCATGAGGAAGAGGGTGACATCATGGAAATCATAGGAGTTGCCCACGATTTCACTGAGGTGAAAAAAATCTTGAATGATCTTGAGAAGGCAAACCAGCATCTCAGAGAAACCCAAGCGCAACTTGTGCAATCGGCAAAAATGGCATCCCTAGGAAAGTTGGTGGCCGGCATTGCTCATGAAATCAATACACCTATCGGTGCTGTGAACAGCATGCAGGATACATTGTTTCGAGCCCTAGAGAAGCTAAAAAACACTATCGAAACTCAGTATCCAAAGGAAGAAAAAAAAGTGTCCAAGCTCAAAGCGAATCTTAAAGTTATAGATGAATCCAAAAAAGTGATAAATTCTGGCACCGAGAGGGTGATTAACGTTGTCAAAAGGCTGCGCAGCTTTGCCCGACTTGATGAAGCAGAGCTAAAAACAGTGGACATCCATGAAGGTCTGGAGGACACCCTGACATTAATCCATCATGATATAAAGCACAACATCCAGGTGAAAAAAACCTATGGGAATCTACCTCCCATTGCCTGCTACCCTGGAAGACTGAATCAGGTTTTCCTCAATATCTTAGTCAATGCCAAACAGGCGATTAAAGGAAAAGGGAATATAGACATAACCACTTACACTAAACAAAAAAAAGTTTTCATAGAAATAAAAGATAACGGCGTAGGAATCGACAAAGAACATCTTAAAAAAGTGTTCGATCCCGGGTTTACAACCAAAGGTGTCGGCGTTGGAACCGGTTTAGGTCTATCTATATGTTATCAAATTATGCAGGATCACCAGGGAGAAATTCTGGTGGAAAGCGAGGTAAACAAGGGCACTACCTTCACTGTAGTTCTGCCAATGGCTCTAGATGACAAAATCAATTAAGGTTCGGTTAGACCGAAAGTTTAATGGGATTTTAAGGTTTCTCAAGATATATTTATTTTGAAGACTTTGGTACAAGGATTTTTGCCATAAAATTTTCTTTCAGTATTTTTCAGTTTGTTTTGGTATTTTTCGATATTTTTAGATGCGATTTAGTCACGAACTGGTCACTGAAAAATTTTAATATAAAATGTGCTTGCCAACACAAGTGCCGGCAAAGGTATCAGGTTGAGTTCATTCATGTTGATGAAATATGTCGCATAATAATTAATTTAGCGCCATTTTCTGAAATTATAATATAAATATTTTATTCCTTGAGACATTTTTTTCAGTGAGAATTAAAGATATTACTAACGTCTATAAAATTGTGAAGTTGAAAATTCACAGATACCATTTAAAATATTTCCATGAGTATCAGATGGCTGAGGAAAGAACCATCTCTTTCATAAATGATTAAAATTGAAAGTGAAGGAAGTCATAAAAATTGTTGAACAGGATGGCTGGTTCATGGTAAGAAGGAGGGGAAGTCATAGACAGTTTAAGCATAATAACAAACAAGGTATAATCACTATTGCTGGCCATCCGAATGACGATCTTGCTAAAGGAACACTCAACAGCATATTAAAACAGGCTAGTTTAAAACATGGGAGGCAAAAAAGTGTTTAAATACCCTGTAATCATAGAGAAGGCGGATGGAAACTATTCTGCATACAGTCCAGACTTGCCTGGTTGCGTGGCCACAGGGCCGACTGTTAAAGAAACAATCTCACGAATGAGAGACGCCATTCAATTTCATATTAAAGGATTGGAAAGAGAAGGATTGGCCATTCCAGAACCAACTACAAAAATAAAGTTTATTGAAATATCAATCTAGTCTGCAAGAAAAACAGAATATTCATAACTCAGCTAGCCTCTTCCTGGCATTCTCAGTTTTAGGGAGGCTTGAGTCAGCATTCTTCCTTGAGCTCTATATCGAACAGAGATAAGTATTGGAAACAGAGAATAAGACCCAGAGCGCCATCCATTCCTTGTGCCTGCCGCTTTCCCGTGAAAACGCGGCTTCATCATGAAGATGAGCAATAATACAACAGCGCATCTAATTAGGATACCGTTATTCTGATGAAATGGCGCGATGTTTTTCATTTATCTCCTACTTCTTAAACAATTCTTTCCTCTTGCAATAATCGATATTAGAATATTTATTTATGGTGGAAGCGTTAAATCTTTGAATGATTGATTTGATATATTGACAAGTATTATGTCGTTAAATGTTAATATTTAACGCACTATCACTTCTCTATCTCGACGATCTTATAATTTACACCTTCAAAGCGGATGATCAGATTCTTGGCCACAGAGAGGTATTTGACGATTCCTGGCCTTTCAGAAATCAACTGGTAGTACTCTTCGGAATTGAAGCCAATCTGTTTAACCGCCCTTCCTTCCACATACTCACTGTCAACCCAGAATCCTTCTTTCAAGTAGAACGTCTTGTCGTCTCTGTATCTGATCAACCGGGACTCGACTTGCAGAGCCTGATCTTCTGCTTTGAAACGCTGTGTCGCTTTGGCAATTCTCACTCCTCCAACACCGGTCACCTGTTTTTCCTCAAAAGCCCTTAAAGCCTCTGGTGCTGCAGCATCTAGGGTTTGCCTCTCCTCCTCGGTAACTAAGAACGAGGTGTAAGGCGTCACAATCCCGAATTTCAATCCCAGCTTCTTTACCTCATCGACAAGCTCTTGCTTCTCTCCATGAAGCCTGATCTCCTCTAGAAGATAGCCAATCCGCCTCGTTGCCCACAATCTGGGAAGGAAACCATATGTATCCTTCTTGACCAACTTCTGGTCTTTAAGAACAAATGTCCGCTCTTTCTCTCCCACATTCCCCGCGAGAGTTACTGTAACAGGACCGCTGCCCGTGTATTTACCCACAAGAACAAGCTGCGAGCCTTTGAACAGGTCGGGAAGAGTTCTGGGATAGGTGTCCTTGACTCGGACATTGTCAAAGTCTATCTTTAAATCGGACAGCAGAGGGGAAGATATCTTCTCGTAATAATTCGAGATGGCCACTTCCAGATCATCATTTTCTCCTATATACAACGAAGTTCCACGGTTATCCGAAGAAATTCTGTCCAGAAGTTCGGTGTTCACATCATATCCCACTCCGAAAACAAATATCCGAGAATCAAGAGTGTTGGCTCGGCTGATGTTTTTCAGTATGTCTGCGGTTCCCGTAACTCCCACTGTGGGAAGGCCATCGGTGAGGAAGAGGATGTAACTCGGTTTTTCATCCTGCTCGATCATTTCAATTGCACGAAGGAGAGCATCATTAATATTCGTTCCTCCCGAATCCTCGATTTCATCCACAAAACCAAGGGCTTTTTCCCTGTTTTCCGGATTGGCCGGGACAACTTGGCCTGATAAAACGTCCACGCCGTCATCAAAATCCACGATAGCAAACTTGTCCCCTGCTTCCAGATGGTTGACGATGAAGCGCACAGCTTCTTTGGCCTGTTCCATCTTTTTACCGCTCATGCTGCCCGAACTGTCCAAAACGAAGATCAGATTCTTGTTGATGATCTTCTCTTTTCGGTGGACATAGGGTGGAGAGGCCAAAAGCATAAAATAATTATCCTCCGGCCCTTCCCAATTCATGAAGGAAAGACCGATTTCATCTTCAGTGAGGGAATAGTACAACGAAAAGTCCTTATCCGGTTTGACATTCGAAGCCTCGTAGCTGATCCGCGCGTCTTTTTCCCCCTCCTTCCTGATAGAGACTTTATGAGAAGGCGAATAGATGCTGGAGATAGGGATCTTGGAAGAAATTGAGGCTGAAAGGCTGACCTCTTTTATGGGATGGAGGGAAAACCTTTCAGTGTCCAACGGGTAGACATAACGAACCAGGTTTGCCTCTGACTTGAGGACCTCGGTGTACGAGAGCTGGATCCTCTTTTCGCCCTTTGCAGTGATGGGATACACCCTTGCTCGGAACATGTTGCGTCCGATATACTCCAGTAGAGCTGGGTCTTTCATTCTCCGGACAATATCCTCGTAAATGCGCCGGGCTTTATCTCTATCCAGTATCTCGCCATCGATCTTTTTATCACCGATGTACATAGAAAACTCTGAGATAGAGGCACCTGCTGGCAAGGGAAATATAAAGGTCCCTTCAATATCTCTGCTGTGGTTGTTGATAAAGACCTGGTCGATAGATGTTTTTGCAACCTGATTGATGATTTCCACAATTACCCGGTGATATTTCACGCTCAAAGGAGGGATGTCCTCTCCAGGCCTTGGTTCGGGAATGATGAACCCATCGGCAAAGAGATTTCCCGAAAGAGTGCTCGAAACAAAGAAAAATAAGAGAACACCCATTGGTTTCAAAAAATGTTGTTTTATCATGATCGTCCTCCCTGATTTCATCACTTTCTTTTCGCTCTATATAACCTGATTTTTCGTTATTCGTTTTATATCCTTTATACAATCCTCATTTCGAAAAATTCCCTTTTTTTCGAATAAAAAACACAAAAACAGCGAAAAACAACGCTCACTGTTCAATAAGCTGTTCGAGCCTCTTCCTCAATTCATGACAAGTCTGGACGATTTCGACGCTTTCTGGAAGATCTTTTTTACCTCCGCTGCCCAGTATGAAAATCCTCTGGATGCCAGCATCAGCCGCAGCCTTTACATCGAAATGAGAGTCGCCAATGACACAGCATGCTTTCTTTTGAATCTTCAGGGTCTTGAGAACAAACCGAAAAGGAGCACCAGAGGGCTTCCAAAGGCCTGCCTCACGGGAGAGAACCAAATCGAAATGAAGGTTGAATTTCTTTATCAGAAAATCGACATTCCTTCGAGAATTATTGGTAACAAGAGCTTTCTTTAGCCCCTTGTCTTCCAAAAAATAGAAAAATTCTCTCATACCCTCTTTTAATGTAGCTTGTTCTGTTGCCTCTTCCTCGTACCTCTCCAGAATCTTCCATTTTTCGGATCTCTCCGGCTCCTCCAAGCTTTGAATATAAGACAGGATGGGTTTTCCCTCGGTTTGCAACTCTTCCTTGATTCTTCTCCAATCATAGGGGACGTCAACCACGGTTCCATCCATATCGAATATAACGGCCTTAATCATTCTTCTCTTCCTCCTGGATTATTCATAAAAACTGTCAATACCATATTCTGTCTTTAATAATATCAGTATTGGAGTTTGATCTCATGAAAAGTTTTTCACCTATGCAAAAAATCATGGATTTTTTACTATCTATCGGCATTTTTTATTAATGATTCAGGTTATTCGTTCAAGACCGAACCCACTTCGAACAAGGGCTCTCCTTTGTTGGCTGGAGGAGTGTTGATGATATAGAGCATGATTCCTGCGAATGGAGCCCGGAGATCCTGAATCAGGTTTCCAAGATAATCTGTCAGATACCCCACTCTCTCGCCTTCTTTGACGTGATAGCCCATTTTGGTCAACGGGAAGAAGAGGCCGTCCGCATCAGAATAGACAACCTCGTACTTCTCGATCCATACGGGATCGGAATCCAGCTCTGGTTTTCCTTCGATCATTCTGAAAAGCTTCATCACATTCAGCACACCCTTTTGATTGCGGACAATCGACTCTTCATCCGTTTTTCCCAGATATCCGGATTCTGTAGTGATGGCAGGCTTGGAAAGGAGGACAGCTGTGTTGCCTAGATATTTGGAATTGGACAAGTCCCTGGTGCGTGACTTGTCGATGATGATGTGCTTTATTCCGAAGGCCAAGGCCATCTCTTTAGAAATGTTATCCTGCGCCCTATCCCCGCTTATCATCCAATAAGTGTACGGGATCAAGGCCTCGTTTCCATCGCCACAGTGCATGTCTATCAAAAAGTCGCATCTATCCACGATCTCTTGCTTGAGGACATGGGCAATGCGTTGACTTATCGTGCCCTCTGGGTCACCAGGAAAAACTCTGTTCAGATTCTTCCAGTCGTATGGATTGTAATAGATGATTCTTTTTTGAAAAGACTGCAGGTTTGCAATGTGAACAAGTATGAGCGTTCCTGATAACTTTGCAGGATCGATCATTTTTTTAAGACGATAGAGGGCTAAGATAGGAGGATATTCATAGCCATGCACGCCTGCGACTAGAGCCAGCACTTTGCCCTGTTTGCTTCCATTTATCACTGTCAAAGGAATGAAGGTTTTAAGGCCATCTGTCTCTGGAACAGAAAGATACCCAGATCTCATCTCCCCTGGGCTAGCATTGATGCCCCCGATAGTAAATCTTTTATTTTCCTCTGCTCCAGAGATAAACGGACAGAACACCAACAGAGAAAAAAGAAAAAGAAACACGCTTTTAAAATTTAACCGATGCATCACTCTTCCTCCTCATATGGATTTAAAAACCTGCGCCTATTCTACCCCTTTCACCTGTTCCACTCAAATTTCTCTTAGCTCCAGTAAGCATCTCTTTTTCCGTGATGAGGGAAACATCTAGCCTAATTGAGTACTGCGGCGACGGTTCCTGTCCGTCCGAAGCCCACAGATTACACCTTCATCATTAGCTATCACGGAAATGGAAATGCTTGCTCTTTTTTTATTGCTTCTTGAATTTTGTTTTGATATAATGCGGCACTGAACAAAAAACTTGAATTACAAAAAGGGAGTCAATTTCATGGGTAAGTTTATTGCGATTGTCGGAGGGCTCATCGTTATGGCTGGTGGAATTCTTCTCGCCATATTTGTCTGGTGGCAAGAATTCTACGAGCTTGTGTTCGGGATCATTCCCCCCTTACTCTTTTTTATCGGCCTTATAGCGTTCATCGCAGGCATAAGCAGCATCAAAGATGCAAAAAGGACAAAGAAACTAGAAGAAGAAACGCCTGAAGAAGAAGCCGCAGAAGACGAGCCAGAATAGGACGATCCTTCTCTCAGTCTGAATCAGAAGCCAACTTTCTATTCCTGTTTCTAAAAATTTTGTCTTCAAATATCTCTTCATCTTGTCTGCCTTTCATCTCATTCAATTTTGATATTCAAAGAGGAGTGACCTTCAAACGATACCCCAATAAAGAAAAAATATTTTCCCCAGCAAAAAAAACTTGACAAGTTTAGCGTAATCATGTTATTTGTAACTTAATTACAAATTACAGGAGTTGAGCTTATGACGGACAAAGATACAAAAAAGGAAAGCAAGTCAGAAGAGAAAGAAAAAAAACACCACAGCCCCTTGGATGAATTCGGCAATCAGGTCGAAAAATTCGCTGTCAAAACAGCCGAGTCCATAAGAAAAGTGATCGATAGAGCTCTAGCATCTAGAAATACAGTCTTAACTATTCGCGTAAATGATGAGAGCAACAAAAAACTTAACATGCTCGTTGAAGCAGGGCTCTTCAAAAGCCGTTCAGAAAGCGCGGCCTTCCTTATCGAGGAAGGGATAAAAAGCCAAGAAGCTCTGTTTGCCAAGATCACAGATAAACTCGAAAAGATGGAGAAAATCCGAGAAGAACTCAAAGTCATCGTTTCCAAGGAAGTGGAGAGCAAGCCAAGCAAGGCGGCGGAAACGAAGAAGAAAAAATAGTATAGCTCAGGATAAAGGACAGCAGGTTTACGGTTCTTCCGGAATGTGATATCATTTCAGTGTGGCATCACTCCTCATATCTGTGGTTGCAGTCTTCTCTTTCACCCTGACCACAGGAATACAAAACATCGAGAAAGCCTTCCTCCAGAATAACCCAAAACTGCTCTTTCATCTCTTTTCTGCCCAGAATCCTATCAATGTCTCTCTTCCAGATCCCATCTTTTTTTCTGATCAAATCACCCACCAACAAGCCTATTTTGTTTTCAAAAAAATTTTTTCTTCTTACTCAACATTTGAGTTTTACTCCGAACAACAACCTCTAACACCTGAGAAAAGCAGTTATATCTACAAGGCCAGATGGTCTTTCCGAGATAAGAAAAACAATGACCAATATCCGTTCCAGATCTTTTTCTATCTCGTCAAACAAGCTTCAGGAAAGAACAAAAAAACAGACTGGAAAATTTCAGAAATAAGGGCCAAGAAAATTTGAAAAGAGAATTCTTTTCTGTTTTTGTCTTGGGCACAGCCCTTTCTCTGGTCTTTTTTATCCTTTCTTTTTTTCTCCCCTCTATCCTCTCGTCTAACTACTACGAAAGAAGCCTGGGTCAGCTCAGACATAAGGCCAGCGACATAAAAAAAGAATTTTCCCGAGTTTTAGATACGATCAACAACAGCTTGAGACTGGTCACAGAACTTCCTGCTCCAGAGACAAGCGAAGAAATATTTTCCATGTTCAAGCGCCTTAGCCTGAATCCAGAAAAAGAAGGCATCAGCTACTGCGACGGGATAGGAAATCTTATCCTCTGGTTTGGAAACACCATCGATCTCAAGAATGTGGAGAGTCAAGACGGAAAAGGTGTTTCGTTCGAAAAACAGAATGCATCTCTACTCATTAAAAACAAAGCATCCGTCTACCTTGTGTTTATCAAACCAACACCTGGAGGAGATTACTTCGTTTTTTATCATCTTCTTGCCTTTCTCCCGCAATTCAAAACCCCTTACCTTAGGGAATACCATTTTCTCAAGCCAAAGCTTCTGCGCAACTGCAATATCCAGTATTGGGATTTTCGGGAAGATGTGTCCACCCTTGAGAGAATCTTTTCAAGGCATAATGACGAATACATAGGAGAGCCAGGTCTGCAGGGCGAAGTGCAAACCCTTATCTTCCCGTTAAGAAACGGACACAATAAACTCGTTGCTACCATTAACCTGAACTCTCCCTCGCTGTCATCCAGAGTCTCCTCACTACGGGAACAGGTCCTTCTTGTTTCCTATTTGCTCTTCGGGATATCGCTTATCTTCTTGCTCTTCTATCTAGTGAGATCGCCATCCTTCTACAAAGAACATAAACTCTTGCCTGGAATATTCATCATCCTGACCTTGGCCGGGCTGAGAATGCTTTTCTTTCCGCTGAGCAATCTTGAAAAGATCCGATCCTTTTCCATCTTCTCTCCTTCCTCTACTAGCTTTATGTCTATCTGGAACCTTACCCAATCTCCGGCCGACATTTTTCTGACTGCTTTCATCCTCTTCCTCATCGTGGGGTGTAGTGTTTTCTATGCCCGTGGATATTATGAGAAAAGAACTATAAGAAGCACGTTTGCATCCGCCTTGTCAGCCAATATCATTTTCGTCTCCTTTTCTCTTCTCATCCTCTTCCTGTTTCAAGAATTGCTCACTCGACTCGTGTCTCATTCAAACATCAATCTTCTTCGTTTTTCTTTCGAGCCTTCTTATTTTCTTCTGCACCTCAGTGTTTTTCTTTTCCTGTTTGTCTTCTTGCTGATCAGCTTCGCTGGTTTTCGCCTTGCAGCCTTGTACTCTTTAAACATAGTCTTGCCTCTCATTGTCTTTGTTATCGAATGTGTGGCCTTTATCGTTGTGTTTATGAATAAAATTCCCCCCCTTCTCTTCCTCCTCCAGAGCCTTGTCCTCCTCTTCATACTGGTGTGTGCTCACTATCCATACCTTTTGAAGAAAAAAGAAATCCTTTTTTCAACATTCATCCTGACTCTTTTCCTCGTGTATCCTTCTATCCATCTTTCTTTTTCACAACGAAACAGAATTCTCATCGAGAATTTCCTCCAAAACATCATAAAGTCCCAGGAAACCTGGGGAAACTATCTGATCACCCAATCTCTGCCTGAGATCGACAAGAGGACAGAGGCAATCAAAGGCTTTCTCCAAAATCCCGAACCCTCAGACCTGGCGCAAACTCTCTGGGAAGAGACGCTGATTGCAAAATTCAACTGGTATTCGAGTCTTGAATTGCTCAGCCCAGAAGGAGTTATCCTGTCCCGATTTTCACTGAACGTTCCAGAACTCTTCCAGCTTGAATTTGCCCTTCCTTCGAGCGAAAATTGGTCCATCTCACGCCACCGCCTCCTGTTCATGGGAATCGAAAAAGACTTCCTGGTTGGACATAAAGACTTGTTTATGGAAGAGAATCATTTAGGACGGATGATTATCTATCTCTCCATAGACTATGATATGCTTCCATTCCTGTACTCAGCAAACCCGTATTTTGAACTTTTGCGGGTATCGTCCATTCCCTCTCTCAATCAACTGGACCTTGGATTTGCTATCTTTGATGTCGACGGAGAGCTGCTTTTCAATCCGAACAACATGTCAAAAGGAATTCCTCCATCCACCCTTCAGAAGATCAGGACATCATCTGATGCCTTCTGGTCATCATTCATCGACAAGGAGAAAGAATTCAAAAGCCTGTATTTCAAGAACAACTTGAAAATTTATTCTCTGTTTCTTTTAAAAAAGACATTCCTCGGCCATTCGGTCGATTTTCTGAAACTCTTTTTTTTCTATCTTCTTTTCTTTGTGATACTCCTATTTATTGTCACTGTGACGTCCAACAGAAAAAATATTAAAAATCCCTTCTGGTCATTTTCCAATAGGGTCTATATTTCCTTTGTGGCCATCGCTCTCATTCCCCTCATCCTGTTCACCATCTCCACAAGAAACTTCTTCAGGCAGATGTTTGCTCAACAGATAACGGAGAAAGCAGAAATCCATGCGAATTTCGCCCGCAGAATCGTGGATGACTTTATCTCCCAACAGCAAGAAGAACAACTCTCTTTAACCCTCCCCCCGGATTATGTGATGCTTTTGATAAGCTCTACCATCTCTAACGATGTCAATCTTTACCAAGACGGCAGTCTTATCTCCTCAAGCCGCCGGGAATTTTTCGATTACGGCATTCTGCCCGAGATGATCGATGGCGAGGTCTACTATAAGATTCAGTATGAAAATAATCCCTTCTACTCCCAAACCCAAAAAATCGGAGATTACTCATTTCATACGCTTACCGTTCCCTATCTGTTTCAAGACTCCCTGTTGCTCATCTCGCTTCCCTTTCCACTGGAACAGCAGGAGATCTCTAAGGCGACCAGGGAACTTGTTGAATTTTTCTTTCTCATATCTTCTTTTTTCCTATTTATAGTCCTTCTTTTCGCTAGAGGAGTAGGGGGGATGATCGTCACCCCGATTAAAAAATTACTGGCAGGGACCAGAGAAGTGAGCTTGGGCAACCTGGAGGTAGCCATCCCGCATGAACACCAGGATGAGATGAAAACTCTCATCGATGGATTCAATTCCATGGTGGAAAACCTTAAAAAACACCAACAGGAATTGACTGAGATGAGCAAAACAGTGGCATGGGCAGAGATGGCCAGAAAGGTCGCTCACGAAATAAAAAACCCCCTCACCCCCATTCAGCTCTCAGCAGAACATCTCTTGAGTGTGTATAAGGATAGTAAAGTGAATTTCGAAGAGACGTTGCATGAGTCGACATCATACATCATAAAAGAAGTCGAAAACCTGAGGAAAATTGCCAAGGAATTTCTTGAAATTTCAAAAGAAGCCGCCCTCCAAAAAGAAGCCTTCGACATCAGAGAGGTCATCCAGGAAACCATCGCTCCATATAAGAAAGTTCTTGCTGAAAGGGTAAGGCTCGAAGAGACCTTTGAGGGGGAGGATTTCACCCTTGTTGGAGATAAAGCGAAAATACAAATCGCGCTTCGAAATGTCTTCACAAATGCTATCGAAGCCATAGGAAACAAGGGAAAAATCAAGGTCAAGGTATGGATTGAAAAGGAAAACTTGACGATTGAAATAGATGATACTGGTGCGGGCATGGATCAAACGACCCTGAACAGGATTTTCGAGCCCTACTTTTCCACAAAAGAGGTCGGAACAGGGTTAGGTCTTTCCATAGCAAAAAAGATCATCGAAGACCATAAAGGAAAAATCGAAGCGTCAAGCCAGAAAAATGTGGGCACAAAAATATCCATATTTCTTCCGCGGAAAGGATAACACTGTTTATATCGCCCATAAAAAGAGCGCCTTTATCGACTAAATCATTTGCCTGGCTATTTTTATATATAATTCAGGTGGAAATTTTTTTTAAATTATGGAAGAATAGTCTGAAAATGAGAAAAAAAAGAAACATTTGTATCCTCTCTCTAGTCTTTATCCTCATGGCTGCCTCCCCTGTTATAGCAGAAAAAATCAGCTTCAAAATCAGTTACAATACAGCCTCGATAGGCAAAGGAGACCTGAACACATGGATTGAATCTTATAATCAACAATGGAATGACTGGCGATCAAAATGGGGCGGTCAGCTGGACGGCCAGCTCAATTCTCTAAAATATGGGCCCAAGTATGAGGTCGAAATTCGAATTCCAATCATCTTCGGAGTCTCTCTGAATCTGAGCGGGAGCCATTTCAGCAGTTCAGAAGAAGGAACT
>Ga0224506_10002024_pt1 | contig 14092 bp, 12 predicted proteins | sample SF_Jan12_sed_USG_2_FD_169108 | JGI IMG/M metagenome (GOLD analysis project Ga0224506, IMG submission 169108) | Sediment microbial communities from San Francisco Bay, California, United States - SF_Jan12_sed_USGS_8_1 | ecosystem: Environmental > Aquatic > Marine > Sediment | place: USA... | reverse complement strand
TCCTGAATGTGATGCTATTGCACTAAAAATATTATCAGATGCTCCAAAATGGAATCCAGGAAAGCAAAATGGGAAAGCTGTTAAACAAAAAATAGTGCTGCCTATTTCCTTTCAGCTTATATAAGCTATTTATGAAGCATATTGAATCTTACCATAAATATAATTCCCGACACGCTCTATGTAAAAGTTCAAAAAGAGTCTTTTAAACAAAAACGGATGACATAGTAGTATCAAGTCTAATTTGCTTAATCAATATTTAGCTATTATTTTTGATATAAACAGGTTCAAGCATACTATATGGGTAAGATTCGATCATCATTAAATATTACTTCTTTTTCTGTACTTCTTATTATTTGCGGTGTTCTATGTATTATAATTTTTTCTATTGATATCATGCTACCACGTGGGATAGCTGGTGGGGTTCCATACGTTATCGTAGTACTAATATCTATACGACTAAAAAATAGTAAAGCTATTTTATATATCACCATAATTTGTACATTATTAACCATAGGAGGGTATTATTTCTCCCCAGTTGAAGGTAAATTATGGAAGGTTATCATTAATCGTTTATTAGCTGTACTTGTAATTTGGTCTTCTGCTTTCCTTTCCATCAAAATAGACGATGCCCATAAGGAAATTAAAGTTTTAGAAGGTTTATTACCCATATGCGCTACCTGTAAAAAAATTAAAGATGAAAAAGGTAATTGGAGCCAAATTGAACATTACGTAAACGATCACTCAGATGTACAATTCAGTCATGGAATGTGTCCTAGCTGCCTTAATAAGCTATACCCTGACCAAGATCATGAAAATATCTCTAAGTCAAATAATTAGATAAATAGCAAAAGTAGTTACATACAAAAAAACTACACACCAAATTAATGATATACGTTAATGGTATAAAGTGAAACTAAATTCATGAAAAAGCTATTCACATTAATTCTACTATTTTGTGCTCAATTTATTCTCGCTCAATCTAATTTTGAGCTAAAACTAAGTGATGCAGCATTATCACTCACTGATCAACATGTAATCTATGACCCTAGCTATTTTAGCATTCCATACCCCAATGGTGATGTACCTGCTGATAAAGGTGTTTGCACGGATGTAATAATTCGTGCCTATCGTAAAATGGATATTGATTTACAAAAAGAAGTACATGAAGATATGCGAGATAATTTCGACTTTTATCCAAAAAATTGGGGGCTATCAAAACCTGACAAAAATATTGACCATAGAAGAGTACCTAACTTAATGACCTACTTTTCAAGATTTGGTAAGGTTAAACCCATTACAAATAATGCTACATACTATGTTCCTGGAGATATAGTCTGTTGGAATTTAGGTGATGGAATTACTCACATTGGATTGGTAGTGAACAAGAAATCATTGGACAATCAAAGGTACATGATTGTTCATAATATTGGTAGTGGGCAAGTACTCGCTGACTGTCTGTTTGATTACAAAATCATTGGACATTATTCTTTTATAAGATAATTCATCTTTAGATGAAGGCATAAAAAAAGGAGATCATAACTGACCTCCCCTTTTTACTGAATAATATTCAGACTACTCTTTCACCTCTCCTAAAGCATCAAGTCTAGCTTGTATTTCTTCAGCCTTGTCCATATTTTTTGTTTGTACAAAAATATACTTCAATGTTTCTAGAGCTGTTCTATCATTTGGATCTGACTCTAATACTTTTTCCCAATGAGGTTGAGCTTCCTTCAATCTTAAATCAATAGTTTTTTGTAGTTCATCTGCTTTTTTCTGATCTGCACGAGAAATACCTAATGCATTTTTTTCCTTTATATATTCTACAGCTTCATTATAGACCATTACAGCTAAATTAAATCTTGAATTAAAGAAAGTAGGATCTGCTTGTAATGAATTCTCATAAGCTTTCCTTGCATTATCAAGCTCTCCAAGTTGATCGTACATTATAGCTAGAGAAAAGTATAATTGAGGATTTTCAGGCTCTTTTTCTATAGCTGATATTAAACCATTTTTAGCTTCATCAATTTTATCAAGCTGAATAAGTACGTCTATTTTTTGTTTTGGGAAAGTAGTATTCTTTGGATATTTTTCCATAGCAGTCTCTATCATTGCCAAAGCACCTTCTTTATCTTCTTTTACTGTACCAGTAATATATATTATTGAAGCATATACATCTTCACCTGTACCACCCAATTCAATATATTTATTAAAATACTTTAATGCTTCATCATACATTTTACCAGATTGAGATGCTAACCCACCATATAAATAAGCAGTTGTATCTTGAGGTTTGACAATAGTACATTTAGCAAAATTCTTTACAGCATCTTCTGCTTCCTTATTTTGAAAATACTTAACTCCCTCATTTAAATAAACACCCCATAGTCCATCAATTTGTTGAGGTTTTAATACAGGTAACCCATATGAGTCTGTAATAAAGTATTCAGAAGATCCTTTATGTAGTTCATCTGCTTTGTTAAAAGACTCCATAGCTACTTCTAATGCATTTTCAGCTAAACTACCTTGAGTTGATGATGTATCAATTGCTGCATATATTAACCCTCTGTAGTACCATGTTTTACCATTTGTACTCGTCTTCTCAAACTCAGCAGCTCTATCAATTTCAGACTTAGCTGCTGCTAAATCGCCTCCTTGAAATGACTTCAACGCTTTATTTATACTAGGCTTTTTTTCTTTCTGAGCAAACACCGCTGACGATATCAATACTATCGCAGCCATAATTAATGTCGACTTTTTCATAATCATATAATTCAAATGGTTAAATTTATTCTTCTTTATTATTATTTTCTTCATTGTTAGCAGTTTCATCACCTTCCTCTTCATCTATATCGATATTTTCTATTTTCGCTACAGATGAAATCTCATCATTATCATTTAATTTAATCAATCTCACACCTTGTGTGGCTCTTCCCATTACTCTCAATTTCTCAACAGCCATACGAATCGTTATTCCCGATTTGTTAATAATCATTAGATCATCGGTATCTATAACTTCTTTTATCGCAACAAGCTTGCCAGTTTTATCTGTTATATTAATAGTTTTAACACCTTTTCCGCCCCTTTTAGTAATTCGATAATCTTCTATAGCTGATCGTTTCCCATACCCTTTTTCCGAGACAACTAATAAATTTGAATCATCACGAGAAACACAAACCATTCCAATTACTCTATCCTTTTTTTCTAAAGTTACTCCTCTAACACCCCCTGCTGTTCTACCCATAGAACGTACATCAGACTCATTAAAATGTACTACCTTACCACCATTTTTAGCTATAATAATATGATTACTGCCATTAGTAAGACTAACATCCAACAAACGATCACCCTCACGTATTGTAATGGCATTAATACCATTTTGTCGAGGACGAGAGTAAGCTTCTAGTGTAGTTTTCTTTATTGTACCATTTTCAGTACACATCACGATGAAGTTATTATTAATATAATCTTCATCATTTAAATTTTTCACATTAATAACCGCTCTTACCTTATCACCTGGCTCAATGTTTATCAAGTTCTGAATTGCTCTACCTTTAGTGGCTTTACCGCCTTCAGGAATAGCATATACCTTTATCCAGAATACTTTACCAAATTCAGTAAAAATTAACAAGTAATTATGAGTGGTAGCAACAAACAAATGCTCCGTAAAATCTTTATCCTTTGAAGTGGCTCCTTTCGAGCCTACTCCTCCTCTACCTTGTGTTCTATATTCTGTTAATGCTGTTCGTTTCATATATCCCTCATGAGAAATAGTAATTACCATTTCTTCATCTGGAATCATGTCTTCAACTGTAAAATCTTCAGCAGCATGAATTATATCTGTTCTACGCTCATCTCCATACCTATCTCTTATCTCTATAAGCTCATCCTTAATAATTTGCATACGTAAACTCTCATTACTCAAAATTTCATTTAAGTGAGCAATAAGTTTTTTGATTTCTTCGTATTCATTGATGATTTTATCACGTTCAAGACCAGTAAGACGTTGCAAACGCATTTCTAAAATAGCTTTTGCCTGAATTTCTGAAAGTTTAAAATTCTCCATTAAGCCAGTTTTGGCTATTTCAGGATCTCTAGAGCTACGGATAAGTTTTATAACTTCATCCAAGTTATCTAAGGCTATTAAATAGCCTTCTAAAATATGTGCTCTTTTTTCAGCTTCGTCAAGTTCGTACTGTGTCCTACGCACTACAACTTCATGTCTGTGTTCTACATAATACTTAATCATGTCCTTCAGATTAAGTGTTTGTGGACGACCTTTTACAAGTGCAATATTATTTATACCAAACGAAGATTGTAATTGGGTATATTTATATAGATTATTAAGAACAATATTAGGAATAGCATCTTTTTTTATATCATAGACAATACGCATTCCATTTCTATCTGACTCATCTCGTATATCAGAAATTCCTTCGATTTTTTTATCATTAATAAGTCCAGCTGTTCTTTCAATCATATTGGCCTTATTCACCATAAAAGGAATTTCAGAAACAATTATTTGCTCTTTACCCGTTTTGGTAGTGTCAAAATCAGCCTTAGCTCTCATTACAACTCTCCCTCTACCTGTTTCAAAACCTGATTTCACACCCTGATAACCATATATTGTAGCACCAGTAGGAAAATCAGGTGCCGTTATATGTTTCATCAGTTCTTCTATAGTAATGTCATTATTATCAATATAGGCACAAGTACCATTCACAACCTCTGTTAAATTATGAGGAGCCATATTGGTAGCCATACCAACAGCAATACCAGAAGCACCATTAAGTAAAAGGTTAGGTAACTTTGCAGGAAGAACTGTTGGTTCTTTTAATGAATCATCAAAGTTGGGTTGGAAGTCAACTGTATTTTTATTTATGTCAGATAACATTTCCTCTGCAATACGTTGCAAACGTGCTTCTGTATAACGCATTGCAGCTGGTGAATCACCATCTACAGAACCAAAGTTACCTTGTCCATCGACCATCATATAACGCAATGACCAAGGTTGTGCCATACGCACCATTGAGTCGTAAACAGCTGTATCACCGTGAGGGTGATATTTACCTAGTACTTCACCTACAATACGTGCTGATTTCTTGTGTGCTTTGTTATAATGCACACCCAAATCCAACATTCCATATAGGATTCTTCGGTGAACAGGTTTTAACCCATCTCTTACATCGGGTAGGGCTCTAGAAATAATTACCGACATAGAATAGTCGATATATGCGCCTCTCATTTCATCCTCAATATTGATAGGGATGATGTTCTCGTTAGCTCCTTCTGCCATATATAATTAGTACAGTATTTCCTAAAAAATTCAGGGCGCAATTTAAATAAAAAATATGCAATTCTACACTATATTCAGACTATTTTGAAGGGTTTCAATAGGGGTTTAATTTCTTCTTTTCTCGCCACTTATATTTGAAGAGTTTAGGATAGTTTTCTCCATAATTAGGATTCTGTTTTTTATAGAACGGATGTGACCTGCTTCGCCACTCTTTTCCGCCTCCATGAGTGTGATTTATTTGCGTTTCACAATTTTTTATTTTGCATTTTCTTAATTCAGGTAAATTCAATTTTACACCTACGTTCAAGAATAATGAAGGCATTTTATGATTAACAGACAGGGAAGATTCAGGCAATGATGTCTGAAAACTTTTATACTCCAATGAAGGCCTTGCAAAAGCTGTAAAATATTCCGAAAATTCTTTTTCAAAAGACACCCCTAAATTGAAATATATTCCTTTAGGATCTACAAACTGACTACCCAAATTATATAAACCAATTTCAGCATCTACAATTGCAGAATATGAATAATAACTCCATACTCTTCCTCCAAAATATGCAAAATAACGTTTAAACCTCTCTTTTTGAATCACGGGTTGAAATGATGATAAATTGATCGCATTTGTCTTGGGGTTAAATTCTTTCACCTTATGGTATTCCCATGACATTCCTCCACCAATTCTATATCTAAGAAATTCGACATGAAGTGTAAGTGTTATTGGTATTCCTCTTGAAGTGGATTTATATATAATTCGTGTACTATCTGTACTGGTGATATAGTCATTAACATCAACTGGTAATTGACTTATACTTTCTACCTGATTAAACCAATTGGTATAAGCAGTAGTTATCGTATTACTTGAAATATTAGAAGAAGTATTAAAAATATAGGGTACGCTATCAGGTTTTTGAATAATAGCTGCATTTTCAAACTCATGTTTATAATAAGTATATCCATAGCCAGAAGATGCTCTAAAAGAAAGTTTATTTATCAGATGACGGATATTATACGCTCCTTTAGGTTTATTGTAAAATCGATCAATAATAAATTGATCCTCATGCTTCTGAGCTCCTGACTTTAGTGGAATCAAAAGAAAAAGCACTTGTACAAGACAAGTACCTACAAATAAATTAATATAATATTGAGTCTTTACCATATATAGGATAGACTGATAAATAACTTATCTAATTACTTTTGGTGAAATGTTTTACAAAAAGATTTAAAAAAATGAAACTCTGATAATTCCAATTTTGAACCAATATCTTTAATTTTATCATATTCAACTTTTGAAATACTCCTTTTATCAACGATATCACTTTCATCGTGCAAGAAAAATGAGACTAAGTATCTCACTAATATATAGGGCATATAAAATAATTCACGGGAAAATGAATGGACAGACTCTTCTTCAAAATTACTATCTATTTCCATAATATCTTTTCTTTCAAAAGTATTGTTCATGCTTATCTTAATTACTTCAAAGAAATAAGGTTCCCATTTTTCATAATCTTTAATAAGATATTTCAAAGCATGAGCGACAGGGTCAATTTTAAGAAAATAACCTCCTTTTGACATTTTTCGAGCCATTTTATTTAAAGCTAGTTCTTCAAACAAACTAATACTCCCGTTTGCTAATGCTATTCCTACTGTAGGTGTCATCATGATAAGTGACAAAAAATCATGGTCACTCAATTCTAAAAATTCTACTTGATTATTTTTAAATTCATTTTTTGCAGCTATTACTGCCTCGGTTACTTCAGGGATTTCCAAAATGGTAGCAATTTCACTTTCTGTAAACATATTGGCTAATTTAGTTTGTATAAATATAGTTATTTCCTTTATTCAAAAAAACATCTAGTGCTTCTCCCTAATTAACAACTAAATTTTTACGGTAAATTTTAAATTCAAAAACCTTGCCGATAATGAATTTGGAACAGCATATTCCTGACCAATAACATCTTCTACCCAAGTATAGGATATGGTATTATCAGTTCCTAGCATATTTAATACCTCTGCACTTATCAATAAACTATTTTTGTTATTATTCCCAAAATATAATTCCTTAATGAAACCAACATCTACTCTTCGATAAATATCACCATTATAAATATTTCGATTGTTAGCTTCTCCTGGTGGACCAAAAGGCAGCCCAGTTCCTACAAGGAAACTCAGATTAACTCGCCAACTAGGGTCATTGGGTAATTGATCCTGAAAATACACTCCTAAATTTAAACGCTGATCTGATGGGCGTCTAATCATAGCTTTATTATCTCCTTTAACATTTTCTTTTGTTGATAACACTCCTAAACTGAACCAAGAGACTGTGCCTGGAATAAACTCACCACTAAAGCGAACATCTAATCCTGTAGCGTAACCAGTAGCTTTGGTATCTGCATAATAACGAATCCTTACATTATCAACATCATAGGGTACAATGTTGATGTAGTCCTTATAATATCCTTCAGCTGTTAATTTAAAACCTCTATCCCACAACAACATATTTTGATCTATTCCTAAAATATAGTGTATTGAGATTTGGGCATCAATTTGCTGATGCAATTGACCACTCATGTCTCGCATTTCTCTATAAAATGCTGGTTGTTGATATACTCCAACTCCTGCTCTTAATACTACATCTTTTTTAATTCCATCAGGTTCAAATCCTATTTGAATTCTAGGGCTAATGAGTAATTTTTCATTTCTGTCAGTATAATAAAACCTCACGCCTTCAGTAAGCCATAGTTTTGAAGAGAAATTAGTAGTATTTTGAACATATGCTGTCATACTTTCAAAACGTATAACATTTTGCTCATTCAGGTTATTTAAGTCAATAATAAAATCTGTCGAATCTCTAAAAGTATATTCTTCCAACGCATCATCAACTAACTGTAACCCATACCCTACTCCAAACTCTAATTGATTATTATCATTTAACTTAATTTCATTTCTAGATTCTATGTTTAGAATTTTTAAATCAAGTTTATTTCTAGAATGTTGATAATTTGATCCAATTCCTCTAGTAACTACACATTCGTTAAAAGAATTTGATCCTGGACGATTGTCCACATCACATAAACGATACGCTCCTTCAACATCTCTGTATTCTTTTTCTGCACTATTAACTCCAGATACAATTAAATGAGAGGTAACTTTACTATTCCACACATGTGAAAATTTTATTCCACCCTGATACGTGTCATATTGCAAATACTCATTTCCGATAAGTGCAACATACAACCTCATTGACTGATTAAAAGTACCAAATTCTGTTTCTTTACCTTGAGGAATAACTTGATACCTATTTCTGGAATACCCAAAAAGCAATCCCAATTTTGTTTTTGATATATTAGTCTTAGATCCTAGGTTAAAATTTATATACGATTGAACATCTGTAAATCTAGGGCGGTATTCTCCTTTAGTCTCTAAAGAATTGAGCAAATACTCCGATCTCTTATGTCTTACTCCAAAAATATAGTTAATACGGTCATTTTCTGAGGAATTCTCAAAATGTACATCTGCACCCAATAAACTAGCAGTAACAGATCCAGACAATTCGTTTGGTTGCTTATATTCCACATTCAATGAAGATGATAATTTATCCCCATATTTGGACTGCCATCCCCCTGCTGAAAATGATATATTACTAACCAATTTAGAATTAATAAAACTAAGACCTTCCTGACGTCCTGCCGAAACTAATTGAGGTCTATAAACAGGTATATCATTAACATACACTAAGTTCTCGTCAAAATTACCCCCCCTTACTGAATAGGTCGATGATAATTCGTTGTTACTAACTACTCCGGGCAATGTGGACAGTACTTTAGTAAAATCATTAAATGGACTTGGTAATACTTCTATAGATTTAGGCTCCAAAGTTGTAACCCCAGCTTGTTCTCTATTTTTTTCTAAAACCCCAGTTATATCTACTGAGTTTAACATCTGCGATCTTTTTTCTAAAACAATAGAAAGTGATTTCTCAAACTCAGAAAGTTTTATTTCTATTTCAAATGGATGGTAGGAAATATGATGAAATAGAAGGATAACATTATTGTTGTTTACATCTAGTTCAAATTCACCTTTAAAATTAGTAACTGCACCCTTTTCAGTATTCTTAATAATAACACTTACATCAGCAATAGGAACTTGCCTATTATCTGTAACTATTCCAGTTACCTTCGATTGAGCATTAATTTTATAAATAAACCCTAGAATAACACACAATAGAAACAGCCCTCGCATAATAATATACTAAAATAACTAAACGCTTTTTAGCATTTGAATAGTATCTGTAGGGTTAGAAGAATTAAACACAAAGCTACCAGCTACCAATGCATCAGCACCTGCATCAAGTAAAGGGCGTGCATTTTCTGCATTTACTCCGCCATCAATTTCTATTAGTGTACTAGCATTATTTTTCAGAATTATCTCTTTTAATTTTGAGACTTTAGCATAGGTATTTTCAATAAATTTTTGTCCTCCAAATCCTGGATTAACAGACATCACACACACTAGGTCAATTTCATTAATGGTATCTTCTAACAACGAAACATTAGTATGAGGGTTAATAGCTACTCCTGCTTTACAGTCTAATGACTTTATTTGTTGGAGGTTACGGTGCAAATGTTTACATGCTTCATAATGTACTGAAATATACTCAGCTCCTGCTTTTTTAAATTGTTCAACATAATTTTCAGGATTTTCAATCATTAAGTGCACATCAAGGGGCTTTGATGCATGTTTATTTATAGCCTTAGTAACTGGAATACCAAATGAAATATTGGGAACAAAAACACCATCCATAATATCTATATGAATCCAGTCAGCATTACTATTATTAAGCATTTCTACATCTCTTTGTAGATTGGCAAAGTCGGCAGCTAAAATTGAAGGTGAAATGATTGGCATAGAAATGAATTAATTAGAAACACAAAGATGTCAATATTTATGTAAAGAATGAAGTAATCACTCTGGTAGTTAGTAATATATACTATTCAATTATTAAACTCATCTGTTCTACACTATTTTCATCACTTATTCTTACAAAATACAGTCCTTCATGAATATTAGATACATCAATAGTTAGGTGATCTGAATTCGAAATAGCTTGTTTAATAATTTTCTGACCATGAATATTAACTATTTCAATAGATGCATTCAGCAACCTCTCTTTCAACATGACGTTGACAAATCTACCATTTACAGGGTTTGGATAAATTATTAGTTTGTCTCTATTTCCAGAATCAATTCCTACTAAAACACCTTCCCTAATATTGCTTGCACGAATATAACTAGGTATACCATATCCGTAATCATTATTAGGAGTATCATAATTATTACCGCTTTCAAGTATTATTTTTTTTAATTCAATATTCGTCAATTCTGGGTATTTCTGCCATAATCCTGCTGCTAATCCTGTTATCAAGGGAGCCGAGTACGATGTGCCATTTCCTGTAGTAATTACACTGGCACTGTTTATATAGGTAGTCCCTCCACCTACCGCCATCACATCAGGTTTAATTCTGCCATCTGCTGTTGGTCCTAACGAACTAAAGTCGGCTTTTAATAAATCATTATCCCACACAGCTCCAACTGCTAATACATTATTAGCATCAGCTGGAAAAGTTATTCTATTCCAAAAACTATCTTTCCCTTGATTACCAGCACTGGTAATAATTAACATCCCTTTTGAGAATGCCAACTCTACAGCTTGAGAAATAATAGCAGTACTTCCATCCAGATTATCAATAATATAGTCCATGGAACTATCGTCAAAATGGTAATACCCCAATGAAGTAGAAATAATATCAACCCCTGCACTATCCGCTTTTTCTGCTGCAATTAACCAATTATATTCTTCAACCCTATATTCTGAACTTACATCTTCGGTTACATATAAATCAAAATTAGCACCATACCCTCCACCTATATAACTACCTTCTACAAAAGCACCAAAAATTGAAAAAACGTTTGCACCATGAGTTGTGTAATCATAAACATAAGTTGATTTTCTTACCATATCGAAAGTCATAAGAATCCGATTTTCGTCAAAAGCATGCTTTAAATAAACATTGTTATCAATTCCTGAAAATCCTCCATCAAGTACAGCTATTCTTATACCAGTACCAATAAAACCATCAGCATGCATTTTAGGAACATGTAATACCTCATTCTGATTAAAAATCAATTCGGTTCTTCCATTAGAGTTATCTAATTTTTCTCCACTCTCTACTCGCCCGTTAGAAATTGGTTTTGTTCCAGGAGCTATATATTCATAACTATTAACATAAGGCAAATTCAAAGATTCTAATTGAGTAAGTGTTGCCTCAACCAATGCGGCATTCATCCATTTAGAAGTATATAGTATCGAAATACCTAAAGCATTGAGCTCTGCTACGTAAGAAGGGTTTACAGGTAAATCTTCAATACTTATTGTTGCTCTATTATTTCTATCAATAGCTTTTTGTGAAAGAAATTCTAACGGTCGATCAATTGAATAAGGAGAGTTTGTTTTATCAGTAAAAAAAACCATATACCGATTAGTTTGTGACAACACTACGTGTTGCACACATACAAACAACAATAACAATACAGCTCTATTCATTACCATAGGCAATAATAGTTTGTTTGTAAACAATACCCTCATTTATTATTTGTTGACCGAAACAATCAAAATCAGAACAATACGCAATTTGTTGTACTTCATTATAAATCAACCCCACATCTTTAGCAAAAACTTCAACCCTATAGTCTGTTTCTACTAGCAAATCTAGGTTTTCATGCTGAATAACGGTTACAGTTTCTGGAAAAGTAATCGTATCAATAGTATAACTTAAATTGACATTCCTCATTTCATACATATCCTCATCAATAGTGTTATAGGTATTTCCATCCCACGTTTTTCCTTCTTTAATAGGAAATATCAATTTAGCATGATTCACATTACCTTGCTGTAAAACTAACTTATTATCCAAAATATTAGCTGACCAAACGGCATCAATTTGCCATTGTTCATTCTCAGAGATACGTATAAACTTATTAATGACATATGTAGTATATCCGTTTACCTCAAATGAATCTGATATAACTGTTTTAACTTGAAATTGACTTGTGGTTTCTCCAAATAAATCATAAAGTGTCTGATCCACATTATATTCAATAAAACGTCCTACTTCTAAAGGGAAATAATCCAACCCAAGATATATCTCTTTATTTGGAGAAATACTTTCTGAATTACATCCAGACAGAAAGGATATCAAAATTGCTATATATACTATTTTATGGTTCATAAATACAAAAAAAGAACGTCCAAGCCGTTCTCTTTATTATTACTAATTATTAATATTCAAAGTATCAGTTGAGTAACCAGTTTACTCTGGTTTTAGTATCTATTAATGTTTGTCCATTTTTAATATTTTCAGCTACTGCGCTTACCAATTCATCTACATTCTTATCCTTATACCCAAACTTTTTAGCAAAAATACCACATAACTTGATTTCTTCTTTATCAATGTATTGATCAACTACCATCATATGTACTAAATCGTAAAGCTGTTCGAACTTTAATTTTTCATCTTTAGGAGCTTCGAAATGTACACCTTCCATGTTACCCTGAATTTCCTTTAATTGTTTTTCAGAAATTCGGTGACGCTTTGAAATTTGTTTCAATAGATCAAACTCTGTGTCGTCAAAGTGACCATCTACCATAGCCATTTCAATTAAATTTTTCATATGACTTTTGGCTCCAACTTTCCCTTCCTTAAACAGGTTTAAAAAATTTGAGAAATCCATATATATTTGATTTAAAATTCAGCAAGTAATTCATAATCAATACTTCATAAATTTACCAAAAAACTAATTATTATTAAAGGAGGAATGTAATTATTATGATAAGCAATAAAAATCTACAATATCAACCCTCTATTTAAACTGTTTTCAAAAGTTTAGTACTAATTATTGATACATATAAATAGCAAAAACATTTACATTTGATCTCTCAATCAATAGATTGTTCCTATTTTTATTTCAGCTATCATCTATTTGCAACATGGAATTAAAAACATTTGTTAAAATCAATAGTGTAACTAACTTAAGTGATGCACGATACTGTGCAGGTATGGGCGTAAACCAGATAGGTTTTTGTTTAAATTCTAAAGACAAAAATTATATTACTCCAGAAACATTAAAGGAAATAACTGGATGGATTTCTGGTATTGAAATAGTGAGTGAAATAGATAGTAGTTATACGGGAAGTTTATTAACAAAAGTTATTGAAACCAGTTCATTAGAAAATATCGAACACAATAGCAAAGTAAAGTTAATCATCCGAATGTCACTTGATGAAGCTGAAGTTAATCTCAAGCAAATAAATCAATTGCCAAATTTGGATTACGTGTTACTTGTAAGTAACAATGTAAATGATGACTTACAAATTGACCGAATCAATCAACTATCCAATCAAGTGCCTATAGTGTTAGGTTATGGATTCAATTCAAAGAACATAAATCACCTCCTCGAAAAATTAGATATTAAAGGTATAGCTTTAACTGGGTCTGATGAGATTCGTCCTGGATTTAAAGATTATGATCAATTAGCAGACGTATTAGAAGCCATTGAAATAGATTAATAAACAAGCTATACCATAATTAATTTTATAGACACAGTTTATAAAAGGAGGTTATATACTTCTCTGAATAATAAAGAATATGTTAATAGATGTATCCTCTGTATAATCATAACTTGTTTGTGAGACACAAAAACAAGAGCTTTAGATTTAGATATCACATCACGCTATAGTTG
>Ga0224506_10002022_pt1 | contig 14095 bp, 12 predicted proteins | sample SF_Jan12_sed_USG_2_FD_169108 | JGI IMG/M metagenome (GOLD analysis project Ga0224506, IMG submission 169108) | Sediment microbial communities from San Francisco Bay, California, United States - SF_Jan12_sed_USGS_8_1 | ecosystem: Environmental > Aquatic > Marine > Sediment | place: USA... | reverse complement strand
CTTTTTGACCCCCATTGATTCTATATACTTGGGGATGAGCGTATTTGGTCCGCAAACCATAACCTCAGCGCCGAGTTTTTTCAGTGCGAAGATATTTGACAAAGCGACCCTTGAATGAAGAATATCTCCGATAATAGCGACTTTCAGCCCTTTGAATTCACGAAATTTTTCACGTATGGAAAAGGCATCGAGTAAGGCTTGTGTGGGGTGCTCATGGGTGCCGTCTCCGGCATTGATAATGTTGGCATCGATGTGTCGGGCAAGAAAATGAGGAGCTCCCGGGCTGGCATGTCGCATCACCACCATCTCAACTTTCATGGCGAGGATATTGTTGACGGTGTCGAGCAGGGTTTCTCCTTTTTTTACACTGCTGGAGGTAGAGCTAAAATTAATCACATCGGCCGATAGCCTTTTCTCAGCAAGTTCAAAGGACAGCCGCGTCCGTGTACTGTTCTCAAAAAAAACGTTGGCGATGGTAATGTCGCGAAGGGAAGGAACCTTTTTAATCGGGCGGTTGATGACTTCTTTAAAATTATCAGCAGTTTCGAAGATCAACTGAATGTCTTCAGGGGTTAAGTTCTTTATTCCAAGCAGGTGCTTCTGGCTTAGTTGTGTCATTTATTCTTTGTTAACCAACCAAATACTATTTGTTTCAAATCCCTGTGCTTTCAATTCTACCAACACTTTTTGGGTGTTTAAGGTGTGAACACTGGTGCCTATGTAATCAGCCTCAATGGGCAGTTCACGCGAGTACCTTCGATTGACCAAAGCCAGCAGCTCTACTTGCCGGGGCCGGCCAAAAGTGATCATCGCATCGAGGGCAGCCCTCACCGATCTGCCGGTGTAGAGCACATCATCAATAAGGACTACGCGCTTATCTTCTATAATAAAATCGATGTTTGTTGAACTTGGCTTCGCTGGATTTTCCCTTCGCCTGAAATCATCACGATGGAAAGTGGTATCCAAATAGCCTGTCTGGGGATTTATACCCCCCATTTCTCCCAGCGAGTCTCTGATGAGATCAGCAAGAAAAATGCCGCGGGGCTGTAGGCCAATCAGTACAGTATCTTTAAAATTACCGTGATTTTCAATCAATTGTTGACCGAGACGGTGTAATGTGATATTTAAAAGTTTTTCGTCGAGAAGAAGTTTTTTCTGCATATCGAAGGCTACTGGCACAAATATAATGCAAAGAATTTAATTAGCGGAATCAGGTTCGGAATATTGGAGCTTATTAATAAAAAAAACTTTTCTACTGAAAGGAATTCCGGTATCATTAAAATTTCTTACCTGTTGAATACCGTAACATAGCCATGTGTTGGGAAACCATTTTTTCATGCCCAGTGAATTGTTATTATACGAATTTTCTTGATCTGAGGGGTGCTTTAATTGTATGGCTGTTTCTCCCCTGATCGTATGGCCAGTCCGGGGAAAGAAAATAGAATAATGGATTTTATTTTTGTTTTGATACAACAGTAGTGTCGAATTTTCCCCATTTTGGGAAAAGACTACCTGGTCGAGCATTAACGTTTTCACATCTTCAATTTTTATGCTGTTGTCCCATAATACTTTCCCCGTTTCATCGAAACCTACCACCGTTGCATGCGTATATTTAAAACCTTCAAAATACGCATAGGATGAATTATTGTATTTCATATAATAGGCTTCAGCAAGTAACACGTATTGCTCCTGAACTTTTTCAACCTGAAGGACTTTCATCCGGTAATAAAATTTCTTCTCTTTGTTTTTGGCCTTCTTTTTCTCTACTCTTCTTCTTTTTCTCTCCTGACCTCCCGGTTTCAGAAATGAGAAGAAGTTGTCGAGGTCACCAAAATAAATTTTCGAGTTACTTTGCCTTTCCGGCCCGGAGGTATTAACAAAAACACCATAGCTAAAATCTGAACCTGTTTTTCCAAAAACACCTGCGCTGATATGGAGCAGGGAGTCCACTTGAAAAGAATGGGCATGTATCAGGCTTTGGTTTGGAGGACTTTCCAGCTTTAGGTTTTTAAGAAGCTGGCCCTGGTATGAATAGGTCTTGAGCCAGGTGCCCGGACTCCTGCGATCAAAGTTTCTGACGAGCAGGTTGATGGTGCCAAACTCATCATTTTTTTCAAGTTGTATGATGATTCCCGGATGGTTTATCAGTCCGGGCAGGATGTTGGGCCTGTTGGTAAGCAGGTCATACAAGACTACCACCGGTCGATAGTTGAAATACCCCCCTACCAGTAACTTACGCCCGCCGTCAACAACTTTAAACTCATTGATGCTCATGGGCACCAGGTTACGAAACTTATAGGCAAGCGCCTCGCCGGAATGGCTGTTGAGCCGGATGATAAGGGCATTGCGCATATCGCTGTAATCGTTGAGAAAAAAAAAGCCATAACCGCCCAGGGTGTCGGTTGCCCGGAGTATATACTTCCGCTCAACACGAAAAGTCTGGTGCCATAGGTTGTTGAATGAGGTGTCCATCCGATTGAATTCCCACAGCGTGTTTTTCCCGGGCCTCTCATGTTGTCTGAGTAATAAAAAGCCATCTTTATTGAGTGAGACAACTTCAGGCCTTTTTTCATTGTAGCCGAGGGCAATTTCATACCTGTGATCTTGTGTCAACTGGCCATGCGTGTGATAGCACATCAACAACAACATCTGTATTAAAAACCATTTACTTAATCTGTACTTTGTTGACATAAAATACATTTCTTCTTTCGTTATTCAGGGTATTGGTAAGGCGATGGTGTCCCCAAAGAAAATACACATCATCGTACCAGAGATTGAGTTTGCCAAACTCTACCTCTTCACTTCTTACCGTATCAAAATCATCCATAAGCCTCACATTGATGAGCGAATCATTTACAATAAGGCGGCTTCCCTGTCCAAAAGATAATCTGAGGCCGTCATCGTGCTTATAACCCATGTGGAAATTATCATTTGCGGCATTGAAATCCATGACCTGATCAAGGTAGCTGGTTTCTACATCATCAATAAGCATGCTTTCATCCCAAAGCAGGTTGCCCGTTTTATTGAAGGCCGCTACTACGCCTTCCCTGTATTTGATGGAAGTCAGTTCACTAAGGCCGACATATGAAGGTGAGCGCCTGTAATATCCGTAAAAAGGATATCCTAAATTGTCATAATAAAAGGGTGAATAGGGCCGGTTATGCGGTGAACTTTGATATTGGGGATCAATGATTTCGCCATATACCAGGTACATTGAATGGTCTTCTACAATTTTCCAAACCACCATGGTGGTTCTAAACTCATAGGGATTATTTCGGGGGCTGTTTTTGATTTTTTCCTTAATTTTTCGCTCCCGACGTTCGCCAAGGTAATGGAAAAGCCTGTCGAAATCTGCAAAGGGAATGTATTTAATATTGTCGTTATGCCCGGGCCTGACATTGATAAAATAGACTCCATTGGATAATTTGCTGTTTTTATCTCCGTAATTTCCGATTATCACCAGGTCATCACTCTCCAGATGACTTGTTGTACCCGAATTTACTTTGATTTCTTCCCCAAAATTTGAAGAACTTTCCAGCAAGAGGATGCCACGATTGCTAAAAACCTTGAGATAAAGTATTTTATGACCGGTCAGGGGATCTTTCTCATGAAATAAAACATTGAATGTGCCATTTTTATTGGTTTGCATATCCAGGAGCTTGGCGTCATTTCTGAAAAAGCCGGGAAGAACCTCTACCTTGTCTTCTTCAACCGAGTACAGGACTACGGTAGGCCTGCCGGATATGGCGCCGCCCAACACCAGACTGTTACGGCATCCTATAAAGTGAGTCAGTTCAATTTCCAGTTCGTTTCGAATGTTTTTGTGAATATACTCCCCGCTATATAGGTCTACGTTGATGATAAACCAATCGCTTTTAGTGGTCAGCCCTTTTCTGAAGAGAAGAAAAAACCGACCTTCCTGATATTCATAACCGAGCATTGAATATTCATCATCTATGCCAATTTCCAGTTCATGCCGCACATTCAAGGTTGTGTCAAGGATGATGATTTGCCATAATTCGTCCCGCTCCTTGTTGTATTTGTCTGTTTCCCTGAACATAACCAGGCCATCCTCTTTTGCTGAAAAAACGGTAAAATCATTATCTCCGAACTTCTTTTCGACCTCATACCTGGCCGGTTGGGATATTTGTCCGGAGGTGTAAAGCACCGGAAAAAGCAAGAAGAAGAGACAGAGATAGCGCATGCTTAAAACATTACTTTATTTACGTAAAAGATATTTCTCCTTTTGGTGTTCTGGTTGGAGTTTTTAATTTTTTGATATCCCCAAAACAGAAAATTTTTGCTGTACCAATGTTCGCTGTCCCCCAGGGAAGCATTGCGTACATTGTCTCCCGAAAATCCGGTATCGACCAAACGCGTGCTGCCTGAAAAAACCAATCGGTCATTTTCGATGGCCATCTGGTTGATCTTTCCTTCATGATTGTAAACCAGCAGGGTGTTGTCGCCTTCAGACCAGGCACTTACGAGTTCTTTTAATCGGAATAATCGGGTTTCCTCGATGGGAAAGCTCTGATCCCACAGTATATTGCCGTTGGTATTAAATCCGGCCACAGTGGCATGGGTGTATTGGTACCCGTCAAAGACCTGTACGTAATCATAATACCGGGCACCCGCATAATACCGGTAAACCCTTTCGGTGCGATATACGGGATAATAAGCCTCTCCGAGCATAATATACTCATCTCCTTTTCTGATGAGATCATGGACAAGAAACTCATATTTCAGCTTTAGGTCTTTGCCGCGTTCTTTTTTTCTTGACACCTTTTCCATAATTTTTTCAGCTCTTTCCTCACTTAGAAAACCAAAGAAATTATCGAGGTCTGTAAAACTATGATATTTGGTAAATACCAGCTCCTCGTCAACAAACCCGGCAAAGTAAAACCCCTGCGTGGACTCTTTGTTTTTATAGGCATATGTGCCAATTACTATACTTTCGCGCTCGTTGAGTTTTGTCACCTGCCCGGAAATCAGATCATACTGGCCCTCAGGTCGTACAACAAGATCGCGTAAAATTTTACCTGTTTGCGGATCGATTTCACGGATGATAACCTCACGGTTGTTGCGATCCTCCAGGGTGAAAGAGATGAACACACGCCCGTCATTTGCGTTGATATGCCGTGCCTCAATATTTTTTCCCCGAAAGGCCGTTGGGATAGGTTTTGTTGTGCCAGTGAGGAGGTCTGCCATCACACCCGTGGCAATGTTTCTCATTTGCCCGGTGATAAATATTTTATCCTGATAAACCACGAAATCATGAAAAACGAATTTATCGAGATACCTTATCGGAATGGTATTGACGGTGCCGGAGTGGGGATCGGCACGTATTACATAAAATCCACGGGCATTTACGGCGTGAAAAACCATATACAACTTGTCGTCAAAACCCTCGTATCCCGAGAGTTTCAGGTTTTTGGGATAGGCCACTTCTTTTTCCCAACTTTTATTTAGCAGGGAATCGTAATGCCCCAGGGTAAAAAGTTTTTTGCCCCTCTTTTTTCTGTTTTCCGAAAAATTGGCAATAAAAACACCGGCAGCACCAACCGGAATAACCAGAGGGGGGCTTTCATTTATTTTGAAAGGGACTTCCAGCCGTTTGTCCTGAGCCCGTGATGAGAAGGAAAAACAAAGGATCAAAGCCCACAAAAGCCCAGGGCGTATGATATGTTGATCAGCTTTTTTCACTCATATCCATAATAAAGTCAAACTCCAGTTGGGTGACGGGTTGTACAGACAGTCGACTGTTTTTTACCAGCACCATTTCACTCAATTGTGGGTTGGCCTTCACTTCCGACAGGTGAACAGGGTATTTTAGTTCACTTTCAAAGGCCACATCTACCGCCACCCATCGGTCATCGTCTGTGCCGGGATCCTGATAATGTTCTTTAATGACCTTTGCCGTACCCATGACCCTTTTTTCATTCACACTGTGATAAAACAGGGCCAAATCGCCTGTTTTCATTGCTTTCAGGTTATTTCGGGCCTGAAAGTTCCTCACTCCATCCCAGAAAGTCCACTTGTCTTTTTTTAAGTCATCCCAGGAATAGGTACCCGGTTCAGTTTTTATCAACCAATAATTCATAATAAGTCTTACAAGATCAGATTCAATTTATAAATTTACACAATTAACATAAAGGTAATACTTTGGATAATCACCACATCATAAATATCATTCAAAAAGCAGTCCAACTCATGGAGCTGCACGATGAAAGTGCCCAAAAGATCAAAAGCTATAATAATGCCATCTTTAACCTTGAGCGTTATGATTTTCAGCTGCATGATAAATCAAAGGAAGAACTTCTCAAAATAAACGGAGTAGGAAATAGTCTGGCAGATACCATCGAATCCATTTCGGCTTCCGGAACCTTTCCATTGCTCGATGATTTGGTGGAGAAGACACCTCCTGGTGTCATGGAGTTGCTCGACATAAAAGGACTGGGGGTGAAAAAGATCAAAACCGCCTGGGCGGAATTGGGCATCGACTCGATTGAATCTTTTCTGGAAGCCACTCAAAAAGAAGAGCTGATCAACCTGAAAGGATTTGGCGCCAAAACAATAGAAAACATTCGGGAGGCCCTTGAATTTTTTCTGGACAGCAAGGGAAAGGTGCTGCTGTCGGCAGGTCAGGAAATAGCCAGCTGGCTGGTTAGCTTTTTGGAAGAAAACACAAAGGGAAAAGAAGTAGCCATTACCGGTGAAGTGCGACGAAATGCAGAGGAGATCAGCATGGTGTCGGTACTGCTGGGGGGCGCTGATGTGATGGAAGAGGTTTTATTACTGGCCGGCAAACAGCCGGAGTTGGTGATCGATGACGCACATTGCGGCCCCCGGGCCATCCGTGGTGTTTTTGCCGGCCTGGTGGCATTTGAGATTTTGTTTTGTCACCCGGATGAATTCGGTTGCCGGTTGTTTCATACCACCGGGGCAAAGGGGCATTTTTCAGCATTAGCCAAAGGGGGCGTGAATACGCGGATACTGTTCGGTAGTTCAGGTATTTCAGAAAATGAGATATATGCCGGAATGAAAATGGAATTTATCCCACCGGAATTAAGGGAAGGGCAATTTGAATTGGATCAGGCCCGAAATGGTGGATTCCGGGATTTACTTACCATGGATCAGCTGAAGGGCAGCCTCCATAATCACAGTAACTACAGCGACGGAAAGAACACCCTGCGCGAGATGGCCGAAGCCTGTCGGGATTTGGGCTATGAATACCTGGGCATGGCCGATCACAGTAAAACGGCCTTTTATGCCAGTGGCCTCTATGAGGAGCAGGTGGAAAAACAGCACCTGGAAATAGACCAGCTGAATGAGGAGCTGGCTCCTTTTCGCATATTTAAAGGGATAGAGTCTGATATCCTTACGGATGGATCGCTCGATTATGCCAATGAAGTACTGGATAGTTTTGACTTTGTCGTGGCCTCTGTGCATTCGGTGCTGAATATGGATAAGAAAAAGGCAACAGAGCGATTGCTGAAGGCCATCCAAAATCCCTATACAACCATTCTTGGCCACATGACCGGCCGGTTGCTGTTGCAGCGCAAAGGATACCCGGTAGATCATAAACTCATCATTGATCAATGTGCTGCCCATAACGTAGTTATTGAAATAAATGCCCACCCCATTCGCCTCGACCTGGACTGGCGTTGGGTGCACTATGCCCTGGAAAAGGGGGTGATGTTGAGTATAAACCCGGATGCGCATAAAACAGCGGGCTTCCACGATATGAAATACGGAGTGGATGTGGGTAGAAAGGGGGGGCTCACTCCGGTCATGACACTGAATGCCATGTCGTTGGAAGAGATAGACCGCTTTTTTAAAACCCGAAAAAGCAAAGCTTTAAACCTATGAAAGTGCTGATCATACGCTTCTCGTCCATTGGTGATATTGTACTCACCACGCCGGTTATCCGGTCAGTGAAAGTGCAGTTTGAAGATGGTGAAGTACACTTTTGCACGAAGAAAAATTACGCTGATCTGGTGGAGAACAATCCCTATGTGGATAAAGTACTTACACTGGACGGATCCCTTTCTGAGCTGATCAAAAGAATACAAAAAGAAAAATACGATGGCATCATTGATTTGCACAATAACCTGCGTACACGTATCATCAAATGGCGAACAGGTGTTAAAACATGGTCTTTTAACAAGTTAAACCTGGAAAAATGGATGATGGTGGCATTGAAGATCGACCAACTGCCCAATTTGCACATTGTAGAGCGGTATGCACAAGCTGCGGCAAAGCTCGGTGTGAAACTGGATAAGCTAGGACTGGATTATTTCATACCCGAGAAAGACGAAGTGCCCCGGGATTGGCTGCCGGTCACTCATCAAAGGGAATATGCAGTGGTGGCAATAGGTGGGCAGCACGCTACCAAGCGTTTGCCCTTTCAGAAGCTGGTTCAGCTTTGCGACAAGATCAATAAACCGGTGATCCTGTTGGGAGGGGTGGAGGATGCTGCGGTGGGCGAAAGACTGGAGTTGTTTTTTGGACGTGATAACGGTAATGGTCATTTGGAGGCCGGACTGGAGCGCCTCAATAAAAGAGCGATTATTTTCAATGGTTGTGGGAAATTCAACCTTAACCAAGCGGCCTCAGTGATCAAAGGAGCACGGTGGGTATTTTCGCATGATACCGGCCTGATGCATATTGCTGCGGCCTTTAAAAAAGATATATTCAGCATTTGGGGCAATACCATCCCCCAATTTGGGATGTACCCCTACCATACGCACTTTACCGTGATAGAGAAAACAGGCCTGCCATGCCGCCCCTGCTCAAAAATTGGCTATGACAAATGCCCCAAGGGCCATTTCAGGTGTATGAATGACCTGGAGTTTGATTTTTATCTGGAGTGATTTTATGGCTCATGGTAGGGTGGTTTCATTTAAGTTTACAAACCCCATGTCATTATTGTCCGGATTTGGTATAGCATGCAACCATTCTAGTTCTCCATTTTTTCCAGCGATGTACCCATCGATACTTTTTGCAACAAATACGATGTTTTTTTTCATTTGTAATTTTGATTGAATATCATGTTATCTTAGATCATTATGCTTCAAGGTATTTGATAAAATTAAGATTCGATTAATGGGTGATATTACTAAAAAATATTGCAAACCTTCCCACCTTCCTGTGGAAATGTAATTAAAAAACAATACTTTGCCCGTGCATATAATCAGTGCTTTTATATGCTTGTTGCCCGGCTTTGGTTAAAAAATAAATTTTGACCTAAAACTTAAATTATGACAAGAGAAGAGCATCTGCAGTTTTGTAAAAAGTGTCTCAACAGGAAAATGGATATTAATCTGGGCTTTGTGTGTAGTATGACCAGCCAACAAGCCAATTTTGAGATGGAATGCCCGGATTATAGCCTTGATTCAGCAGTGAAAGACATCTCAATCAACAGAGAGGATGGCCTGCAAAGGGAAGAAATTGCCTTGAAGCTACCTCTCGATGTTATTGAAAAATTGAGAATGGAGCAAAACCTGTTGATGGGGGTTATAGCGGCCCTGGGCGTGGGCCTTGTCGGGGCTGTTTTATGGGGAGCGATTACGGTAGTCACGGAGTTTCAGATCGGAATTATGGCCGTAGCCGTTGGGGCAGGGGTAGGTTTTGGCATGCAAATGTTTGGAAAAGGAATAGACCAGTTGTTTGGTGTACTGGGCGCGGTGATCGCTCTTTTTAGTTGTGTGTTGGGCAATGTTTTTAGTATTGTTGGTTTTATTGCCAATGCCGAAGGACTGGAGTATATGGAAACATTAATGATGATAGATTTCAACTATATGCCTGCACTTTTGGCTGAAACATTTAGCCTGATGGATTTGCTGTTTTATGGTTTTGCCTTGTATGAGGGATATAAGTTTTCGTTCCGGCAGGTGACTCAGCAAGACCTGGCCGGGCTGTAGGCCTAATATCCCCGCCCCTTGTCTACCACATATTTCAAGGGCTGTCCCGCCATCAAACGGCGGTAATTGTCAACAATCACCGTTGAGGCGCTCGCCGGGTTGGTCAGGCTGGCTACATGGGGAGTAATCGTGATCTTTCTGTGGATCCAAAAGGGGTGGTCTTCTGGTAGGGGTTCCGCGCAAAACACATCCAGGTAAGCACCTGAAAGTTGTCCCTTTTCTATGGCCGGCACCAGATCGGCCTCATGGAGGTGTTCGCCACGGCCCAGGTTGATCAGGTAGGTTCCACGCTTCAAGGCTCCAAACAAGTTCTTGTTTAATATTCCCCTTGTGCCTGAAGTGAGAGGAAGCACACTGACCAGTACATCGATGCCTTGCAGGAACTCTTTTGGGGGCTCCGGGCCGTGGAAGGTTTTTACCCCTTTCAGGCTTTTTTTTGTCAGCGAATAGCCCCAAATCCGGAAATTGAGTTTTTGTAAATCCAGGGCAATGGCCCGGCCCATCTCTCCCAAGCCAAGAATGCCAATGGTGAGGTTCTGTTTTTTAAATTGTGGGCGCCATTTTTTTTCGATCTGGTCATTAAAATAATCCCTCAGGTTGTTCTCATAGGTGAGCACGGCCATCAGGGCAGTACGCCCCATGTCCGTAGCCAGATTTTCATCCACCACCCGGGTTATCAATACATTTTCGGGGAGGTGAGGGTCGGTAAGGATATGGTTTGCCCCGGCACCCAGCGATGAGACCCATTGCAGATGCGGAAATTCATCGAGTACGCCGGCGGGGTGTGCCCAAAGCAGGGCGCCTGTAATTTTTTCGCGGTCGCTGACATGTGGGTAGACCTCAATAGGCAGATCGGGAGCTTGTTGCTTAATGGCCTCCACCCAGGCGCCGTTGTCTTTTTTGGAAGAGATGAGGACGATGGCCATTATTTCCCTTTTGACAATATATGACGAATGATGATTTCTGCGTGAACACGGGAGTTTTCGATGAACCATTTGTTGGTGTGCAGTCCGCCACAGGCTACGCCGGCCAGGTAAATGCCCTCCACCTTCGTTTCATTGGTGTCCTCATGGTATTCAGGTGTGCGGTATGGATCATTTCCAAAAGTGATCCCCATATTTTTCATAAATGTGAAATCCGGTTTATAGCCCGTCATAGCCAGGACAAAGTCGTTTTTAAGTTCTTTTTTTCCTTCCGGTGTTTCTATTTCCACAGTGATGGGTGTGATCTTTTTGATGCTGGAGTTGAAGTAGGCTGTAATATCGCCATCTTTTATGCGGTTTTCGATATCGGGTTTTACCCAATATTTCACGTTGTCCTGGATATTAGGCTCACGCACCACCATCGTGACGTTGGCGCCTTTCCGCCAGGTTTCCAGGGCCACATCCACTGCTGAATTGGCCGCGCCTACCACGACAATGTCTTGTTTAAAATAGGGATGGGGTTCATCGTAGTAGTGCTTCACTTTGGGCAGGTCTTCGCCTTCAACATTCATCAGGAAGGGGAGGTCATAGAAGCCGGTGGCCAGTATCACGTTTTGAGCCCGATAAGTGCCTTTGTCGGTATGAATGGTCTTGTGTAATTTTTCAGGGTTGATCTCGCGCACTTTTTCGTAAAGCCTGACATTGAGGTCCCAGCTGGAACAAACGCGCCGGTAATATTCGAGGGCCTCGGCCCGGTTGGGTTTTCCGCCATGTGAAATAAAGGGAACCTCACCTATTTCCAGTTTCTCGGAAGTAGAGAAAAAGGTCATGTTAAAAGGGTAGTTGTAAATGGAATTTACCAGACATCCTTTGTCAATGATGACATAAGAAAGTCCCGCTTTTTTCGCTTCGATACCACAGGCCAATCCGATAGGGCCGGCCCCAATGATGGCAATATCGATGTTGTTACTCTTTTCCATTGGTTTTATTTATCTCGTTCTATGGACTATATCATGTGTCCACCACCACTTTATTCCAGCTTTAATGGGTATGGATTGCGGGGAACAAGCAATATGATCACGTTGTTTTTGACAAATAAACTAATGATCAATCTTTTAGGCCAGTTTATGTGAATATTTAATAGTAATTTTATCAGGATAGTCCTATATTGTTAACATAATGGGCTCCTCATCCACTTATCTGGCTTTTGATAGATATCCTTCTTCAAAGGGATCGGGTACACATATCAATCATATGACTGAAGTGCTGTCAAAAATGCATTCGCCCTGTCTGCTTTTGACTTTAAAAGGGACTTCGAAACTTGAACAAACCGGGATCATTCATCGTGAATTTGATCAACTTGAAGCCAATTACCTGCGCAGGGGCCAGCTTTTTGCCAGCTGGGCCAGTGGGCAGTTAGCAAAAGAAAATAACCTGAAGCTTGGGCACTTCAGGGATATCTGGGGAGGACTTGCCGTTTTGGAACATCCACACATTTCCCCGGTTTTTGAGGTCAATGGCCTGCCCTCTGTTGAGTTGCCCTACCGCTATCCGGGTATTTCTTCCCACACCCTGGATAAGATCCGGGTGCTGGAATCATTGTGTTTGAAAAACAGTGAATTGATTATCGTACCTTCTGCGGTAATCAGAACCCACCTCGTAAATCGGGGAGTACCTGACGACAAGATCAGAATAATCACCAACGGGGCTGATATGCCTGCCGTTTTCCCCCGGGATACTTCCCTTCCAGAGAAGTATGGTGTTTATTTTGGGGCTTTGCAATCCTGGCAGGGGATCACCACCCTCTTCAAAGCATTGACCTATCTTGAAGATGTTCCTGATTTCCATTTAGTGATATGCTCTTCGCAAAAGGAAAAGCAGGTAAGGCCATATTTAAAATTATTGAATAAGCTGGGTGTTCAGGACAAAGTGATTTGGAAGTATCAGTTGGGTAAGCAGGAATTAAACAGGGTGTTGCAACATGCCTACTGTAGTTTTGCTCCTTTGCAGGAATGTTCACGGAATATAGAGCAGGGGTGCTCTCCTTTGAAAATATTCGAGAGCATGGCCAGTGGTGTGCCTGTCGTTGCCTCAGATTTGCCGGTGACCCGTGAAATCATGAGGCATGAGCACGAGGGCATACTTGTTCCCCCCGATCGGCCGGCAGAGATTTCAAGGGCTGTCCGTTTTCTGATTGATTTTAAGGAAGAAAGAAATAATATGGGAATCAGGGCACGCGAAAAAATAAGAACCGGATTTTTATGGGAGAAAAAGAAAAATGAATTGAAACAAGTGTATTTGTCTTTAGATAAAGTGGCAATTGTTTAAATAATTATTAACTTAACAAGAAAAAGCTGAAAAAATGAGTATGTCAAGAGCATTAAAGTTCTATCAGGAACTTAGTGAAGACCAAAAAAAATTCATCGACGAAAAGCAGATCAGCGCAACATTTTCAATAAAGAAGTGGCAGGCTTTCCTTTCAAAAGCTGCTGCTTATGATACTTATGGCGACAAGGCGATCGATGGCCTGGCCAAAAAGTTTGCCCTGTATCTGGTTCTGGCCATCGTTTCTATTATTGTGGCTTTTATGGTAGACTTGTTGATTTTTATTGCTTCAGCAGTATTTATCACCTTGTTTGTCCGGCAGATTATGATCAAGAACAAGTTTGAAAAAAGGGACATGAATAACTATCTCCGCTTGTTTTTCTTTCCGCTCCTAGATGTTCTTAAATTGAAGGCTGGCGAAGATGCAAAACTTTCAGCCCAGCTTGATTTTCGAATCCCTACCAGGGATCAAAAACCGAAAGAATACAGTGTTGATAAAAAAAAGATCAGAGAGTTCAGCCAAAACTACATTATCGCAAAATGTCAGCTTAAGGATGCCGTATTGCTGGAATTTGTGGTGGCGGATGGAATAAAGGAAATGAAGTACTGGAAGAGGTCGGCCAGTGGTAAACAAAAACACAAGTCCAAAACCAAAGTGACCCACCAGTATTATGTGAAGATCACGGCTCCTAAAAGTGAGTATTCGCTTAAGGGAAAGGTTCCTGAAATGGTCAGGTTTGAAGAAACGGACACTGATTTCGTTTTTAAGCTTAAAACAAAGGCCAAAATAGATGACAAATCACACGTGTTGCCCGTGAAAGAATTTCTGGCCAATATACAGCAGATCTATGAGCTGATCAGGGCGAATGATCCGGAAAAATGGGAGATAAAAGAGAAGAAACCGGAAGGGATTGGTGTTGAAGC
>Ga0224506_10002021_pt1 | contig 14099 bp, 14 predicted proteins | sample SF_Jan12_sed_USG_2_FD_169108 | JGI IMG/M metagenome (GOLD analysis project Ga0224506, IMG submission 169108) | Sediment microbial communities from San Francisco Bay, California, United States - SF_Jan12_sed_USGS_8_1 | ecosystem: Environmental > Aquatic > Marine > Sediment | place: USA... | reverse complement strand
GGATGTCTTTCCGCAATGGCTTTGACCACACTGGCATTCATGGGCTTGCCTTCAAAGGCACCATTGAGGTCAACCAGATGCAGGCGACGCGCGCCGGCTTCGACCCAGCGATCCGCCATCGCTACGGGATCATCAGAAAAAACCGTGGTCTCTTCCATCTTGCCCTGTTTCAGGCGCACACATTTACCATCTTTAAGGTCTATTGCAGGGATCAATAACATGTCTATGTTCTCTTGTTCATGATCAAATTATTTTCAGTCGTTGCCATCCCATTTAAGGAAGTTGGCATACAGCGCCAGTCCGGCATGCTGGCTTTTTTCCGGATGAAACTGGGTGGCAAACACATTGCCCTGAGTCACCGCTGCGGTAAAGTTAATACCGTATTCACATGAGGCTGCGATCAACTCTGGCGCTGCAGGCTGCACATAATAACTGTGTACAAAATAAAAGCGTGCGCCATCGGCAATGCCGCTCCACATAGGATGTTCCATATTCTGGTAGACCTGATTCCAGCCCATGTGGGGTACCTTCAAACGTTGGCCTGTTTTCGCATCTTGCAGATCTTCACCAAAAAACTCTACCGTACCAGGCAAAATTCCAAGGCATTCGACCCCGTTATTTTCAACACTGGAGTCCATCAAAGTCTGCATACCGATACAGACACCCATTAGTGGTTTATTCACCACTACTTCTTTGACGACTTCATCAAAACCAAGGCGACGAATTTCACCGACACAGTCGCGAATCGCGCCCACGCCGGGCAGCACAATGCGATCGGCCTTGCGCACCTCATCCGGATCAGAGCTGACCAGCACTTTGGTGCCCTCGGCGACCTTTTCCAGCGCCTTGGCAACGGAGTGCAGGTTACCCATTCCGTAATCAATAACAGCAACGGTATTCATTGGAGTTCACTTTCGTATGGAATTCTTAGAGAGATCCCTTGGTTGAAGGCATCACACCCGACATACGTGGATCCGGTTCAATCGCCATCCGCACCGCCCGGCCAAAGGCCTTGAACATAGTCTCGGCGATGTGGTGGGCATTGCCGCCACGGATATTGTCGATGTGCAGGGTGACCTTGGCATGATTGACGAAGCCCTGAAAAAACTCGCTCAGCAGGTCGACATCGAAGTCTCCTATCCGCGAGCGTGCGAAAGTCACACCGTATTCCAGACCGGGACGGCCCGAAAAGTCGATGACCACACGTGACAATGCCTCATCCAGTGGCACATAGGCGTGACCATAACGACGGATGCCCTTTTTATCACCCAGCGCCTTATCAAAGGCCTGGCCCAGAGTAATGCCGATATCTTCGACGGTGTGGTGATCATCAATGTGGGTATCACCTGAGGCATTGATGTTCAGGTCGACCAGACCATGGCGTGCAACCTGATCCAGCATATGCTCAAGAAACGGCACACCGGTATCAAATTTGCCTTCACCGGAACCGTCCAGATTCAGCTTGACCTGAATCTGCGTTTCCAGAGTATCTCTTTTTACGTCGGCCTTACGCTGCGACATGGGCTGCTCCTGAAATTCGCCAGTATTTGTACTTAAGATGCCTATTATATATAGATAAGGCCTGTGAGAAACAAGATTCCTGCAATTGTGTAAAAATTGTTCGATTTGATCTGTGCTTGGGACTGAAAATGCTATAAATTAGAAACAGACTCATCAATAAATGACTGGACTCGTTATCCCTGAAAGGCCTCGCATGAAAGATAATAAAGTTGTCGACATCTCCTCCATTCGCACCACCTGCCAGAACTGCGGCCTATACCAGCTCTGCCTGCCGATGGGTCTGGAAGAAGGCGATCTGGACAAACTCGACAAGGCCATCAAACGCCAGCATAAGGTCGAAAAAGGTGAACACCTGTACAAAATGCGTGACGCGTTCAAGACGGTTTATGCCCTGCGCAGTGGTTCCATCAAAACCTACTCAACTATCGAGAATGGTCAGGAACAGGTCACCGGCTTCCACCTCCCAGGGGAATTGCTGGGCCTGAATTCAATCAGCACCAAATTCCATACGGAATCCGCTATCGCACTGGAGACCAGTAGCGTCTGCGAAGTCCCCTTTGATCGGCTCGAAGAGCTGAGCAAGGAAATACCCTCGATGCAGCACCACCTGCTGCATGTGATGAGTGAAGAGATCCAGAGTGACCATTGTCAGCTGATGATGATTGCCAAGATGCCGGCCGAAGCCAGGCTGGCCCGATTCCTGCTCAGCCTGTCGTATCATTTTTCTCAGCGCGGTTTTTCGGCGACCGAATTTAATCTCAGTATGTCACGCAATGACATCGCCAATCTGCTGGGACTGGCCGTTGAAACAGTCAGCCGTCTGTTTTCCCATTTTCAGGATAACGGTCTGATGACTGTTGAGCGCAAGCATGTGCTGATTCATGATCTGGATGGTCTGATGGCGGTAACAACAAAATGTGCCAGCCAACCTCTGGCTGACGACTCTTCCAGCGCATAAAATTTAGTAAACAATTTTCAAGCCGCTGGCCTTTGCCCTCTTTCGAGAAATTCTCGCCTATACTTCAATAGTCTTTATGTTCACGCCTTCTATGTGAAGGTCATATTTGTCAGAATATGTCCATCACTGGATCTTTTGGTCGGTTAGAAAACATATTGATCTGGATCAAGACTATCCACATTAGAGCTCTATACACTGCGTTAGAGTTTAAATAACACAAAAAAGCTTGAGGATTTTTTATGGAGAACCAGAATACCTACAACTACAAGGTTGTTCGCCAGTTTGCGGTCATGACGGTCGTCTGGGGCATTGTTGGTATGCTCGTCGGCGTGATTATTGCCGCACAACTTGTCTGGCCGGCGTTGAACTTTGATTTGCCCTGGCTGAGTTATGGTCGTCTACGCCCCCTGCATACCAATGCAGTGATTTTTGCCTTTGGTGGCTCAGCCCTGTTTGCTACCTCTTACTATGCGGTGCAACGCACCTGTCAGGTTCGGCTATTTTCAGACAGGCTGGCTGCCTTTACCTTCTGGGGCTGGACGCTGATTATCCTGCTGGCCGCGATAACACTGCCATTGGGTTTAACCTCAGGTAAAGAATATGCCGAGCTGGAATGGCCGATTGATATTCTGATTGCGGTAGTCTGGGTCAGTTATGCGGTTGTGTTCTTCGGCACGATTATAAAACGTAAGGTGCCACATATTTATGTTGCCAACTGGTTCTTCGGTGCCTTTATTATCACGGTTGCCGTCCTGCATATTGTTAACAGTGCGGCCTTACCTGTTGGACTGTTTAAATCTTATTCCGTCTACTCCGGTACCATCGATGCGATGGTGCAATGGTGGTATGGCCATAACGCGGTTGGCTTTTTCCTTACCGCGGGTTTCCTTGGCATTATGTATTACTTTATTCCCAAGCAGGTGGGTAAACCCATCTATTCCTATCGTTTATCAGTAGTGCACTTCTGGGCCCTGATCTCGACTTACATGTGGGCAGGCCCTCACCATTTGCAATTTACGGCCTTACCTGAATGGGCGCAGTCGCTGGGTATGGTGTTCTCACTCATCCTGATTGCACCCAGCTGGGGCGGCATGATCAACGGCATCATGACACTCTCCGGTGCCTGGCATAAACTGCGCTCTGATCCGATTCTGAAGTTCCTTATCGTGTCCCTGTCTTTCTATGGTATGTCGACCTTTGAAGGCCCGATGATGTCGATCAAAACCGTGAATGCCCTGTCGCATTACACGGACTGGACCATTGGCCATGTACATTCCGGTGCCCTGGGCTGGGTCGGTCTTGTTACGATTGGCGCGATTTACTTCCTGATTCCGAAGGTCTTCAACAGAGAGGCAATGTACTCGACCAAGTTGATCGATACGCACTTCTGGGTTGCCACGATTGGTATTGTGCTTTATATCGTCGCCATGTGGATTGCCGGCGTGATGCAGGGTCTGATGTGGCGCGCAGTCAATGATGACGGCACACTTACCTATAGCTTCGTCGAATCACTTGAAGCCACGTATCCCTACTATATTGTACGTCTGTTAGGGGGTGCACTGTTCTTAGCAGGCATGTTCATCATGGCCTACAACGTCTGGAAGACTATCGCCGGTAGCAAACCTGCCGATGAAGCCATTCCACAAACAGCATAAGGAGGCCAGAACATGAACCATGATAAAGTTGAAAAAAATATAGGCCTGATGGCTGTGCTGATTGTGCTGGTGATCAGTGTGGGTGGTCTGGTTGAAATCGTACCGCTGTTCTTTCTTAAATCAACAACAGAACCGGTTGCAGGTTTAAAACCTTATACTGCCTTACAACTGGAAGGTCGCGATGTTTATATTCGTGAGGGCTGCAGTCTTTGCCATTCACAAATGATTCGCCCATTCCGTGCAGAGACCGAACGCTATGGTCATTACTCGGTTGCCGGTGAGTTTGTTTACGATCATCCTTTCCAGTGGGGTTCAAAGCGTACGGGGCCTGATCTGGCTCGCGTCGGTGGACGTTACTCCGATGACTGGCACCGTGTGCATTTGATTAATCCACGTGATGTGGTGCCTGAATCAAATATGCCCGGTTTCCCCTGGCTGGAAGAAAACAGCATCGATGAAACTCATACCGCCACCAAGCTACGAGCACATCGTACTCTCGGTGTCCCTTATACCGATGCAGATATCGACGGCGCCATTCACGCCGTCAAAGGTAAAACCGAGATGGATGCATTGATTGCTTACTTACAGGTGCTGGGTACCAGCATTAAGACACGGAGGTAGGCCATGGATATTAATGATCTACGCGCTGCGTTTACTGTGATTATGTTTGTCATGTTCATTGGCATTGTTGTGTGGGCCTGGAGTAATAAACGTCGTAGCGCCTTTAGTGAAGCGGCGAACCTGCCACTCAATGAACCTGAAAACCCTCGAAGTGATAACGAGGTTGTGAAGAAGGAGAGCAATCAATGAGTACTGGTTTAAGTCTATTTATTATTATATTAACCCTGGCCAATATTATTGCCTGCTATGTGCTGATTAAATGGAGTAGCAAGCAAAAGGCCAATGAAGCGGCCGAAGGTAATGTCACTGGTCATACCTGGGACGGTGATCTACAGGAATATAACAACCCGCTACCACGCTGGTGGCTGTGGTTGTTTTATATCACGCTGGTCTTCAGTCTGGTTTATTTATTGCTCTACCCCGGTGCCGGTAACTTCAAAGGCCTGCTTGATTCAAACCAGATGAATGATTATGAGCAGGAAATGTCTGAGGCAAAAACCAAGTATGGCCCCATCTTCGCGGCCTATACCAAACAGGACATCCCGACACTGGCAAAAAATCCAACTGCAATGCAGGCAGGGCAACGACTGTTTTTAAACTACTGTTCAACCTGTCATGGCTCAGATGCCGGTGGTGCCAGGGGCTTTCCAAACCTGCGTGATAAGGACTGGTTGTATGGTGGTGATCCTGTGGCTATTAAGGCCAGTATTCTGAATGGTCGTAATGGTCTGATGCCACCGATGGGTGCTGCTTTAGGCAGTGGTGGTCTTGAAGAAGTCACCGCCTATGTTTTAAACCTGAGTGGACGCAAAGCGGATCCCAACTTTGTTGAAGCGGGTAAACAACGTTTTGATAGTTTATGCGCAGCCTGTCATAACACTGGTGGTACCGGTAATATGGCACTCGGTGCGCCAAACCTGACCGATAACGTCTGGTTACATGGCCGCTCTGAAGGCGCCATAAAAGAAACCATCGCCAAGGGACGCAAAGGTATTATGCCTCCACACAAAGAGTTTCTTGGTAATGACAAGGCCCATCTACTTGCGGCTTATGTTTATAGTCTAAGCCAGTAAGTGTTTACATCATCGTCCCCGGTGCAGTGCCGGGGACATCCTCTCATCAACAACAATAGAATCCTTTATGGGCACACCTTCCGATCAGATCGAAAACAGCTCTTCTGATTTTTACGCCAAACATAAAAAGGTTTATCCGCGCGAAGTCCATGGTCTGTTTGCCAGCCTGCGCTTTTCTGGTGTACTGACACTGCTCGGTCTGTATTATTTTATTCCCTGGATGCGTTGGGACGGTCATCAGGCCGTATTGTTTGATTTACCTGCTCGTAAGTTTTATATCTTCAGTCTCACCTTTTGGCCACAGGACTTTATTTATCTTGCCGCGTTGTTAATCATCGCAGCCTTTGCGCTGTTCTTTTTCACTGCACTGGCAGGACGACTCTGGTGTGGTTATGCCTGTCCGCAAACGGTCTGGACAGAAGTGTTTTTGTGGATGGAGCGCTGGGTCGAAGGTGATCGCAATAAACAGATCAAACTCGACAAGTCGCCCTGGGCTAAAAACAAACTTATTCTCAAGAGTACCAAGCATACACTGTGGTTATTGTTCTCCGCCTGGACCGGCTTTACCTTTGTCGGTTATTTCACCCCCATCCTTGAGCTTGGTGCTTCACTATTACAGTTTACGCTTGGCCCATGGGAAACCTTCTGGATTATTTTTTATGGCTTTGCCACCTATGGTAACGCCGGCTGGATGCGTGAACAGGTGTGTATTTATATGTGCCCTTATGCGCGTTTCCAGAGCGCCATGTTTGATAAGAACACCTTGATCATTTCCTATGATGATGATCGTGGCGAACCACGTGGTTCGCGTAAAAAAAGCGCTGACCCAAAAGAACTGGGACTAGGCGACTGTGTTGATTGCACCTTGTGCGTTCAGGTTTGCCCAACAGGGATCGATATTCGCGACGGACTGCAATATCAATGTATTGGTTGCGCCGCCTGTGTTGATGTATGTAATGAAGTCATGGGTAAAATGAAATACGCAAAAGGACTGGTTCGCTATACCACTGAAAATGCGATTCACGGAATTCCATCGCGCATTCTCAGACCACGCATGTTTGTTTATATGAGCCTGTTAATATTCCTCAGCGCTGCGCTTGTTTATAGTATGCTGATACGTCTGCCACTTGAACTGGATATTATTCGCGATCGCAATGCCCTCTATCGTGAAACTAATGAAGGCCTGATCGAAAATATCTATACGCTAAGAATTATTAACATGGATGAACAGGCACACCGCTATACCTTAACGGCAGGTGGTATTGAAGGTGTAAAACTCATCCTTGCGAAAAAAGATCTGTATGCAAAATCTGGCGAAGTAATTACGATTCCAGCCCGCATCCAGATTGATCCAGCCTATCTGAAAAAGATTGGTTATGATATTGAATTTATATTAACGGCAACGGACAACAGTGAGCTACAGGTCATTGAGAAAGGTCGTTTTATTGGGCCGCTGAAATAAATTTGGGCTAACAAAGCTAACAGGAATACTTATGACAACAGAAGAAATCATTCCACCCTGGTACAAACAATTCTGGCCCTGGTTTTTAATTGCGATTCCAGTCATCACTGTGATCTCGGGTATTTCGATGGTCCTCATCGCCAGCCATAAACCCGACGGCATGGTAGTGGATGATTATTATAAAACCGGACTGGCGATAAACCGCACACTCAAACGCGATGAAGTCGCCAGCAAATTGAATCTAAGTGCAAAAGGTAACATGGATATAACCGCGCAATCTGTTCAGGTTTTTTTAACGGGTCAGCAACAACCGCTTCGGCTTAAATTAATCTTGACCCATCCGACGGCTAGCCAGCAAGATATTATCATTGCCTTACAGCGCCAGAATAAACAGGGCATGTACTCAGGTTTCTTTTCGCAGCAACCGGCTGGCAAACGTTATTTATTGCTTGAGCCACTGGATAAATCATGGCGTCTGACTGGCAGCACCTATTTTGGCAAAGACAAAGACTGGCAACTCAAACCCATACTTTAATTTTCTGGGAGAACAACAATGAGCGCAGCTGAACAGGATATTCCTAATGTACAAAAGATTGCGGCAGTATTATGGCCTTCATTTCTGACAGCGGGCGTGGCCACCATCCTGTTTTTTACTGCCTTTGATCCACAGCTGATCATGGCCGTCAGCGGCTATGGCGAAATTTCTCGCATGGCAGGATACAGCATCGGCTTTTTCATTTTCTGGCTGCTGACCTCCAGCAGCTGTGCGCTGACCTGCTATTTTCGTAAACCCTGTGACGATATTGGCAAAAAATCGTAATAAAACATCTATTTCAAATACTTAGCGTATAATCCCCTGCCAGTAAGGCTAAAGTTAGCCTGACGAGTGACGACAACTGTGGCTATGAACGCCGCAGTCATTCCATATCGATTAATCCGCAGGGCCTTCCGGTCACTGCGCTGGGGCTTTCGTTGGAAGTGGATTGTGGGCGGATTCAAACAAAGCAAAACCTATAAAAAGAAAAAGAGCGACACCCTGCTTGCGCGCAGCCAGCGATATTTTCGCTGGGGCTGGCGTACCCTGCTGGTGCTGATCGCGCTCGATATCTTTTACATCATGACCATCTGGCCAAACTGGAGTCAGTTTAAGCGTGGCCAGGTCGCCAGGTCTGAGTTTATTCAGCTCTATCAGGAACAGCGCCGCGCCGATCGCAGTCTGCCACGACTGGCCTGGAATCCGGTGCGCATGAAAAATATTTCACCGCATATTCAGCGTGCGGTGATTATTGCAGAAGACTCGCGTTTCTACAGTCATAGTGGTTTTGATGTCATCGCACTGAAAGACGCAATGGATTACAACATCGAAAAACTGGAAATGAAATATGGTGCCAGTACGATTTCGCAACAAACGGTGAAGAACATGTTCTTTACCGCCTCACGCAATCCACTCCGCAAATGGCATGAACTGGTCTTCACCATCAGCATGGAATTCTTTGTACCGAAACAACGTATCCTTGAGACCTATCTGAACATTGCTGAGTTTGGTAAAGGCGTGTTCGGTGTCGAAGCCGCGGCACGGCATTACTGGAATATCCCTGCCAGCAGACTCAGCTTTCAACAGGCCACTGAACTGGCCGCGACCCTGCCGAGTCCGAAAAAACACAACCCCGCCACACGCACCAAATACTTCACGCGCCGCGCCAGTAAAATCCAGCGCCATATGCGCTTGTACGATCAATAAGATCCCGTATTACGCTATCGCTGCATACAGGCTACATTCTGATATAGATTTAGACTAAAACTAGATCGCCTTAAAACTGCTCACATTTTGACCAATTCCGTGGTAGAATCTCCACAATCATAGTAGCATTAGAAAAAATACAGGCATGGATTGAAAATGTCACAGGATGATATGAATACCAATAGCGATCTACATTCTCCAGTTGAAAACAAAATGCGCGTCATCGCCATTGCCAGTGGCAAGGGTGGGGTAGGAAAAACCAATGTGACCGCAAACCTGAGTGTGGCGCTAGCCATGCAGGGACAGCGTGTCAGCATCATCGATGCCGATACCAGCCTGGGCAATATTAATATTCTGCTCGACATCAAACCCAAGTTCACGCTTGAGCACCTGCTCAATGATGAAAAACAGCTCAGTGAAATTCTGGCCAAAGGCCCGTATGGGGTACAGATTATTCCTGCGGCTTCAGGTATTACCGAACTGGCGAACCTGAAAAAATACCAGCTACAACACCTGACCAAATCCCTGCGTGAACTTGAACGCGACTTTGACTACTTGATGATCGATACCGCTGCGGGTATTACGCAACAGGTCATTCAGTTTATCCAGTCATCACAATATGCGGTGATCGTCATCACCCCGGAACCGACGTCACTGTCGGATGCCTTCTCGATGATCAAGACCCTGCGTGACACCAAATTCAATCGCCCGATCTACATCATCGTTAACATGGTAAAGAATTTCGCGCTGAGTATTGAAGTGTACAAACGTTTTCAATCCACCGTGAAAAAGTATCTCGACATTCAGGTGAGCTATCTCGGATATGTGCCTGATGATGATTTTCTGAAACAGGCGGTGATCGCCCAGCAACCCGTAATCATTCATGAATCAACCGCACCTTCAAGTCGTAGCTTTATCGCGATTGCGCATGCCATGCACCGTCATTTTACTGATGCGGGGGATGATTACGACTTTGTACAGTTCTGGGAGAACAAGGCCGGCGAAGAAACTGAAGTTGCAGCCAAACCTAAAGTTAAAGCTGAAATGGTGACAGAAGAAACTCAACAACGGAGCAAGCCTGAACCCGCCGTTGATACAAAACCAACTGCGGCTAAAGCTGAGAAAAAACCAACAGCTGGAGAAGTCATCAAACAGCTGGCTAAATACAAGTTAACCGAAAAACAGATCCAGGTATTAACTCAATCCTTAATCAATGCCTCGGTGAAACAGTTCAAGCGTATGCCGTTTGATATTAATGAACAGGTTTATCGTGCAATGGAAATCAATGATTTTGATGCCAATGAGATCAACAACCTGATCAATGCACTGACATCATTATTAGATAAACAAACAGTCGTTGAAACACAGCAGGAAGTTACACAGCCTGAAGCTGAATCTGTCTCTATGCCAGAACCGGAACCTGCAACAACGAATATTGAAAAAGTTGTTCCTGCGACCATGTCTGAACCTGATCAGAAACCAACACCAGCACTGACCTTGCCTGCTGGCTTCTCAAAATTACATCAGGGCCTGACGTCCAAGTAACGATTCTTCAGGCGCACATAGTGCTGTGCGGAATATTCAAGCGATTCGATTTCTTCATCCGTCAGTTTACGTGCGCGTTTCGCTGGGGAACCAATCCAGAGATAACCACTCTGCAGCGTTTTACCGGGTGTTACCAGACTGCCTGCACCAAGCAACACTTTATCTTCAAGCACCGCACCATCCATCACGGTTGCGCCCATACCAATCAGACAATGATGACCGACTTTACAACCGTGCAATATCACTCGATGTCCAACCGTGACATTGTCACCAATCTCAAGACCATAGCCACCGGGGTTATAGGGGCCATCATGAGTCACATGCAGTACGGAGTTGTCCTGAATATTTGTGTTACTGCCGATACGAATGCTGTTCACATCACCGCGCACAATCGTGAAGGGCCAGACTGAACTGTCTGTGCCGATAGTGACATCACCAATGACCAGGGCACTGGCATGTACAAACACACCCTCAGCAATGTCAGGGTGTGTATTTTCAAAGGACTGGATGTTCATTAGTCGGGTATTTTACGACCAATCGTAACAATATCACCAGGGAAAATAAGATCAGGTTTGGTAATTTCGCTGCTTTGTGCCAGCTCAACATAACGGAAAGGGTTGTCCAGAAACCGCTCGGCAATACCCCAGAGTGTATCGCCTTTCTTAACTCGATAAATACGGGCATTGTGATTCTGACGTTGTGTTAACAGGATAGGATCAACCTTGTTGGCACGCACAACACGGATTTCATGCTCAGGCAGTTCGATAACCAGACGGTCTGGACCATTTGTTGGCTTTCTAATGATGGCATCATAAGAAATGATTGCTGAAACATCTTTCTGAATACGCGCAGGTAGATACTTGATCAGTTTCTGTTTGGTATTCCAGTCAACCTGACGCCAGAAAACAATACAGCTGATTAATAAAACTATCGTCCCAATTAGTATCTTCCTGCTGAAGCTGCGTTTTTCTTCAATGGGCGCATGCGAGATAATATCGCGAACATCAACATCTGCGGTGTGATCAATTTCTATTTCAAAATTGCGATCAAGCTCAGCTTCTTTACCACGAAACTCGATAATCTCGGCAACTGGTTCTGATTCAGTTTCAAACGGTGACTCGTCCAGTGCGGGAGACGTAACCTGTTCCTGAATCTGTTCAGCTGTAGTGACCGCCTGAACTTCCTGCTGTTGTTGTTCTGCTAAAACTTGTTCATCTGCATCCAGTTCTGGATGCACTTCATCAAGACTGACAACATTGTCACTTGATTCTTCCTCTTCTGGCTCATCGACCGGGATGACTTGCGTCTGCCATGCTGAACTTACGGCTTCACCATTCGAAGCTGTTTCATCATGTTCTTCAACTGGATAGGTCTGTTCTTCAAAGGCGGTTTGGCCAGCATGTGGATCAGGCAGAGCCGCAAGTGTTTCGTCTTCAGCCTCTATTTCTGTTTCAACTGCTGCTGATTCGGATCCAGCGTGATAAGCCTGTTGCCAATACCCTGCGTCTTCTTCCGACTGTGTCTGCTCCAGATTATCGATACTGGTCATATCGGCGGCTAGAGATGTCTCTTCGGCCAGCCCCTGTTCTTCTAGATGTTCTTCTGGCTGACTGACCTCATCAACAACATCCGGTATCAACTCTTCTTCAGCAGGCGCAAGTGCCTGCGGTTCAAGTGCAGAATCATTGGCTGGCTCGACCAGCGACTGTTCTTCTGGCTCAACATGTTGTTCTGGTTTTAAGCGCACCACTGCGTCATTGAGTACGGGTGTAGCTGTTTCAACATGTTCCGACTCGACGATCTGCTCTGCGCGCTCAGCAGCAATACGCCGCAACTCACGATGCAGCACACTCATTTCGAAAATATTGATTGGGAAAATGATCTGCCCATCATGCAACAGGGCATGTCGAACCCCCTGATTCATGGACATGGGAGGGAGTTCCGACTGAAGGCAATTGCTCGAGTCAACCAGCCCCTTGATCTCGTCGATCCACAGGCCAATGGTTTCACCATTGAGCTCAGTAATAATCAGACTGGGGCGGGTATGGTTTTCATTTTTGGCCAGCCCAAGTAATTCTCTAACGACCACCGCCACTGCAGTCTTGCCACGATGCATGAAAGAACCAGCGATATATCCAGGAGTGTCGGGCAGGCTGGTGATCTCGGGCATCTCAATAACGGAGGCAACCTGATCGACCGGTAGGCAGAAAAAAGAATTGTTTATCTTAAAGGTTAGTAACTGGCTTAGAACCAGATCCTGTACTTGTTGTTGTGCCTGCATTTAATCCCACCTCTACGTGGCAACAACAACAACCCACAAGACCTGCCCTAGCGCATGGTAACGAGCTCCTCAGAGCTTGTGGGGTGAATTGCCACGGTATTATCAAAATCCCGCTTGGTGGCCCCCATTTTTATGGCCACTGCAAATCCCTGTACCATTTCATCGGCCCCATGACCGATTACATGACATCCAATTACCTGTTCTTTGGCACCAACACACACTAATTTCATGGCTGTTTTCTGAGGATATTCGGTCAAAGCGTGGTACATGGCGGTAAAACTGGCCTGATATATCCTTACTGAATCACCGTGTATTTGCCGCGCTTCTTCTTCAGAAAGACCAATGGTGCCTATCGGGGGGTGCGAGAACATGACCGTGGGAATATTCTCGTAATCCAGCTTTCGGTCCGGCATATTATTAAAGAGTCGGTCTGACAGGCGCCGAGCAGCGGCAATTGCGACCGGAGTGAGCTGGGCCCGGCCGGTGACATCACCCACGGCATAGACCTGCTCGACATTGGTCTGCTGAAATTCGTCGGTGGGGATATATCCATGTGCATCGGTTTCAACCCCAGCGGCTGCCAGATTCAACGGCTCGATATTTGGGGCGCGCCCAATGGCCCAGATCAGGGCATCAAACCCCTCCAGGGTTACACCACCCGCACAGTGGATAGTTAAAGTGCCATCGGCCAGCTTTTCAACACGATCAATATTAATGCGCGGCATGATGTTCACGCCGACATTGACCATCTCTTCCATCAGCGTTTCGCGCAACATGGCATCAAAACTGCCGAGAAAGTGATCTTTACGTAGCAGCATACTGACTTCACTACCGAGACCATTCAACACACCGGCCAGCTCCACGGCAATATAACCCGCACCGACAACGGCAACGCGTTTGGGTTGTTCGTTTAAGGCAAAGAAGCCATCCGAGGTCAGCCCATGTTCTGCTCCTGGCACATCTGGCACCACCGGATAACCACCCGGTGCAATGACAATATGGTCGGCGGTGTACTGTTCACCATCGACATCAAGCGTGTGCGCATCGATAAAACTTCCTGTGCCTTGCAGGTGATCGATATTAGAATCTTTTAGATAATTGCCATACCAGTTAGTAATGCCATTAATATAGCCTTCGCGTGCCTCTACCAGTTTGGACCAGCTGAAATTATTCACCGAGACATCAAAACCATAACTGCCGGCCAGTTGTAATGTCTCAGCGATTTGTGAGCCGAACCACATG
>Ga0224506_10002020_pt1 | contig 14104 bp, 11 predicted proteins | sample SF_Jan12_sed_USG_2_FD_169108 | JGI IMG/M metagenome (GOLD analysis project Ga0224506, IMG submission 169108) | Sediment microbial communities from San Francisco Bay, California, United States - SF_Jan12_sed_USGS_8_1 | ecosystem: Environmental > Aquatic > Marine > Sediment | place: USA... | reverse complement strand
ATTTTATATAAAATCAAATTTATTTAAACAATACCATTGAAATAAATTTGTTTTATGCTAAATTGTCTAATGAAGAATAAAGCACCTGTAAATATAATTTATCAAATATGGACAATTTAGTGGTTTACATTTGGCGAGAAAGTGTATTTCATCTAAGAAATACATTGTGGACCATCTTGGGAGTTATTGATCTGAACTATATTATCCATATTGAAGATTTATATCCAACCAAGTTATTATTAAAATATGGATGACCCGAAACAAATGACTGAAGAAGATTGGATAAAAAAACTATCTCAAGAAGAATTTCAGATTCTACGGTTAAAGGGAACCGAAAGACCTTGGACAGGAAAATTCTTGAACAACAAAAAATCAGGAATTTATATTTGCAAGGGATGTGGAAAAGAATTATTTAAATCCTCCACTAAATTTGATTCAGGTTGTGGATGGCCATCATTTTTTGAACCGATAAAATCAGAAAATGTAACTGAAACATCAGATCGTACACACGGAATGGTAAGAACTGAAATTACTTGTTCTAATTGCGACGGACATTTGGGCCATGTATTTGATGACGCACCCGATCAACCAACAGGATTAAGATATTGTATAAATTCAGTTTCGCTTGATTTTAAAGAAGAATAGTGCATAAAACTAAATACTTTAAACGAAAAATATAGTCTTATATAGAGTTCTAATAAGAATTTAGCTAATAAATAATTTAGACTGGCAATACAAATTACAATCAATAAATCAGTTATCTGTATCCTAGAAAATTTCTATATCAAACTTAGTAATTGGATTTTTACCCTTTTAATAACATTATTAATTCCAACCTTATATTGAAACTATGAATAAAATATTATTAGATATTTCCAATAAATTTGAAACACCCAATATAATTTTAAAACCATATCAAAATGGAGACGGTGGAAAATACTATAACTTATTAATGGAGAACAAAGAACACTTACAAAGAACTGTAGAAGAAATTAAAGAGCTAAAAAGCATAGAAGATGCAGAGGTATTTATTCGTAAAAGAATGATTGATTGGATTGCAAGAGACAGATTTGTACTCTCAATATACCATAAAACACAAATGATCATGATTGGGCAAATTTGGATAGAACCAATTAATTGGGAAATCAGAATATTTGAAATAGGGTACTTTATTAGTAAAAAATTCCAGGGAAAAGGGTTTGTTAAAGATGCAATTAACCTTAGTTGTAATTTTATTTTTAACGAGTTAAAGGCTAAAAAAATAGAGATACATACTGATTTAATTAATGAACGGAGTTGGAAGTTAGCCGAAAAATGCGGTTTTAAAAGAGAAGCAGAAATCAGAATGAGGACTAAGTTACCAGATGGCACTTTAGATAACAGACTATATTATGGATTAATTCGCGATGAATTCAATTCATAAAATAGAATAGAGTTTTCCTTAATCTATGAGAGTTCAACAATTTTTGTTATTATGGATGAACAAAAATTAGTAATTTTTATTCAACCATTTATATTATGAAAACAATAGATTAAATATATTAGTCTCACAGTTCGTAATACACAATTATAAAGATTTCATACAAAATAAACAATATTTATAAGTGTCAATGAATTCAATAAATTATAGATACTAACCTCAACAGATTGATTACAGTGAGTGACTACCAATTGCAAAGTACAGAGTTGATTAAATTGAATTTACATACCTCAATTCTCAACAATTTATTTGTAAGGTATGGTTTTTCTAGATGTAGATTTTCTTCTAATTTAGATAATATTTTATTTAATATATTAGACAATATATTTATAATTCAACTATTTATATATAAGAAAGAATTTCCCAAACTAAGTAAGAAAATTCATTTGATTAAATGTTTTTATCATGATTTTAATCATGAACCGATGTCCGAAGTGATAGAAACCTTTTATTCAAAGTTATTTTCAGGAATAGAGGTGTAATGAAGGTGGTGAAAATTCTTTTCGAATATTTGATGATTTCAGTTTCGAGAAAGGCATTTGCCAAGTCGCTTCCACCGCCACTTCGAAATTTTATAACCATGTTTGGAGGTCTGAAGATGGAAAAAAGATAACGGTAACAATGCTGTAAAACCTAGTCATAGGATTGAAACTCCTTGTCAAAATCCACTCTGATTGTCCATCGTAACCAGTAACAATGCTGTAAAACCTAGTCATAGGATTGAAACCAAAGTATTATTTTTTTCCTCAGTAGCCTTTTTTAATGTAACAATGCTGTAAAACCTAGTCATAGGATTGAAACACATGTGCCGTTTATCGTTAACACCACATCGTGTGGTGTGTAACAATGCTGTAAAACCTAGTCATAGGATTGAAACTATTGGTACAAAGTACCGTTAAGTAACGACTTAACCGTAACAATGCTGTAAAACCTAGTCATAGGATTGAAACTGTTGTTGCCCATGTGGGCACGTTTTCTTTCATCACGTAACAATGCTGTAAAACCTAGTCATAGGATTGAAACTTTGATGATTTGAAAAATGAAGGGTCGTTAAGTCTCCGTAACAATGCTGTAAAACCTAGTCATAGGATTGAAACTATCAAGTTAGGGATACAATATTCTCTAATTCTGATTGTAACAATGCTGTAAAACCTAGTCATAGGATTGAAACATATTATTGATAATTAATACATTGTTTATCAGATTTTAGTAACAATGCTGTAAAACCTAGTCATAGGATTGAAACATCAGCATCTTTATCAGTAATGAATTTGCTTCTTTTAGCTAGTAACAATGCTGTAAAACCTAGTCATAGGATTGAAACAAATTATCTAAATCAATTATATCTGTTTTTTTATCTGAGTAACAATGCTGTAAAACCTAGTCATAGGATTGAAACTCTGTTCCCATGTTGTCTTTAACATGGAACTTTTCATTAGTAACAATGCTGTAAAACCTAGTCATAGGATTGAAACGAGAATGTTAAGCGAAGCATACCAGTACCAATCTATTTGTAACAATGCTGTAAAACCTAGTCATAGGATTGAAACTTTCGCAATCTCCTTGAAATGTACTTCAAAACGCCTATTGTTAGTAACAATGCTGTAAAACCTAGTCATAGGATTGAAACTGATATTGCATAAACCGTTTGCCAATCATATTTGATGTAGTAACAATGCTGTAAAACCTAGTCATAGGATTGAAACAAAAACCAACAAAAAAGAAATTCCAGGAGGAATATAAAAGTAACAATGCTGTAAAACCTAGTCATAGGATTGAAACGTTTACTTTAGTTAGCTCAAATGGGTACGGTGAAATGTTGTAACAATGCTGTAAAACCTAGTCATAGGATTGAAACCTATTTCAGCGATACGTTATCAGAAAGTATTTAGACCTAGTAACAATGCAGTAAAACCTAGTCATAGGATTGAAACACAACTGAATTGTATATCTGCCCAGCAATTACTGGGATCGTAACAATGCAGTAAAACCTAGTCATAGGATTGAAATTAACAAAAAACATCATCAAATTGAAGTCAGCTAATTTTACTAACAAAATAGAAAATTGATTCTTCTTTTCAAAGAATATTATTATAACGTTTTGTAATTGACTACTAAACCCAATTATCGATATTAGGATCCTAAACTGATATTAAAACATCAAAACCAATGATTTGGATTATTATAATACAAATACCTTCGAAAGCATCAAGTTTTAGATCATCTTTCATTAATAAATTCACAAATAGGAGTATACAGCCAGATAATACCATTTGTACAATAGCAAAGGGATCAAGTGTAAATTGAGTTCCGATTATAGTAAGAAATATGCTTACAAGTCCAATCATAAAGAGTAACGTTGCAGAGATAGAAGATAATACAGAACCAAAAACTAGCTCGATATCATCACCTGCTTTGAATGCAACAGCCCATTCAGGAAGAGAACCCAAAAAACCAACGATTAAAGCAATATGGGGTTCACCCATACCTACACCAGTATGAGTAGCCTCCTCTATCAATAATTCAGCCCCAAAAGCGAGTAATTCTCCAGCCAGAATAATGCCAACTGTGCCAAAAATTAGAAATTTTATTATATTAGACCATTTCATTCCAGGGTCGTTTCTAATTTTTTCTTTGTCTTCTTCAGTATGAACTGGATTTATAGATTTATCTTTAATAATAAATGTAATAAAGGCTAAATATATCAAAACAGTACCAACACTGAAAAGAATAGGAATACGCAACCCATGATCTAACTTTGCAGGATTTAAAATAACCTCTGCAGAATTATAAACGAATAAAAACATTGATGTAACAAAAACTACCATCATTAACTCTGATTCATAGCGTAATGTAGTAACCGGAACCTTTACCTCACCTCCAGCCTTAATTGATGATCTTACAGTAATGACCCCAAATAACAAAGTATTTGCTCCAGCTACAACAAGAACCGTTAAAATAGCTACTTCTGCCTCTCCTTTTAGAATTAGTAATATTGCAAGAATTAATTCAGGTAAATTTGCCATCAAACCACCTAAATTACCAGCTGCATAAGTACCTATGCCGAGTTTTTCCGCCAACATACTTAACCCTTCTACAGCCCATTCAGTTGGTTTTAATATTGCCCATAAAGCAAGTATAAACCCCATGATTGACAGAATTAGTGGTTCTGTTGTTGTGAAGAATCTAAGATACACATAAATCACCGCATAAAATGCAACAATTAGTAATTCATAGAGTTTCAAACCTAAAGAAGTAGGATGTTCACCTGATTTCATTTATTATCACTTCTAATTATAAGCTAAACTATATCAATGTAAATGTTTTCAGAAAACAAGTATAATTTTACCAATATTATTGAAAATACTTGGATCTAATCATATTTGGCATCTGAGTTCCAAATATGCAATTGTTAAAACAATTAATTATTCAATAGGTCAGAATTTGACATGATATTTTACTATATTTTTTATATTTACCAAATATTTTTATTTGATGGGTGATACTATTTTCTTATGAGTGAATCAGCAAAGCTTACTTGCTGGGAATTTAAAAAGTGTGGGAGAGAACCAAATGGGTTAAAAGTCGATGAATTCGGCGTTTGTCCTGCAGCAGTAGCAGACTCAAATATTCCCATGAATGACACATGTGGTGCGGGTAGAAGTTGCTGGACCATTGCGAATACATTTTGTGATAATAAAGTCCAAGGTATTTTTGCAAGTAAATTAGTAGATTGTATGGTTTGTGATTTTTTCAAAGAAGTTAAAAAAGAAGAAGGAAAAGATTTTGTACTGTTTAGAGTGGGAAAAGTAAACATACCCATTGTTAGATAGCTACACAAAAATTACAAGTTTAGCAGCTCTTTCTATCGATTTATCACCCACTTTCAGAGTATTTCAGTATTAATTCATCACACCTTAGTCTTAGCTCATGAGGTAATAGATCATCATTGCTCCAATATTTCACATTTTCTAATCTAGAATTAATCCATTCAATATCGTTTCCCTCGAAAGCAAATTTTAATTCATATTCAGTCGCAGTAATATGTGCATATTCAACCTCCAAGGAGTGAGTTCGAAGCAAACTTGCAGTTATTGTAAAACCACTATTTTTCAATTCACTCAACTCAATTAACTCATGAATCAATAGCCATTTATTTTCCAATATATCAGAGAGAGTTGTTGTGTCCCCCGAAGGTGCTTCCTCATCAAAATATGCCTTTAATTCAGATGCCCCCACTGGAATATAGTTTGATACAACTGGACGGATAATCTCTTCTATGTTACCTATTTGATTTTGTATAACTTCCAAATTAATATCTTCAGGCACTCTTGATGAAATATTATTCATATTAAAAACATATTGTACTACGTTTATTTTAATTTTTACGTCGTAATCAATTAACTTTCAACTAAATGACATTGGTTGTTAGCCTTGGTCACTAAATTATTTTCGAGGTGTTTTACTTACCTATGAAATTCTATTCCTTTAAATTGTAGAGGAACTTAATCAAGTAAATTATTTAATAACAAATTTAATAACTTATTTATTTTCCACCCAGTTCTCTTTACAAGTAGGGCATATTGCCTTATCACCGGATAATATCCGTTTTTGATTAAAATGATTTATTTCAACAGTATGAAAACTACGATTGCATTCTTTGCATTCAATGTAGTATTCATTACTCATTATATCAGTATAACAAATTATACATTTGTCAATGATATTGGATTCAGTAATTTCCTTATTTGTTTCTTTTAGTAATAATTTGTCTTTCATACTAATATATTTTTCATCCTTTCGATATTTAGAATATAATAACCTATCATTATTTGGAGTTTTAATTATGGTTCCATTTGGAGATAACCTAGTTGGTACAGGAAGATCAAATTTTGTTAAAATATATTCATTTTCGAACTTATAATCAAACGATCCTTTCATACTTGGGATAGCATTTGATAAAAAGATCATTAGCTTTTTTATTTTAGAAAAATAAGAATTATTTGGAATTTTATAACAGATTTCTATAGGTAAAATTGGAGTTAATGAACCATCATTCGTTAGTACAGCAGGAATGGATAAATTAGAATAGATGACTTTTTTATATCCATCCAATTTTCTTTCAGTTAATTGTTTTAATCCACTGGTTCTATAGCTCTTGTATGAATATTTATTATCTTTGTTTTTATTTTTGCGCATAATACTTTTGACTAAATGTTCATTAATGGAAAAAATTACCAATTCATTAGAGGTCGAAGTTGTAAACCCTTTTTCAATACCAACTATATCACTTCTAACAACATTGTTATCAAACACAACTTCCCACATATAATCACTTCTTAGAATAAAATAAGGATCAATTATGAATTTTGATAATAAAAAAATGATAGGAATAAGAAAAATCAATTCTATGTAAGGAAAATACTCCACATAAACTACGGTCATAAATATTAACCTGTCATCTATCATTGAAAGAGGTATAGAAATTATTAAAAAGAATCCAGGATAGAAAAATCCAGTAGTGATTAGAATAAAGATGTAATTAATGAATGTATCAACTGGGTACTCAAGTAATTTTAATGTACCTGAATTGTTTTCATTTCGGATATATACTATTTGCAAATTCTCTCTGAGTTTAAATTTGAACTTTACAGATCTTAGATGTTTAAAAAGATGTAACTGCAAATATGCCTTTAATTGATTTGTTGTAAATATTAATATCCCTGATAATATGATAAACATAAAATTATTTAAATTAAATCAATTACGTATATTATAATGGAAATTATAAGTTGTGAGATCTCATTATTGTTGTCTCACCCTTCTACAAATAACATTTTATTTATTTATTCATTTAATCTTATACAGAGTAGAAATTCATCAATACGAGAAATTCAATTTACATTTTACTTATTTTTTCATTCCAAATCTGTAAATTTCACATATACATCAATTGAAAATAACTGAGATATCAATTTGTCCCTTAATTTTTGTAATATTAAAATCTCACGCGTATTTGATAATATTTGATGCATAAATGAATTAACTTTATTATTAAACATATACAATATTTGCTCTGGTGGAAGTTCGATCTTTATCTTTGAGAAATCAGTTTTATTTAGATTCAATGTTGTAGTTCCACCGGATGCCAAGTTTATCAGCTTATTCTTCATTGATTTAATCTTGAATAAGATATAATAACCATCATGTATATTATATGGAATGATTGTATTGATTTGTTGATTTGTAAGAGAGTATTGAGTTGTCAGAGAAACCAATCCTGGTGTACCCACACAACTTACACAAATTGAATTAGGAGGAACTATTCTATGGGATTGATTCTGCATTCCTTCTTTAGTTATTTTACTTTCAGTGGAAATGACAAACAAATTCTGCATATCCTGTATTTTGATAAAAGGTATGACACTATCATCATCACGAAATTTGTTAGATGGCGTAATACCTGTTATAATCTTACCAATTTCTTTTAGTTCAACCACCTGCATCACGTTGGGAATAAATTTATTTAATTCAACATCAAATTTGAAATTAGTATTAAGTTCATGAGAAGGATCTTTAAAAGGCTTATAATCAACAAATAACCATTCATAGTATGTTTGTATTATTGCTTCGAGAAGATCATTCATTCTTAAATTTGATTCTATTTTATTATCCATGGTTTGTAAAATAGACCCAATTTTCTGTTGAGTTGATATTGGTGGAAGAATTGTGTATAAATTTCTTAAGAAATTCCAATCTGCTCTAGGCATCTTAGTTCCTGTTGAACTCTTAGTCGCATATCCAATAAATTCAGGTGTTGCTAATAAGTAAAACAGAAACGACGGATCTACTCCATCATTTACTCTTAATACAGAAATATCGGTTGAGCAAACTCCTTTAAATTTAATTTTTATTAATTTTCTAAAAGATGGTCTTAATTTACCAAATAAAATATCACCCTGCTCAAATTTATATTTTTTACTGCTTGTATTAGTGCTTACTCCAGTACCCCTTAACGATAATGTACCTTGTTCTATGTGTTCTAACCCAATATAAGGCACTTGACCTTCATTAGAAGGATAAAATTTATCCCTACAGATCTCAAATAATGTCCCAAATCTAACCTGTTTGAAACATGAAATATCATCTGGAAAATCATTTAAATTAAGATAAAATATCTTTAATTTCCTCCAATGTAGCTTTAATATTCTTTTCTAACTGATGAGATAGCTTCATCTCGGATAGTAATAAACTTTCTAATTTAGTAAATTCATCCATGAAATCACGTTCAGAATTTGATTTATTTTCAATATCAACATAACTTCCAGGAATCAAATTATAATTATTATTCATAACCTCCTGAATACTAACAGATTTACACAAGCCACCTACATCATTATATTCATTATTAGACTTCCAATTATCATAGATACTAGATATTAAAGTTATATCCTCATTACTCATGTCTCTATACCTTCTATCAAGCATGAAACCAATATCTCTACCATCTATAAACAGAATAAAATCACGATTGGTTTGATGTGCCGAAATCGATTTATTTTTGTTTATTATCCATATACATGCAGAAATTGTTGTAGAGATAAAAAGCTGACTGGGTAGTGATATGATACAATCTACCAGATTGTTTTTTATTAAATTCATCCTAATGTGCAGATCACGATTATTCTGAGAGTTTAAACTCCCATTGGCTAATACAATTCCTGCAAATCCTTCATCAGATAGATGACTAATAACATGTTGAATCCATGCATAATTTGCATTTCGCCTAGGAGGAATACCATAAGTCCATCTAGAATCATTTATCAACAGTCCTTTATCATCCCAGTCACGGTCATTAAATGGTGGATTAGATAAAATATAATTTGCTTTTAATGACTTATGTTGGTTATTATGAAATGTATCTGCAAATACAAGACCTAAATCTGCATCAATACCCCGGATTGCTAAATTCATTTTCGCTAATTTCCAAGTTGTAGGATTGGATTCTTGCCCATAAATAGCAATATCACTTTGATTTCCTCCTTTTGCAGTGATAAATTCATGACTTTGTATAAACATCCCTCCAGAACCACAACAGGGATCATAGACAATGCCTGAGAATGGTTGTAGTAATTCAACAAGCAATCTAACCACTGGTTTTGGAGTAAAAAACTGACCTGCACGTCTCCCCTCTAGTTTGGCGAATTTACCCAAGAAATATTCATAAACACCTCCTAAAGTATCTACAGACGGGTTGTTCTCATGATTAATTCTCCCAATAAGGGTAAATACTTCCTCTAGTATCCTTTGATCTAATTCCTTCTTCTCATATCCTTTAGGAAGAATATCATGTAAATTTGGATTATGTGTTTCCAAAGCACTCATTGCTTTGTCAATTTGTATACCTAATGAACCAGAGGTTGGTTGAAGATTTTCCCATCTAGCAATTTTAGGAACCCAAATTTGATTATTTTTAATAAACATATCTTTATCTTCTAATTTACTCTCAATAAATTTGGGGTCTTCACTTTGAATGACTAGTTTATTTCTCAAAATCATCTGATATTCAATAAAATTAGAAGATACAAACTTTAGAAAGATCAAACCTAATACAATGTGTTTATATTCAGACGCATCCATTACTCCTCTCATTTTATTGGCTGCAGACCAAAGTGTTTCTTTTAACGATATTGATCCGGATGATAGCCGTCTTTTTTGGATAATCATAGATTCCCCGTAATATGATATAATACCTCTATTTAACACTATGAAATAAATATAATTAGGTGAGTCTGAATATTTGATTACCCGATATTATATCATTAAGATTTATAAATTTTCTATAAAATTAATTAGTACTATGGTTATTGTGAAAATTAAATTAGCTAATATAATTTAGATAATAATATTGAAGCATTACTATTTTTTCCTTATGATACCTTTGACTAATTCTTTTACTGCTTTTCCAAAACTTAATTCAAGTATTGATTCTGATTCTGATAATCGTGTTGTATAAGTTACAATTAAGAAAAACCAAAGAATTTGAAATATAATGGTAGTATAAGCATAATAAACAATCCCTCCTGCTAAAAAACAGAGATATATTGTAACTAGTATTCCAAATACAGGTACCGCAGATAAAAATAGTTTTGCAGTACTACTCATATCAGAGATGGGAATAATAAATATAAGCACTGCCATAACCATAATAATCAAAGGAATCATACCAGAAATCATATTTGCTTCTTTTTCATCTTTTGCTAATAATGATAATAAAACAGCCATAGAGATGATTAACGAGGCAATGATAACAATTCCAAAGACAAACAATAATAATTCTAGAATTGAAAATAATTTTAATATTTCCAAAAATAAGTTACCAGTACCGAATACTCCCTTAGATTCTATTGCCTTAGTTATTAAAAATAAATCAACAACCATGGCAATTACATCCAATACCAGGGTTATCAAAATCAGTGATAAACCATAATAGATTTTTCCCAATATTATAGATCTACGTTTTACTGGTTGAAGAAACAATGTTTCCAAAGTATTTTGTTCTCTTTCTATGGTTACTGAGATCATAACCAGGCTGATTGGTGAAATAATAACAAAAAATATTATGTAAATAGGTATTATCACAGATATTTGTGCTAATGTCTCGTCTGCAGCCCGATTTTCACCTTCTGCGGATACCTCATCTAAGTTGGTATTAATATAATTAAATTGAACATCGGGGTTAGTTTGAATCACATGATTCTGGTCATACATCTCAGTTATCTGAATAATTGACGATGCAACCATAAGGTTCCGAGTTTCATTGGCATTATGATAAACAAAGATATTAGCAGTTAAATTAGCTGAAAATAATTCTGTAAAATTTTGTGGAATAAATACAAAAACTTCAAACTCGACTTTTTCGAGTATGATATCATACTCTCCTTCAATTGTATCATAATTTGTATTATTTATCATAATCCACATATCCCTAAGATCCTGTGAATATTCACCATCACTTTGATCTAATACCCAAACATTGGTTTTCTCTATTGGTTCGTCGACCAAATAAATAGATGCAGAACTAATTAAACCTCCAAGAATGATTAAAACAGGCATGAAAAATAATAGAAATACCCTTCTCTTACTTTTAAAAAGAAGTTGTAACTCTTTTATTAAAACCATATGCGAACCATTTACTTTATTCATCAGGTTTCCTCCTGCATTGGTTGTTCATCAATTCCAAGTATGCCTGCAATCACATCTTCAAAATCCTCATCACCCTGTTTATATTGTTTGAAAATACTTTGAGGAGTATCAATCATCAGTATTCTTCCATCTTTGAGAATAGCAACTCTATCACATAATTGATAGGCTTCATACATATTATGGGTTGCTAAAAATATGGTCATATCTTTAGATAAATCTTTAATTATTTTTCTAACTTTTCTCGCCAATAACACATCCAATCCAGTTGTAGGTTCATCCAAAAAAAGAATTTTTGGATTACCCATCAACGTACGGGCAATCATTGCTCTTTGTTTCAACCCACCACTAAGTTGATTAAATCTTGACTTTATTCTAGAAGATATTTCCATTAATTGACATACTTCCTCAACTTTCTTCTTAGTTTCAGATTTTGTCAATCCCTGCATCCTTCCAATAAACTGTAAATTGTCATAGATTGTAAATTCATCATACATACCTGACTCTTGGGGTAATACACCAATTAAACTTCTTACATCTTCAGGCTTCTCGATGGGATTTAAACCATCAACAAAACACGATCCTGATGTTTGTTTCAACATCGTAGTTATAATTCGAATTAAGGTGGTTTTTCCAGCCCCATTTACTCCAATTATACCAAATATTTCACCCTTTTCAACAGAGAAGGTGATAGAGTTTAAAGCCTCAGTCCCACCTTCATATATTTTATTGATTTGATCAACAATAACAATAGGTTGCATATCAGAAATAATATAGCCAACTCCACTTAATAATCCAATTGATTGACTATATTAAAATTACCAATTTTAATTTCTATTTAATTAATAGATATAGTCGATTTATAAGTTAATTCACAAATATTTAATCGTCAATCCTTTGATAGCTGAAATTATTTATATATCGGAAAAACAAGTTACACACAGTATGGATGAAGCCTTAAAAATTGTAGCAGATGAATTAATTGATATAAAACCCTACTTAAGCTCGGATTACGAACAGGTAAAAAAGGACCTTGCTGCCAAGAATTATGTACCAATATCTTTTTGGTCTAAAATATCTCCATGGAGTTGGGGCACAAAATTAGATATGAAAAGGAAAATAGACACAGGGAGATTTCAAATTCGACTATTTAAAAATGGTAGAGGAAGGATAGATATCGATTTTTATGACCCAGAGAGGTCTCTTGCCAATGCAATTTTACACCCATTAATAGATGGAACATATTTCATAACCAGTGAATTACATATCTTGAATTTAGCCAAAAATAATATTGAATTTAAGTATTAATTGATTTTATAGATACAATGAAAAGGTGTGACAAAAAGATCTGCTCTCAGTTTACCCTCAGGAAGAATGTTAATTATATCTTAATAAACCAAACAGATAACCTTCATAATCTCAAACTTCAATGATGTATTAACAGGGGTTCTATTTTAGAATTTATATCAAAACTGAAAAATTTACGTAGATTTTGGGATGATTTCTAATAATTGTATGTTATATTTTTAATACATACTAGAAAATTTATATTTAAATAAGTGGTTAGCATGTTGTTTTTATGGGAATTTCAAGATTTAATAAACTAATACCATAACTAACCATATTGATATTTTTTGGTGAGAGTATTTCAACAACACATGTAAGCTCATTTCTAAACACAAGAAGGAGAGATTATACTAGCGAATGGAATAAGCCCATATAGTCATGGTGTTGTATTAAGTTATTTTTATGATGTAGATAGTATGCCAAATAAGGAATTAATTTTTACTTAACGTCTTTTTCTTAAGAGTATAATAATAACACCCATTGAAATTAATGTAAATCTTGGGAATATAAGGAAGCCACTCTCATCTTCTGTAGAACTAGATACTCGATTATCCGGTGGTGGGGGCGTTGAAGAACTCGAAGAAGAATTGGGTACAGAAGAGCTTGATTGGTGAATTGGTGTAACTACAACAAATACACTATCAATAGCAGAATTACCATACAAATCAAAGACATAGATCACGATTGTATGTGTGCCTACTGATAAACCATCAATCGAAATTGTAATTGTCCCATTTATCCATGATGTAGATGCAATATACTCAAATCCGTTAAGAGTAACATTGTAGTATCCGGGATGTTCATCAAATATACTCCAAATTATTGTGTTTCCAGTGGTTCCTACTTCATATGTTGCATCATCAGGTGAATCAATACTAGGAATATCCAATTCATGAAAAACATAAACATTGACACTATCTGAATTCCAATTGTTGTAAGAATCAAATAAAAATATTGTAAATATATAATTACCCACACTAAGACTATCAATATTAATTGTTAGGGTACCATTTACCCAATTTGTTGAAGATATGTAAAGTTCTCCATTCAGAGTAATATTATAAATACCTGGAT
>Ga0224506_10002019_pt1 | contig 14108 bp, 12 predicted proteins | sample SF_Jan12_sed_USG_2_FD_169108 | JGI IMG/M metagenome (GOLD analysis project Ga0224506, IMG submission 169108) | Sediment microbial communities from San Francisco Bay, California, United States - SF_Jan12_sed_USGS_8_1 | ecosystem: Environmental > Aquatic > Marine > Sediment | place: USA... | reverse complement strand
AAACTGGAGGCATTGTTGACCAGGACATCGAGACGGCCCCAGATTTCTACGGCATCTTCAACCAGGCGGCCAAAGATGCTGTCATCGTCGAGGTCGCCCTGTATGACATGGGCCGAGTTCTCGCGCAGCTGGTTGAGTTCGTAGCAGAGTTCATCGGCCTCCTGACGTGAGGAGCGATAATGAATGACGATATTCATGCCTGCTGCATGCAGGGTACGCGTGGTTTCCGCGCCGATGCGTTTGGCTGCGCCGGTAATGAGTGCGACTTTTCCATTCATGGTGTTATCCGGGTTAGAATTCGCCACTGGTATTTTGTCCTTTTTTTTTATGTCAGGGTTGATGTCTAAGTTGCTAATACTCGCACAAATAGCATGAACGGGCTATCTAACACCGATATCCCGTCAGATGGCCTGCCTGAGCCAGACGATGCGGCAAAACGACATAGCCATGCTTTAGCGACGCAAATAGCGCAGTTATGCCAGAGCCGCGGCGGTGCGATTGCCTTTAGCGAATTTATGCAGCAGGCGCTGTATGCACCGGGGCTGGGTTATTACAGCGGTGGCCTGCAGAAGTTTGGCGCGAGCGGTGATTTCATTACGGCGCCCGAAGTCTCGTCGTTATTCTCTCAATGCCTGGCGAGACAAATAGCAGATGTGCTGAAAGGCGTTGTTGGCGAAGGCCTTGCCGGTGAGGCAGTGTCGCCAGGCATACTGGAGCTGGGCGCGGGTTCCGGGGTGATGGCAGCGGATATCCTGCTGGCGATGGAGCAGCTCGAGACCTTACCCGAGCGCTACCTGATTCTTGAATTGAGTGCAGAGCTCAGGCAGCGCCAGCAAAATTGTATTCGGCAAAAAGCACCGCACCTGCTGGATCGAGTGAGTTGGCTGGATGCCTTGCCGGAACAGGTCTTTAATGGCGTGGTCGTCGCTAATGAAGTGCTGGATGCGATGCCGGTGGAGTGTTTCAAAATCGCGGGCGGTGAGGTGGAAGCATTGATGATTAGTTATGACGGGGAGAGCCTGCAGCCCACCTACATAAAAGCCAATGCTGCGATGTGCGAACAGGTCAGCGTTATCGAGGCAAGACTGAAGGAGACGCGCGAGCATCCGCTGCCGGATGATTATTGCTCTGAATATAACCCCGCCATAAAACCCTGGCTCGATTCATTATATAGAGTGCTGAATCGCGGTATGGTGTTGCTCATCGATTACGGTTACCCAGTGCATGAGTATTATCATGATGAAAGGTTTAGCGGTACCCTGATGTGTCATTATCAGCACCGCGCACACACGAACCCTTTGTGGTATCCGGGCCTGCAGGACATTACTGCCTTTGTTGATTTTACCGATGTGGCTTATTGTGCAGTAGCAGCGGGTTTTGATATTAGTGGCTACACTACACAGGCGGCTTTTTTAATGGGTTGTGGCCTGGCCGAGTTGCATGAGCAACAGGTTACGGATGAGGTAAAGAACCAGGTAATGTTGTCGCAGCAGATCAAGACACTTACCCTGCCATCGGAAATGGGTGAACGGTTTAAGGCGATGGTGTTGACAAAAAATTATGACGAGCCGTTGCGGGGTTTTGCCATGCAGGATTTAAGAAACAGGCTCTGATTGCAGGATGCAGTGTTTACACTGTAAATTTTAGAACAGGAAAAAACAATTGGATATTATTCATGTAATTGTACTGGCGCTGGTGCAGGGCCTGACAGAATTTCTGCCGATATCAAGTTCGGCGCACCTGATCCTGGTGCCGATACTGAGTGGCTGGCAGGACCAGGGTATTGTGTTTGATGTGGCCGTGCATGCGGGAACATTAACTGCCGTGGTGTTGTATTTTCGCAGTGAACTTAAAATCATGTTTGTTGACTGGTTGGGCTCGTTGCGCGGAAGCCATACCCCCGATAGTCGTCTTGCCTGGGCCGTGTTGTTAGGCACCATCCCTGTCGGTCTGGCGGGTTTGATCTTTCAGGACTACATTAGTGAGAACCTGCGTTCACCGCTGGTGATTGCCTCGACGACGATTATTTTTGGAATCGTGCTCTGGGTTGCCGATAGCAATAAAAATTTATCCCGTGATGAGCACAGTATTGGCTGGAAGGACGTGCTTATTATAGGTATCGCACAGGCGATAGCCTTGATCCCCGGCACCTCGCGTTCAGGCATTACCATTGCGGCGGCGATGCTGCTGGGCCTGAACCGGCAGGCCGCAGCGCGATTTTCATTTTTGCTGTCGATCCCGGTGATAGTACTGGCGGGCGGGCTTGAGACGATGGAGTATATGGCAGTGGCCAGCGTGCAGGATGTAAATTCTATATTGATAGGCGCAATGATTTCAGCGGTGAGCGCGTTTGCATGTATTCATTATTTTCTGAAGCTGCTTGAGAACATGAACATGATGCCGTTCATTGTCTACAGGCTGGGCCTTGGTGTTTTGTTGTTTGCGATATTCTTGTAATTTATTGCATAAGAAGATTATTTAATTAGATTATTATGTTTAACAGTAATCCTGATTTACGTTACCGCAGCCTCTGGCTGGGCATTGGTTACATGCTGGTAGGGCTGGTTGTGTTTTTGTCTGTGACAAGCGATCCTGTTAATACAAATATCAATCTTCCCTTCGTCGACAAATTTTTTCACGCATTGGCGTATTTTTCTTTGATGTTCTGGTTCTCGCAAATTTACCACGTAAAAAAACAACGATTATTTTATGCGGTTGTATTTGTGCTAATGGGTGTACTGATGGAGTACATACAGAGTTTTGACCCGGCGCGTAGTTACGAAGTTGCAGACATGATGGCAAACACGGCCGGTGTCTTGCTGGCGATTTTGTTATCGCGGAGTGTTTTGTTTAGTAGTGTGTTGGGACGTATTGAACGGCATTTTTAATATTTAATCGTTGTATCTGTATTTAACTGTTATCTCAGTATTTAACTGTTGTTCCCGTATTTAGCTGTCATCCCCGCGCAGGCGGGGATCCAGTTCTTCTTTTTTGTTATTTTCTTAGTCTGAACCATTTGTTTCGCCCTTGATGGGCGAGTTACTTTCTTTGCTCGTGCAAAGAAAGGTAACCAAAGAAACACGCCCCTGATCACTCGCCCCCTGGAAAACAGGGGGTGCCCATTGTGTGATGCCGTGAATGTGGCCGCTGCGGAACTCACTCGCAAACAACGCTCGCTCAAACAGTCCTCGCGGACAACTCCCCATTCACGACACCACCCAATGGCTCGCTCAAAGGGGTTGATTTGCGCGCATCTCCGGACGCGTAAACAAATGGTTGCGCAGCAACTCAAGAGAGTCACCTGGGTAGTTTGGGTTTGATTGGTTTTAACTCCCCCTTTTGAGCTCACTGAGGAGGGAGCGATCTGAGAGGGGCTTTCCGCGAGGACTGTTTGAGCCTGTGTTGTTGACAGGCGAGTTCCGCAGCGGCCGAACAGATCGTGAGTGACGAGGGAACCCCTGTTTTTTAGGGGTGAGCCCAAGTTGAATAAACGTGGGGGGCGGCATTTTTCTGGTTACTCTTTTGTTGCTGTAGACAAAAGAGTAACTCGCCATCAAGGCGAAACAAATCTATCAGGATAAGAAAATAAGTAGAAAAATAAAAAAGAAAAGAGTGTCAGATTAATAAAAAACTAAGTTAAAGCTGATATCTCTGAAACAAGCCTGATACGTTCTTCTTTAATTTTTTTGGCGAGTTCCAAATTTTCAAAACCCTGCTCGCGCAGGGCGGTGACATCGACTTTGTTGGCGGCCTTCAGTGCCTTTCTTAAATAGTTGCCCTGTTCGAAATGTTTGTTTTCATAACCGGTTCGGCCTTTTGCATCGGCCTCGGCGGCGAGCAGAAACTTTTCAAAGCGTTCGGGTTTTCTGAAGGCGTCGAGCTGTTCCAGGGTCTTAACCAATGTTGCAGGCTTGAGTTCCAGTGCGCGGTGATAGTGTAGATGAAACCTTGCTGTGCGTTCGGCCAGGTCGCGGTAATCATTGGGGATACGCAGGCGTTTACACATCTCGACAACCATGTCGGCGCTGCGCGTCTCGTGGCCAATGTGTTTGGGCCACTCGGCCTTGTCGGTGACGCCTTTGCCGAGGTCGTGGACCAGTGCAGCAAAACGTACGTCGGTATTGTTGCTGAGTTTGCAGGCCTGCTGTAATACCATCAAGGTGTGGACACCGGCATCAATTTCCGGGTGGTGTTCTGCGGGTTGCGGTACGCCAAACAGGTTATCGATTTCAGGCAGGATAACTTTTAACGCGCCGCAGTCGCGCAGTACTTCGATGAAACGTGAGGGTGCGCGCTCGTCCAGCGCCTTAAGCATTTCCTGCCAGACGCGCTCGGGTACCAGTGCATCGACTTCACCAGCTGCCACCATGTCTTTCATGAGTTGCATGGTTTCCTCGGCCACGATAAATCCCAGGTGCAGATAACGTGCAGCGAAGCGGGCGACGCGCAGTATGCGCACGGCATCTTCAGAAAAAGCGGGGGAGACGTGGCGCAGGATTTTGTCGTGGATATCCTGCAGGCCATTATAGGGGTCGATGATTTCGCCAAACTCGTCTTTGGCGATGGCGTTGACGGTGAGGTCGCGTCGGCGCAGGTCGTCTTCCAGGGTGACCGCCGGATCGGCGTGTACCTTGAAGCCTTTGTAACCGGGAGAGGTCTTGCGCTCGGTTCTTGCCAGCGCGTATTCTTCCTTGGTATCCGGGTGTAGAAAAACCGGGAAGTCCTTGCCAACCTGCTGATAACCTGCAGCAAGCATTTCTTCGGCGGTAGCGCCGACCACGACCCAGTCTCTTTCTTTGAACGGGCAGTCGAGCAGCTCATCCCGAACTGCTCCACCGACAAGATAGATCTTCATGTAACGGGTCTGCTAAATATTATGCAGCCTGTGATGCAGAAACAGCGACACCCTTGTTAATGTTGGCGCCCATGTCACCAAGTACTGCTTCCAGTGCGCTCAGGCAAAGCAAAATATTTTCTGCACGTGAGCTGTGGCCCATTAAACCAATGCGCCAGACTTTACCGGCGAGTGAGCCCAGTCCGGCACCGATCTCGAGATTGAATTCATTGAGCAGTCGCGTGCGGACCACGGCCTCATCGATACCCTCGGGGATGGTGACGGAATTTAACTGCGGCAGGCGGTAAGGCTCATCAACAACAAAAGATAATCCGAGTGCTTCTATGCCGGCGCGAAGTGCCAGGTGGTTTTTCATATGGCGCTGCCATGCATTTTCCAGACCTTCGTCCTGCAACATGACCAGTGATTCGTGCAATGCGTAGAGTGCATTAATCGGTGCGGTGTGGTGGTAGGCGCGTTTTGCATTCTGCCCCCAGTAACCCATGACAAGATTGGTATCCATGAACCAGCTTTGTACTTTGGTTTTGCGGTTTTTGATGACTTCAATTGCGCGATCACTAAAGCTGACGGGCGAGATGCCGGGTGTACAGGAAAGGCATTTCTGTGTGCCTGAATAGATAGCATCTATGCCCCAGTCATCGACGCGCAGTTCGCTGCCGCCGAGGGATGTTACTGCATCAACGATGGTCAGGCAGTCATATTTGTGTGCCAGTGCGCACAGGGTTTTGGCGTCAGACTGGGCGCCGGTTGATGTTTCAGCATGAACAAAGGCTACAATTTTTGCATCGGGATTGGCCTTGAGCGCATCTTCGACTTTGTTCGGATCGACCGGTTTGCCCCAGTCGTCATCTACCATAATCGCTGTTGCTCCGGCGCGCTCTACGTTCTCTTTCATACGGCCGCCGAATACACCGTTCTGGCAGACGATGACCTTATCACCCGGTTCAATCAGGTTAACAAAACAGGTTTCCATGCCAGCAGAGCCGGGTGCAGAGACAGGAATCGTGAGCTGGTTTTTTGTCGAAAAGGCGTATTGCAGCATTTGTTTGACTTCATCCATCATGCCGACGAAGGCAGGGTCCAGGTGGCCGATGGTTGGCCGGGCCATGGCTAGCGAAATACGAGGATGCACATCCGAGGGGCCCGGGCCCATCAAGGTGCGTACAGGGGGATTGAATGAAGTAAATGCCATGTTTGTGTTCCTGTCTAAAATTGCGATGCGGGGTATTCTGCCACGAAAGCACCCTGACGACTATATTGGGTGACAACCATGAGCGACTATGTTTTGGAGAAATGCAGCCGGTGAAGCGTTATTGTCATATTAGTTATGTGGTATTTAGCCGCCTTTCAATCGATGAGACCGTTTAAATCAGCAATTCCAGCCAGTGACGTACCGGAATATTTGTACCGCTTTGCAGGTGGGTCTGACAGCCAATGTTGGCGGTAGCGATGACATCCGGCAGATTGGCCTGGATGGCATCCAGCTTGTTGTTGCGCAGGGTCGTGGCGATAGATTTTTGGGTGATTGAATAAGTCCCTGCCGAACCGCAGCAGAGGTGACTGTTCTCGAAGTTAACCAGTTCGTAACCGTGTTCCGTCAAGATTGACTCAATCACCCCGTTGATTTTAAGTCCGTGTTGCAATGTACAGGGAGGGTGAAAGGCAACGCGTGGTTTTGTTGAAGACGAATGCAAAAAGGAGCTGCCCCTGATAATTTCAGACGGGTCTTTATACAGCGCGCTAACCCTGGCGGCCTTGTCGGCGTATTCGTTATCGTCGGCCAGGATACTGGCGTAATCCCTGATCATGACGCCGCAGCCGGAGGCGGTCATGGTAATGGCCTCAACTGAACCTGATTCGATGTATGGCCACCATGTCTCGATGTTTGTCTTTATATAATTGAGTGCTTCGTCTTCGGCATTCAGGTGATGACTAAGGGCGCCGCAGCAGGCGGAGGCCTTTAGATATAGAGACTGTATCTTGATCTGGTCAAAGGCAAGGGCGGCTGCTTTATCAATGTCAGGTTGTAGTGCCGGCTGCACACAGCCCTGTACAAGGATGAGCTTACGTGAGTGAATGTTTTCAGGCCAGGGCGTGTTGGTGCGAACAGGTTGTGGAATCATGCGCCGAAATTTTTTATTTAAAAACGGATACGCTAACTGGCCGGTGCGCAGTGCGGCAGAAAATAGTTTAGAAGACAGGAATAACTTTCGTAAAAAGAAGTGCAAGGACTTTTGGCCGAGAGAGCGATTGACTTTTTCTGTGACCAGTTTGCGTCCAATGCCGAGAAGCTTGCTGTATTCAACGCCCGAGGGGCAGGTGGTTTCACAGCTTCTGCATGTCAGGCAACGATCCAGGTGTAACTGTGTTTCTGTGCCGGGTTGCTTGCCCTCAAGGATTTGTTTTATTAGATAAATGCGGCCGCGTGGCCCGTCCAGTTCATCATTTAATAACTGGTAGGTGGGACAGGTCGCGTTGCAGAAACCGCAGTGCACGCAGTTGCGTAAAATTCGATTCGCCTCCCGGCCGTCGTGGGTCTGAATAAAATCGTTTGTTATGGTAGTGCGCATAGTTGCTATAGTTCGTTGTAAATCCGGCCCGGATTGAGAATATTCGCAGGGTCAAAAGATTGTTTTATGCGTCGATGCAAGGCAAGCATGCCGGCGGGTAATGTCTGAAATATATCGCCTGTTGAATCATTACCGGTTTTTTTATTCAATGTGTACCGGGTGGCATGGCCATCAAACTGCCTGGCAAGTTCAAACATGTCTTCATTGCTCGAAATCCATCGCAGTGCACCATTCCATTCGGTTAGTTGCGGGCATTCAGTGGCGATAGCGGGTGTTGCAGGTGGAACAGAGACTCGCCATAAATCCCTGGGGTCATCGTTATTGTGTTTGAAGAATTTGTGATCCTGGTGTTGTAGCTGTTTCCATAGTTCATCGCTATTTTTATCATGCTGAATGTCACCACCGATAGTCTGATGTGCCTGCTTAACACTATTGGCAGTACTGCTTAGTCTTATGAACAAGCGTTTCTCGTAATAACAGCTGGCACTTATTGGTTGTCCCTGGATGATCCAGTTGCGTAGTGTCCTGTGGGCATCATCAAAAGGCTTGTCGAAACAGAGCGTTAGTTCGCTTTCCGGTTTGGGCAGAACTTTAACTGAAATATCGATCAAGACACCCAGCGTGCCCTGTGCGCCTACCATTAGACGCGAGGCATCATAACCGGCGACATTTTTCATTACCTGGCCACCGAATTTGAGTAATTCTCCTTTGCCGTTGATGATGGTGGTGCCCAGTACAAAGTCACGTGCTGCGCCGGCAAAAGGCCGACGCGGGCCTGACAGGCCGCAGGCGATACTGCCGCCAAGCGTTGCTGCGCGATTATGTGAGGGCGGTTCGAAGGCCAGCATCTGATTATTTTTTGATAACTCGTTTTCGATGTCGGATAGTTTGGTGCCGCTCCTGGCTGTTAAAACCAGCTCGCTGGGCCGGTATTCAATGATGCCACTGTGTTGTTTGACATTCAGGGCTGTGCCCTCGATTACATTGCCGTAAAAGGATTTTGAGCCACCGGATATTATAACCAGTGGTGTTTTTTTACCGTATGCCCGTGTTATTTGTTCGACCAGGTTATCGCTTAAATCATTATTCATTTTTCATTATTCATTTGAGCTGGAGCGCTAAAAGCGCTCCAGCTCGGGGTGGGGCAATTTGCCGTTATGAACATGCATCGCACCAAACTCTGCGCAGCGATGCAGTGTCGGGATATTTTTGCCCGGATTGAGTAATTCATCAGGATCGAAGGCATGTTTAATGGCATGAAACTGCTGCAGCTCATTAGAATTGAACTGCACACACATCTGGTTAATTTTTTCTATGCCGACGCCGTGTTCACCGGTGATGGTGCCCCCTGCCTTAACACATATCTCCAGTATTTTGCCGCCCAGTTCCTCGGTGCGTTCGAGTTCACCTTCGATGTTTGCATCGTAGAGTATTAATGGATGCAGGTTGCCGTCACCGGCGTGAAACACATTGACGATGGGTAATTTGTAGTCGTCAGAGAGTTCGCCGATCCGTGTCAGTACGTTGGCAATCTGGTAACGGGGGATAGTGCCATCCATGCAGTAGTAGTCGGGTGATAGTCGTCCGACTGCCGGAAAAGCTGCTTTGCGTCCCGCCCAGAACTTTATGCGTTCCTGTTCGTCTTTTGCGACTCTAATTTCGGTTGCGCCGGATTGTTTCAGCACATCCATAGTGTGCTTTAACTGGTCATTCACTTCCTCATCCGTGCCATCGATTTCACACAACAGAATTGCGGCGGCATCCCTGGGATATCCTGCATTGATAAAATCATCAGCGGCTCGAATGGCAGCATTGTCCATCAGTTCCAGTCCTGCCGGGATAATGCCATCGGCAATGATGTTGCTGACAGCCTGACCCGCGGTGGCTACATCGTCAAAAGATACCAGTAGTGCTTTTGCTGAGGAAGGCCGGGCTAAAAGTTTGACTGTGACTTCGGTGATAATTCCCAGCAAGCCTTCGGACCCGGTCATTAGTGCCAGCAGGTCGTAACCGGGACTGTCCAGTGCATTGCTGCCGATAGTTAGTTGTTCGCCCTGCATGGTAATAATTTCAAGTTTTTGAATATTGTGAACGGTCAGGCCGTACTTGAGACAATGAACACCGCCGGCATTTTCAGCGACATTACCGCCGATGGAGCAGGCGATTTGTGATGAGGGGTCGGGCGCATAATACAGGCCATGTTTTGAGACGGCCTCGGAAATAGCCAGGTTGCGCACGCCGGGCTGTACTCGTGCAGTCTGGTTATTGATGTCGATGTCAAGAATACGGTTGAATTTTGCGAGACTGAGCAAGACGCCGTCCTCAAGGGGGAGGGCGCCACCCGAGAGGCCCGTGCCTGCGCCACGTGCCACCAGGGGTAGCTTGTTTTCGCTGCAGATTTTAATCACGGATATAATTTGTTCGATATTTTCAGGTATAACCACCAGCATGGGCAGACAGCGATAGGCAGACAGGCCGTCGCATTCATAGGGCGCGAGATTCTCTGCTTCGTGTAGGATGCACTCAGCAGGTAAACATGTGCTGAGTTGAGCGACCAATGCGCTTAATCTGTCTTTGTTTTCTTTCATTAGAATTTTTTGTTGGTCGTTATACTACGATTTGCAACTGTGTAAATAACAATAACTTTAACACGGGCATGGAATATGTGGTTTATTGTGGGGCGAAGTTTTGCTTAAATTTATGTTGCCCGTGTTATTATCACGCGCTTGCGAGTGAAAGAAATTTGACTGACTGAGGTTTATAAAAAGTATGTTACGTAAGGTATTGATAATAATAATGGGTGTTGTGGTTTCTTCCGGCGTTTACGCAGGTGGTGTTGATTTTCGTATGAGCAGTAAAACTGCCGAGCTGGTTTATTTGACCGAGAATGCGACATTTGGTTACGGCGGGGCGGACATGGGTTTCGGGCTGTTTTTTAATGAAAATGATGATTTGATGGCAACCGGCTCTATTCTTGTTTCTGGTAGCGGTGATGGTGATGTTCGCGGTCTTCATTTTGGCGTTGGTGCCAAAGTCTATTTGGGTTATCTGGATTTCCCCGCACCTCAGTCTAACCGTGAAGGCGGTGCCCTGGGTATCGGTGGACAGATTCGTTATGTATTTCCAGCCAAAATGCCTTTTGCTATTTTATTCGAAGGCTTTGGCGCACCCGGTGTAACTAGTGTGTCTGATTTTGAGGGCATCAAAGAATTCCGTGGCGCTATTGAGCTTGAGGTGACGCCCAGTGCTCGAGCCTATATTGGTTATCGGTCGCTTGAGGTTGAGTTGAATAGCGGTGCCAAGATCGATCTGGATGATAAGGTGCACGCTGGAGTGCGGTTCTCGTTTTAGTTTTCCGCTGGTGATCGTGATCCAGGTGAAAATAAAAAACGTTCGTCCGCGAACAACACAAAGAAGGCGAATGTTTGTATTATCAAGTTGCTGATAAAGAATCACAGGCACGAACGATCCTCGTACTCATTAATAAATGCAAATAAAGATTTTGTTGTCTTAAAAACCCTTGCGCTCTTTGTATTCTTCGCGGATAAAGATTTTTTAAGTAATTTTGTCTGTGTGACCTTTGCCTGATATCAATATGGATGAAATAAAAAAACTGCTGGAAATCATGCAGGCACTGCGTGATCCTGAATCCGGTTGTCCCTGGGACCTGGAGCAGGATTTTTCAACAATTGCGCCGTACACAGTGGAAGAGGCCTACGAGGTGGCGGATGCTATCGAAAGAGGCGATATGTCTGATCTCAGGGATGAATTGGGCGATCTGCTGTTCCAGGTGGTTTACCACGCGCAGTTGGCGAGCGAACAAGACTGTTTTGATTTTTCAAATGTTGTAGCGGCAATCAATGAAAAACTGGTTCGACGGCATCCCCATGTGTTTGCGGGCGAGGTGGTCAAAAACAAACAGGCACTTTTACAGGCATGGCAGCAACATAAAAGTGATGAGCGTAAAGACAGGCAGCAGGTAACCACGAACACGCTTGATGAGATTGCATCTACGCTGCCAGCCCTGAGGTGGGCAGAGAAAATACAAAAACGAGCTGCACAGGCTGGTTTTGACTGGGATGATATTGAGCCGGTGTTCGAAAAGCTGGATGAAGAAATAACCGAGCTCAGACAGGAAATAAATATTGAGGATAACAAAGAGCGTATTACAGACGAGATGGGTGATGTTTTATTTTCTTGCGTGAACCTGTCGCGCCATCTTGGTATTAATCCCGAGCAGGCCTTGCGCAATGCCAATAGAAAATTTATCCAGCGATTCCATGAGCTGGAGCACCAGGTAGGAAAAGACGGAAGGTCTGTCAGTGATTGCAGTCTTGCGGAGCTGGAGGCTTATTGGTTAAGGGCCAAGTCGGTCCGCAGATGAATGCAGAGACATACGGATAGACTTCTTGCTGTTTGTGAACCGTTGTTATCAATCTGCGTTTATCTGTGTTCATTTGCGGATTAATTACTTTTCTTACGCTCACAAAAAAGCCGCAAACAACGCGGCTTTTTTGTGATTGCTGATGTATCTATTTAGATGAACAGTGACTGTGTAGCGTCAGATGATTCTTCAAAATAAGTAGCAGCACCGACAAACTGGCAGCCATCAATAAAGGCTTTAGGGTCGTGACCAAAAAGATCAACAGTCATCTGGCAGGCAAGGAATTTAACTTCCGCTTCCTGGCATAGTGAACGTAGTTCTGGAATGGTGGCAACGCCACAGTTTTTAATCGTCTTTTTCATTAACGTGGTGCAGATTGGATCCATGAAAGGAATGTTCCACATAACGTTTGGAATTTTAGGACCAAAATCGATTTTCTGAAGCCATTTAGGGCCAAAAGGCATTTTCATGGGCATATCTGGAGCAGCAGTTGGTGTGATCTTCAGACCGCTTGTGTCTTTCAGCAGCAGGTTGAGGCCATAGAAAGTGAAGAAAACAGAAACTTCCATTCCAAGAGCGGCAGCAGTGCTGGCCAGAATGAATGGAGGGTAAGCCCAGTCCAGGGTCCCTTTTGTTGCGATGATGGTCAGTTTGCGCTGATCTGACATAATAAATATCCTCGAGTTTTTATTTAAGACAGCCTTCTGACTATCTACATTTAAGAGTTTATAACCATACCCTCAAAACTGCAATGTATGCAAGTGCTTTGGGGAAAAAATGTTGCAGTTGCCATTGAAATTGCTGCTAATTGGTGCAGAAAAGTGGGGGCTGACGATTTAAGTAAAATCTGGATCAAGTCTAGATATTGCCCGATGTATCAAGGCTTAGCTCATTGATAAGCGTTGCAAACTCGTCTATGGCTGTCACCGGCGCTGAGCATTGTGTGCCTTTGCAGAGGTAGGCGCATGGGTTCTCAGTGGCCTTTTTATCGGCCAGTGATACGGGCAGGTCGATAGATGCGGGAATGGTGAATATCATGGCTCTGGGCATATACCGGCCCCTTGTGAGCTGTTGCCAGGGCTGCAGGGCGTTTTCATCACCGCGGAGGAGGATGATGTGGCCAGGATTGATATAGGCGTCCAGGGCATTGAGCAGGCTACAGTGTGAGATAGCGGATTGGCTCAATGAATGCCATGCGGCTTTAAGGCAGCGCTCAGCCGCCTCAAGATAATGCGTGTTAGCGGTGAGGTAGCCTAACTGCATAAGGGCGCGGGCTGCGATGCCATTGCCGGAGGGCGTGGCATCATCATTGTAGAGTTTGCTGCGCTGGATGAGTTTTTCATGGTCGTGACTGGTAAAAAAGAAGCCGCCAGTACCTTTTTCCTCGAATTGGTCGAGAAGCACGTTGGCGATATCTTCTGCCCAGATCAATAATTCGTTATCCCATCTGGTTTGCAGTAATTCAAGTAGCCCACCGAGCAGGAAGGCATAATCGTCCAGGTAGGCGTTGAGATGAGATTTTCCATTTCTGCTGGTTGCTTTCAGTCTTCCCTCAGACCACATTTGGTTTTTAATAAAAATGGCGGCGCGAATGGCAGAGTCAATATAGTCATCGCGTTGCAGCAGGCGACCGGCCTTTGCCATGCCTTCAATCATTAAGCCATTCCATGAAGTCAGAATTTTGTCATCAAGCCCTGGATGGATTCGGTTATTGCGTTCTTTAAAGAGCCTGAGCCTGTCATCGCGCAGCTCTTCGCGAATAGACGATTCAGTTTTATTGAATTCACTTGCCAGTTCCCTGTAGTTCAGGTGGACATAAAGGTGCCAGTGTCCTTCAAAATTTGCGGGACGGTCGAGGCCAAAATGTTTACACAACATCTTTCTATCTTCGTCTAAAGTATTTTCGACCTGTTCATTGTTCCAGACGTAAAACTTTCCTTCTACACCTTCCGAGTCTGCGTCCTGTGCAGAATAGTAGCCGCCATCAGGTGCCTGCATTTCGCGGATTACCCAGTCAGCTGTTTCGGTGGCGGCATCGAGGTGTCGATTATCATGTGTAATACACCACGCCTGTGCGTTGAGCCATAATAATGGCCCATTGTCGTATAGCATTTTTTCGAAATGCGGGATCATCCATTTTTCGTCAGTGGAGTAGCGGAAAAAGCCGCCACCGAGGTGATCGAATAAGCCACCGGATGCCATGCGCTCAAGGGTAAAAATTGCTGTATGCAAAATAGTTTTATCTTGCTGGTGATTGGATGAAGTCATTGCCCAATGCCGCAGGGCACGATCGATAATG
>Ga0224506_10002018_pt1 | contig 14113 bp, 12 predicted proteins | sample SF_Jan12_sed_USG_2_FD_169108 | JGI IMG/M metagenome (GOLD analysis project Ga0224506, IMG submission 169108) | Sediment microbial communities from San Francisco Bay, California, United States - SF_Jan12_sed_USGS_8_1 | ecosystem: Environmental > Aquatic > Marine > Sediment | place: USA... | reverse complement strand
TTTGTTATCAGGTTATAAAAATCCAAAAGTGTAGCACATCATCCATGGTTGGTTTGATGACTATTGGTTATATATGTTTTATAATTTCAAAAAAATTAAATTCTTTTATACTAATTCAAATTCACTCTGTTCTAAACCAAATACTCAAATAAGTGTGGTTTATCATTAAGATATTCACCGTAAAAATTAAATTCCTTCATTTTTTTTATCAATGGAGCAAAGTCTTTTTTGTTTTTTAGTTCAATACCTACTACTGCTGGGCCATTTTCTTTGTTTGTTTTTTTAGAAAATTCAAAATGAACGATATCATCTGTTGGCCCAAGTACATTCAATAAAAATTCTCTCAATGCTCCTGCTCGCTGAGGAAAGTTCACGATGAAGTAATGTTTAAGTTGTTCGTATAGTAAAGATCGCTCTTTAATTTCCTGCATCCTTGAAATATCATTGTTACTTCCAGACACAACACAAACTACATTTTTATTTTTTATTTTGTCCTTTAATTGATCAAGAGCTGCTAAGGTAAGTGCTCCTGCTGGTTCTACAACTATTGCATCTTTATTGTAGAGTTCTAGTATGGTAGAGCATACTTTTCCTTCATGCACAGAAATCACATCATCAAGTAGGTTTTTACAAATGTCATAAGTAAGGTCGCCAACTCGCTGTACTGCTGCTCCATCTACAAATTTATCAATGTCATTAAGTGTTGTGTTGTATCCGTTTTTTAATGAAGCATTTAGTGCTGCTGCTCCCAAGGGTTCCACGCCAATAATTTTTGTTTTTGGACTTAACTCTTTAAACACAGATGATACTCCAGAAGCCAAACCACCTCCACCAACGGGTACAATCAAATAATCAATTTCAAAATCAGCATCTTCTAGTATTTCAATGCCAACCGTAGCTTGCCCTTCAATAACTTTTTCATCATCAAAAGGATGAATAAAAGCTAAATTATGTTCCTTTTGACACGTTAGAGCTGCTTGATAGGAATCATCATAGGTATCCCCTATTAATTTGACTTCTACCCACTCTTCCCCGAACATTTTCACCTGATTAATTTTTTGTTTGGGTGTAGTAGTAGGCATAAAAATAGTGCCCTTTACCTTAAGTTTACTACATGAATAAGCTACACCTTGCGCATGATTACCAGCACTGGCACATACAATTCCATTTTTAAGTTCTTCCTGTGTTAAGCTTTTTAGCTTGTTGTATGCCCCTCTTATTTTATAAGATCTTACTACCTGTAAATCTTCTCTTTTGAGGTAAACCAAACATTCATGTTTTCCTGATGTATTAATATTTTGAACTAAAGGGGTATGTACAACAACATCCTTTAATACACTGTATGCCTTTCTTATTTCTTTCAAATTTATATTAGCACTCACATTCATACTTCTGTTTTTTTAGATATTAATAATTCAGGATTTTCAAGTGTTGAAGTACAATAGGTAGTGATTGCTTCGGATATATTTTTGAAAATATAATGCAACATTTCATCATCTTCTTCTAGTAGGGTAATTCTAAAACCCATTAAGTCGGATTGAAAGGATGAAAGAGGGGTAACACAAATCCCAGTACTAGCCAATAAGCTATAAGCAAAATGTTTATCTAGAGCGATGTCAGTACTGATCCATTGCATTAGGATTTGCTGAACTTTTGGATTATCAATAGGCAAATGTTGCCCCTTTTTAAGTGCATTGTTTTTGAACACCAGAGTATTGTAAAATGCTCCATTTGTTTTATTGAAATAAATAAAAGGGTTTTCAGAAAAATAAGATTCAATTATAGTACTTCTATCGGCTATGCTGTTATTTCGAAATTTGATATAATCTTTATATTTTGGATGTCCCATGATTATAGGGATAGATTTTTGAGGCAAGGTAGTGGAACAAACTTCTACCATTTTAGCATTTTCCAATGTGATACAATATTCACTGAATTGGTCGTCCTTATTCCTGTTATAAAATTCCATCCATCCACATCTACTTCCAGGCCAAGGTAATTCCTTTGAGATGCCTTTTAATGCTATTCCTGGAGTGTTTCCAATAACTTCTGATAGTCTGAACGTAGTTGCTTCATTATAAATTATGTTCCCATAAATTTCATCACTTATGATAAATAGGTCGAATTTTTGGGCAATCTCTACTATTCTCTCCATGTACTCTTTAGGATACACCATACCAGTAGGATTGTCGGGGTTGATAATAAGTATACCGACTATACTTGGGTTGTACTTCACCTTTAAGTAGAGATCTTCCAAATCTGGATACCAATTGTTCTCTGGGTCTAGTGAATATGTAAGTGGCTCCTTATTGGAATGAGCCGCCTCCAAAGATGAGTGGGTGGAGTAAGCAGGAGAAGGACCAATTATTCTCGAAAATGGATTTAGAAATTGATAAATTTTACCAATAGCATCACCTAACCCATTAAAGAAAAGTATATCTTCTTCGGATAGTTTTGCTCCACCATAACTATTGTTGAGCTCAGCTAAAAAAGCTCTAGTTTCTGGTTCTCCTTTAGAATGTGAATAGCCATAACTTTTATTTTCTTGTGCTAAATCTGCCACTATGTCTTTTAACCAAGAAGGGATTTGGCAATTCTTTACAATCGGGTCACCAATGTTTTCCCAATAAATTGTCTTTCCAATTTTTTGTAACTGAGTAGCCTTTTTCACTATATCACGTATTTCATAATCGATCTTATGAGCTCCATCAGTTAGTAATTGTTGACGCATATTGAGAATAAATAATAAGTGGATATTTTGTAGCTGTGTTCCAATATCATTAGGAACATATTGCTGACCTATTTAAAACATGACTAATAAGCAAGGTTTATTATGATTTGCAATGATCTTCCTTCTATCTAGTGATGGAATCAGAACCTCTAATTTTATCATTTATGTTGTTGTTAATTTAAGGTATATGACCCTAGTTTAGCTTTAAAAAAGAGACCATATGTTCTAGTGGTTTGGTAACCGAAACACGTCCCGATCTCACAAACTCCATTATTCCATAAGGCTCTAATTTTTTTAATAAGTCATTGGTTTCTTCTTTATGACCTGTTTTTTCAATGATGATAAAATCGTTTTCTATAGCCAATATTCGAGCGTGATTATCACGAATAAGTGATTCAACTTTGATCCCATTAACAATAGTGTTGGAATGCACTTTATACAATGCTATTTCCTGAAATACAGTATCTTCATCTATGTGATAAAACGCTCGTACTACCTCAATCTGTTTTTCAATTTGCTTCACTAACTTAATCACTGTTTCTTCTGAAACTTTAACCACTATAGTAAAACGATGAATACCAGCAATTTCAGATTCAGAAGTATTGAGACTTTCAATATTTAAACGTCTTTTTGTGAAAATGATGGTGATCCTGTTTAGAAGACCAACATGGTTTTCAGTAAAAATTGAAATAGTATATGTTTTAATTTCTCCCATATTAATTTTGTATTACTCAAGTCTCACTTCACTTACTGATGCTCCTGTGGCAACCATAGGAAAAACATTGCCTTCTTTACCTACCCTAACTTCAAGAAGGTAACTACCATTATGAGTTAACATCTTCTTCAAAGCATCATTTAATCCTTCTCTTTCTGTTATTTTTTTTGCTTCAATACCATACCCTTTGGCAATGGCAATAAAGTCTGGATTCTGCATTTCCGTATGGGCGTATCTCTTTTCAAAGAAGAGTTCTTGCCACTGTCGTACCATTCCTAAAAATTCATTATTTAGAATAATGATTTTGATATCAATGCCAAATTGCTTGATTGTACCTAATTCCTGTAAAGTCATTTGAAATCCACCATCTCCTACAATTGCAATTACCTGTCGAAGTGGCTGGGCTAATTTAGCTCCTATAGCAGCAGGTAAGCAGAAACCCATAGTACCCAAACCTCCTGATGTAATATTACTTCTCGAATAATTAAATTGTGCATATCGACAAGAAATCATTTGGTGTTGACCTACATCAGATACAACAACCGAATCACCTTTAGTGATATTATTTATTTCATTCAGTACTTCCCCCATACTTAATTGATCCTTTTTTGGAAAAAAATCTTTCTGAACTACTTTTTCGAATTCGATTTTTTTGCATTTTTCGAATTCGTTCATCCAAATAGGGTGAGTACTCTTATTGACCAATGGTAATAGAGATTGTAATATTTTTTTGGCATCACCTAAAAGAGGAATGTCGCACTTCACATTTTTGTCAATTTCTGACGGATCTACTTCTATGTGAATTATTTTGGCCTGCTTGCAATATCGTTTCAAATCTCCAGTTACACGATCGTCAAAGCGCATACCCACTGCGATTAACGTATCACATTCATTGGTGAGTAGATTAGGGCCATAATTACCATGCATTCCAACCATACCTACGTATTGAGGGTGTGTAGTTGGAAGGGCAGAAAGACCTAATAAAGTAGAAGCAGCAGGAATACCTGTTTTTTCTAGTAATTGTCTGAGTTCTTGCTCGGCACCGCTAAGAATCACCCCTTGTCCAAATATGATATAGGGTTTTTTTGATTCATTCACGAGTGATGCTGCCTTTTTTAAGGAATTTTGATCAGTAGTTGGTACAGGGTTATAACTCCTTATACTTTCACATTTTTTGTAATCAAAATTGAATTGTTCGAACTGTGCATCTTTAGTGATATCTACTAAAACAGGGCCTGGTCGTCCTGACCGAGCAATAAAGAAAGCTTTAGCAAGTGCTTCTGGTATTTCCTCAGCACTTGTCACTTGGTAGTTCCATTTAGTTATTGGCATAGATATTCCAATCACATCGGTTTCTTGGAAACCATCAGTGCCAAGTAATTGAGAAATTACTTGACCAGTAATACATACCAAAGGAGTAGAGTCTATTTGCGCATCTGCTATACCAGTGATAAGGTTAGTTGCACCGGGACCAGAAGTAGCAATTACTACACCTGTTTTTCCTGAAGCACGAGCGTATCCTTGTGCTGCATGTATAGCACCCTGTTCATGTCGTGTAAGAACGTGCTTAATCTCTTTTTGGTAATGATATAATGCATCATATACAGGCATAATAGCTCCACCTGGATAACCAAATAGAAGATCAACATCTTCTTGAATAAGAGATTTGATTACAGCTTCTGCTCCACTTAATGCAACCGAAGTGTTTGTTTTTGTTGATACTAATGTAGAAGGTGCTCCCATATTTTTTTAGTTTACCTTATTTTATTGATCAGTAATACAGCCTTCTGAAGCTGATGATACTAGTTTAGCATATTTGTATAATGCACCATTGGAAGCTTTCAATACTGGTGCTTTCCAAGCTGATTTTCGTTGAGCTAGTTCAGCTTCATCCACTTCCACATTTATAGTGTTATTAATAGCATCAATGGAGATAATGTCGCCATCCTGTACTAAAGCAATTGTCCCTCCTTCTTGTGCTTCGGGACTGATATGACCTACAACAAAACCATGGCTACCACCAGAAAACCTTCCATCGGTAATTAATGCTACATCATTTCCTAATCCAGCTCCAATAATGGCAGAAGTAGGTTTTAACATTTCTGGCATTCCAGGGCCTCCTTTAGGTCCCTCGTAGCGGATAACTACTACATTCCCCTTTTGTACCTTGCCAGATTCTATTCCTTTGATTACTCCAAATTCATCATCAAAAACAACAGCAGGACCTTTGAATTTTTCTCCTTCTTTACCTGTGATTTTAGCGACTGACCCTTCTTCTGCTAAATTGCCATACAATATTTGTATATGAGCTGAATTTTTTAATGGGTTTTTCACAGGTTGTATTACATCCTGATCAATATTCATATCAGGAACTTTACTTAGGTTTTCCTTAAGAGTTTTTCCAGTTACTGTAAGACAGTTTTCATGTAGTAGACCTTCTTTTAAAAGGTGCTTCATTACTACAGGAGTCCCACCTATTCGGTGTAAATCCTCCATTAAATACTCTCCACTTGGTTTTAAGTTAGCTAATAGAGGTGTTCGGTCACTTATTTTTTGAAAATCTTGTAATGATACCTCAACATCAACACTTTTAGCAATAGCGATAATGTGCATAACAGCATTAGTAGAGCCTCCTAAAGCCATTACAACTGTGATAGCATTTTCGAAGGCTTCTCTAGTCATAATATCTCGAGGTTTAATGTCTTTTTCGAGTAGTGATCGCATTGCTTCTCCAATGTTTTTGCATTCAGTGGTTTTGTCACCACTTACTGCTGGGTTAGAAGAGCTATAGGGCAGTGACATTCCGAGTGCTTCTATAGCAGAAGCCATAGTGTTTGCAGTGTACATTCCACCACAAGCACCAGCTGCTGGACAAGCATTTTTGACTACTTGTTTGAAATCATGATCAGATAAATTACCAGAAAAATTTTCACCTAATGCTTCGAATGCTGAAACTATATTTAATTTTTCACCTTTATAACACCCTGAAGCTATTGTGCCTCCGTATAATAGAATGGAAGGACGATTCAACCTTCCTTGAGCGATTAATGCCCCAGGCATATTTTTGTCACAGCCAACAACGGTGATCAGTCCATCATAATAATGTGCACCAACAACTGCTTCAATAGAGTCTGCAATTAAATCTCTAGATACTAAGGAGTATCGCATACCTTCTGTTCCATTAGCAATGCCATCACTTACCCCTATGGTATTAAATATTAACCCAACTAATCCATTAGATTGAACCCCTTTCTTTACATCTTTTGCTAAGTCATTAAGATGCATGTTGCAGGTATTTCCCTCATAGCCAGTACTTGCAATGCCTATTTGAGCTTTGTTCATATCCTCTTCAGACAAGCCAACACCATATAGCATAGCTTGAGATGCAGGTTGTGTAGGATCTTGTGTAAGTCGTTGGCTATATTTATTTATTTTCATAATTAACTAAATGATTGTTACTGCTTGTTGATATTTCCCTATTACTAATTGATTATAAGCTAGAGATAATTCATAGCCTATTGTGCCTTTCCATTCTTTCGAGAATTTGACATTATCAAGTGATTGTATATTGGCAACTTCTACAGCTGTTCCTGTAAAAAAAGCCGAATCAGCTCCATACACATCCTTTAAATGATAAAGGCCTTCTTCAACTTCATAACCTAATTCTTTTGCGATATTTATTATAGTGGATCTAGTTATTCCAGGTAAAATGTTTCCCGTTCGGGGAGTATAAATTTTTCCATCCTTTTCGAAAAAGAAATTTGCTCCAGGGCTTTCGGCTACAAAACCGTGTTGGTCTAATAATAGAGCTTCGTCATAGCCTTTTTCTTTTGCATCTGTTGAAGCTAGGATGGAGTTGGTGTAATGTCCAGTCACTTTAGTATCAACATGACAAGATTTTGGATTAGGACGCTCATAACGAGAAGTCATTACATTAAGACCTCCATCTCCTAGATAACGATCCCATTTCCAAGCACAGATAAATAAATTAGATTCTTCAGTTGGTAATAAAGCCATATTAGCACCTGAGTAAATCAAAGGACGAATGTAGGCATTAGACAAATTATTAACTTTAAGAAGTTCGTAAGTCTTATTTGTCAGGTCATCCACATTGTAATTGACTTTTATATGCATCTTTTCAGCTGAATACAATAATCTTTCATAATGCTCTTGAGCCTTAAAAATTTTTGTACCTTCTTCTGTTTTATAAGATCGTAGACCTTCGAATACACCACTACCATAGTGTAAAGATTGACTATAAGTGCTTGACTGGGCATCTTTACCACTTATAAAACTGCCATTCAGAAATACTTTAGTGCTGTTTGAATAATACATAGTTCTTAAATTTTTGTAAACCTATTTTATTGTTTTTGTCTGTCAGCATAATAATTTATGATTGTTACAATCTCTACGCTTACATTTTATGTGTTATTTATCTGACTATCATAATGTTATGATTTTTTAGAATACACTTTCAAAAAAGATTAAAAAGTAAAAAGCCTACCTCGTTTATGAGATAGGCTTTTAATACTGTTTAAATAACCTTTCTCACCTTTGTGGTGTAATAATTGAGACTATGATATTGATAATGACTTTGTTATACATGTTTATAATTTTGATTATGATATTAAATAAAAAGGTCTTCCTATTTTGGGAAGACCTTTTTATTTATGGTTATATAATAATTATAGCATTCCCTTATCTATGTGCTAATAATAACACTGACGATAATGTTGTAAATCGCTATAATTATATTTTTCTTCATTTGTAATGGTAAAGGAATATGATTTTTATTTTATATCAAAAATAAAAATCATATTTATTCATTGATCTGAAAGTTTTTCTTGAAAGAATAATTTTGCTCTATTGAGTCAAGAAGATGTATTTTAGTCATCATTAGTAAAAAAATAAAATGAAAACAAGAATTTTATTACCATTATCTGTGATGCATTACTGATACTATTTTTGATATCATATAGTGTGGCTTAAATCACAACTTTTACTTTATAATAAATCTATCTATCTTGTAATAGATAGATGAAACATTCATTATCAGTTATATTCTTCTTTTTTTCTGCTTTCAGTGTTTTTGCACAGGAAACAAGTTCAATTTTTACCGACCGACCTAATGCTACTGATGCTGCTGGACTCATTGATAATGGTGATTTTCAGATCGAACTTGGATTCTTTAGTGATACGGATATAAATAATGACACTACTATTCGTTCGATTACACAGCCTAATGTTTCTATAAAATACGGATTGTTTGATTGGATGGAAATTCGACTATTGACAAATTACATGACTCATATTAGAGATGAAGGTTCTAATGAAATTCGTACTTCTGGACTAACTCCAATAACATTTTCTCCAAAGTTTAAAATTCTTGATCAAAAAGGTTTTATCACTAAATTATCTGCCTCGGTATTACTTACTTTTCCTAATGTTGGTGAGAAAACTTTTCAAAACAATAAAATCAATTTTGGATATCGAATTCTTATGGAAAATACGCTTACAGAAAAATTGAGTTGGTCGCATGGATTAGGTACAGAATGGGACGACAACACTAATGCCAATTGGATATATTCATCTTCTTTTGGTTATGCTATTACTGATAAGTTTGCAGCCTTTTCTGAATTATATGGTAATTTTAATAATATAACTAATTCGTATTATTGGGATGGTGGCATTAGTTATTTGGCTTTAAAAAATTTTATTTTAGATGCTATGGTGGGAGCAGGGCTAAACAATGTGGCTTCCGATTATTTCATAAGCTTTGGAGTTGCTTGGAAAACAAATTTTAAAAAATGATTACTTCTTACTTACCAGAAATACACTGATCATAATAAGAAAAGCGTAAAACAGGTAATTGATTTCGAAGGTGTCACTTTTTAAGAGGATGGCAATACCAGTAGCAATTGCAGGTTGCAAATAAATATAAATACCTACTACAGATGCATTAACAAACTTCAACCCCCAAGTATTCAGTAAATAGGCCAAAAAAGTAACTCCAATAATTACGTAAAGTATAGATGTCCATGCTACAGTTGGTAGTGATAACCAGTTTACATTCATCAAGTCTACTATGCCAAAAGGAATGGCTATGATCCCACCAAAAAGAAAAACCCACTTGACTACAGTGAAAGACTGGTATTTGAGCATTAACTTTTTAACGACAATTAAATAAGTGGCATAAGAACATGCGTTGACGAAAATAAAAAGATTGCCTACGAAATTTTGATTACTAAAACTCACGCCATCCTTGGTAATGAGGAGGTAAGCACCAGTAGCTCCGATTAAAAGACCCATTATTTTCCAGATTGACAGTTTTTCATTTCCAGCTATATAAGCCCCAACCACTACTACTACAGGACTGAGGGTCATAATAATAGAAGCGTTAATAGGAGTAGTTAAGCTAAGTCCTTTAAAAAACATTAATTGATTGATGGCTACACCAAAAAGCCCAGAGAAAAAGAGACGAATATAATCGGCTTTTGATACAATTTTTTCTTTTGATGAAAAGTGATGAATGATCCAAAATAGAATAGTGGAGACAATTATTCGAATAGCGATAAACCCAAAAGGGCTAATGTATTCTGGCATGGCAAATTTGGCAATGGAGTAGTTTCCTCCATAAAGCAATGCGACAGTAAACAGTGCTGTATGCACCCAAAATTTATTCACCTATTTTGAATTTATAGTACTTGGTATCGTACTTGAAAGTGGTAGTATCGTATGTTCTTTCTGCAAATAGAGTTTTATTATTATTGTCAACTAATATAACAGTAGAACATCGGGTGCCATACTTTGGACTTTTAATAAATAGAGGGGATAACCAACGTTCTCTTTCTAAACCTACACCTGTATCGGGAAGTTCATTGTCCTGAGCTATTTCGTCATCATATAATGCTTCAAATAAGTGTTCTACTTCAAAATGTCGTTCTTCTGTAATGGCTTCCAATTTTAGTTTTCCTTTTTTCACTTTGGGCCATTCTGTATTTAACAGATGATTACTTAAACCATAAGTGCCTTTTGGTAATTTTTTAAGTCCTGCTTTAAATTCATTTGAAGTATAGTAAAGACGGTCAGCTTGCCCAATAATAAGATTAAATCCATTATAGTTGGTAAGTGTATAAGCTCTTTGCTGAAAATAATCTTCTGCTGAATCATTTTTGATAAGAAAGTCGGCTACCAAGTCACCACGTGAAGGAGCATTGGGTTTAATGTTAGATAAATCACGATAATTGGTAAGCATTGCAATTGCTCCCGTTTTTTTATTCATGCCCATCCACGTTCCCTTTGCTTCCAGATCTCTTCCAGCAAGTACATTCGGACTGTTTTTCCAATAGTTAGCTATGGCTGTAGGTCGCTCATAAAATTCATCCCGATTGGCAGCAACAATAAGCTTATATTTCGGATGAGTTTTATAGGAAAATAATATTAGACACATGAACTACTATATTTTAGGAGGTTATTCAGAGTGCGAAAATAACAAACTATTAGAGAATCCTAAAACACAATTTGTTTCTCTAATTCCTCATCTTCTCTTTTTAAGATAATTGTAGTTGTATCTCCTTTTTCAAAAACACTCAAAGCCCTCATATAACTCATCATATCCATGATGGTGGAGTCACCCATATGAATAACAATATCACCTTTTTGAAGCCCTGCTTTTTGAGCAGGTTTATCCTCAGAAACACCATCTATACGCATGCCCTTGCCATCATACAGGTAGTCAGGAACTACACCCAACCCAACTTTGAAACGCGGAGTATTTCCTGACTCATCTTTTGTTTTTGTGAATTCTAGTTTACCCTCAGTATCAATACTTGCAATTAAATTTTCGCTATACCTTATTATTTTCAGTAGTCCAGTCCAGTTTATTTTATCGACATCGTCAGAAGGTTTATGATAGTCCTCATGTTGCCCTGTGAAAAAGTGCAGTACAGGAATGTCATTTAAATAAAACGAAGTATGGTCTGATGGACCTACACCAGAAGATTTTTTAATTAATTTTAAGCTATCTGTATTAGATATATCTAGTACCTCTTCCCATTTTGGAGTAGTTCCTGTTCCATTTATTGCTAATATTTTTTCATCATTTAATCTGCCTACCATATCATAATTAAGCATATAGGTTACTTTTTCCAATTCTATAGTAGGGTTTTTGGTGAAGTAGTTAGACCCCCAAAGCCCATTTTCCTCTCCAGTAAAAGCAATAAAAAGGTAGTTGTTATTTTTTGAACTCTCTTTTACAATTTTGGCAAGAGCCATAATTGTAACAGTTCCGCTAGCATTATCATCTGCACCATTGTGTATGGTTTGCTCCTTTTCTCTGTGCAGAGAGCTTATACCACCCATACCCAAATGGTCAAAATGAGCCCCGATTACAACTGTGTGACTAGCATTATTATCAATGTACCCGATAACGTTTCTACCCAAAATACTACTATCTCCTTTCTCACCTATTTTAGCCTTTTCATGGGGGTTATTGGATGGTGTTACACTAAACTCTTGAAAATACCCTTCCGTTCCTTTTGGAGATAATCCAATCGACTCGAAATAATCAGCAATATATTCAGCAGCTAATCGTTCACCTTCTGTCCCAAACGAACGTCCTTTTAGGGAGTCACTTGCTAGATAATTTAAATGTGTTTCGATGTCAGATAGTAAGACACTATCATCATGTTTAGCTGTATCACAGCCTATTGAGAATATTATTATTACTAATAAAAGTACTGTGGAATACGAAGAAGTTGGAGTTTTATGTTTCATGACTCAGAATGATTAGTTAAATTCAAGCTTATCGAATTTAGATATAAAAACATGAGTAACAAAATATCCCTATTAGCGATGTTATTTACAATTGTAATGGCATGTTCGAAAAGTTCTAAAACCGAAGAAGTTACAGAAGATCAATACACAGGTGCAACCAAAAAAAGCTTAATTCATTATGATGGTGAAAAGCATTTAAAAAACATAAGACAACTTACTTTTGGTGGTGATAATGCCGAAGCCTATTGGAGCTTTGATGACAGTAAACTAGTTTTTCAAGCGACTAATCCTAAATGGGAGGTGGATTGCGATCAGATTTATTATACTGATTGGGAAAGCAGTAATATGGATAGCATTCCACCTGCAATAGTAAGTACAGGGTTGGGAAGAACTACTTGTGCTTACTTTTTACCTGGTGATACAACTATAGTGTATGCATCTACTCATCTAGCAGATGAAAATTGTCCACCAAAGCCTGAAAAAAGAGAAGATGGGAAGTATGTTTGGCCAATTTATTCGGGTTTTGATATCTTCACAACTGATCTAGAAGGAAATATTAAACAACAGCTCACGGATTTTGAAGGGTATGATGCGGAAGCAACGGTATCACCAAAGGGTGATAAAATAGTGTTTACTTCCATGAGAACAGGTGATTTGGAATTGTTTACCATGAACATTGATGGCTCGCAGGTGAAACAGATCACGGATGAATTGGGTTATGATGGAGGAGCCTTCTTTTCACCAGATGGTTCAAAAATTATATTTAGAGCATCACGCCCTAAAACAGAAGAGGATATAAAAGTGTATAAAGATTTATTGGCTGAGGAGTTGGTAATGCCCACTGATATGGAGCTGTTTATTTGCAATGCTGATGGTAGTGAATTAAGACAACTCACGGAATTAGGTAATGCCAATTGGTGTCCTTTTTTTCACCCATCAGGGGATAAAGTAATTTTTGGCTCTAATCATGCCTCGGAACGTGGTTTCCCATTCAATTTATTTATGATCAACATTGATGGGACAGGGTTGGAACAAATTACTGAAGATGGTATTTTTGATGCTTTTCCTGTGTTTTCGAATGACGGAAAGTATTTAGTATTTTCGTCTAATCGAAATAATGGTGGAGGTAGAGATACTAATCTTTTCGTTGCGGAGTGGGTGGAATGATTTGTCATGAAATAGTGGTAAATCATTAACCTTTGAACTATTCAGTCGTATTATCTTAGTTGGTACATCAACTACATTTATTTTTTCTCTAAAACATAATTAAAATGCTTAGGTCTAAACAACTTTTAATAGTAATTATTTTATCCTTTTTTTCTGCTACTTATGCTTTAGCACAATCTTTTCGTGCAAGTGACAAGAGCCCCATGGATATGGCTTATTTTCCTGATAATTTTGCTCATGATCGTTCTGATGGTGACAAAGCAATTTTGAGAGTTACTTATAGCAGACCTTATAAAAAGGGACGTAACGTATTTGGAGGTATAGTTCCCTTTGATAAAGTTTCTCGTACTGGAGCTAATGAAGTACCTGAAATTAAGGTATATAGAGATATTAAAATTGGAGAACAGACGTTAAAAGCTGGTGTCTACGCTCTATTTACTATCCCAAGTAAAGATGGATGGACAATAATATTTAGTTCAGACTTAGACTATTGGGGAGCTTATAGTTATAATAAAGATAATGACGTACTTCGTGCTAAAGCTGTTTTAAAATCTACAAATGCAGTAATTGAACAATTTAGTATTCAGTTTAGTGAGGATGGTAAGAATAAAGGTTTGATGTATTTTGCTTGGGACACCACTATTGCAGAACTTTCATTCTCCTATTGATTTAATCCGGATTATGCAATAGAATTCGTAATGAAGCCATAAAGCACAAAGAAATAG
>Ga0224506_10002017_pt1 | contig 14120 bp, 10 predicted proteins | sample SF_Jan12_sed_USG_2_FD_169108 | JGI IMG/M metagenome (GOLD analysis project Ga0224506, IMG submission 169108) | Sediment microbial communities from San Francisco Bay, California, United States - SF_Jan12_sed_USGS_8_1 | ecosystem: Environmental > Aquatic > Marine > Sediment | place: USA... | reverse complement strand
ATATAATTAATCAAATAAGTTTATATTGTCCATTAATACTGAATTATTATATTGAATGACATATCTAATCAAAATAGTAAATTGCCAATGTCTAGAACCTCCATTAGTGTAAAAACTAAAATGCAGGCAATATTGATTGTACTTGTCTTTTTATTTGTATTGATTGCATATTTTGGTTATTCAGGAATCTTTACGTTTCGACTTATGTTTATTTTTATTGGACCAATGATCTCTGCTATTTTTTTTATTACTTTCATTCTTTATTTCACTTACGATGACATAAAAACGGATAATTCTTTTAAAGAGATACTTTCTTTTTCAATTGTTGGAGGTGTAGTGTCTATTATTACAGCTCTTACACTAAACACACGATCTTTCTTAACTACAATAATAGTATTACAATCTGTTTTTAGCATTAAAAATGAAGGAATAATTGCACTAATTAGTATAGGTTTAATTGGCCCTATTATTGAGGAATTTAGCAAAACAATTCATATTTATATTTTATCCACTGGAGTTTATACCAGTTGGGGTAAAAAAGAAACTAGAATACTCAATAATAAAGGTACAATTTTGATGATAAGTATGCTCGCAGGTGTTATATTTACTTTACTTGAAACTTATTGGTATATCTTTAATTTAGGATATATATATGATGTCTCAAATACCAATATTTGGAATTTATTAGCTGGTCAAGTAATAATACGATCCATTTTTCCTATTCATATTGCAACTACAGCAATGATGGGTTATGGATTATTATTAACTTTATATAATAAACCCTCCATAAATGTTACTTATAAGGATTATTCATTATATACTATGGGAATAATCTTAGCAATAACTCTCCATGGTCTATGGAATGGATTACTAATTTTATCGGAGATGTTTGAGTTTAAAACAATAACAATCTCATCATATCAAATACCTATTGTTAACTTATTTATTGGTTTGATTGCTCTTGGAGTAGTAATTATTGTACCATATTACATAAAAAAATTATCTCCTTCTGTTTGTGAACATTGTAGTTTATGGCATATACCTTTATCAAACATAGAAGATCATAATCTGAGACGAGCATATACAACATCAACCTTTCAATTGCAGGCTGTAAGTAAATATTTGAAAAAATGTCATAATTGTAAAAGCGAAGTTTCCAAAGATATATGTGAGAGATGCAAAGCTGTTCTTGTGCATACATGTGGCAATTGTAAAAATTACTTGCCGATTTATATAGATGTGTGTTGGAATTGCAATTTCGCAGTTAATCCCCCATATAACAAATTTTTAGAATATCGATCTGGAATGTTATCTAATTTGGCAATTGGTATTACAAGAATATTAACCACTTTATATATTCCAATTTCACTCTCTTTACTTATTATGGCAGTAATGGGAAATACTGAAGACGAAATATTAATTCGTTTCTTCTTATTAATTTTGCTAAGCTCATGTTATTTAATAACATCAATTTGGTTAAGTAATGAGAAAACCAGATCTATGGGAATTTCTTTATCTAGAATTTTTCTTGCAATTATATTATTCCAATTTGGATTATTGTTAAGTATATTTGGTGCACTATTTGTTAATGATATTCGCTTTATTTTGGTATCATTAGCTTATTGGATTGAAGCAATTGTATTATTTTATATTGGTATGAAGTCCTTGGTTGGATATAGACCAGTAATACATGGAGGAAAAATATGAGTATTATAAATCCCATGAGCAAATTTAAAACAATTAGAGATAAGGGAATAATTTTACAGGATAGTCTCACGTTATTTGCCTTAATGAATTTCTTCCTTTCTCTTGGTTTTTTAATGATAATAATTCTCGGTAGAGATACTATGATTCCTGTATTTTTATTAGTTGAACAGGATTTAGGATTGGTATTTATATTCTTAATGTATATAATTGGAATAATGGATCCTATTACGAATTTATTTATTTATATTGGATGGGGTGTTACTGGTATTTATGCAAAGATAACCTATGGATCTCATGCCTCAAGAAAGTACTTCTATGCAGTAATAAGTAATTTCCTAATAATAACAATAATGATTATGATGGTTATAATACCATTTTTCTTATTAGATATCAGAGCTTTAGTACTCATCGTACCATTATTATTACTTGTATTATTTTTAGTATTCATCTATTTTGTTGGACTTCCATCCCTGATTGGTTTTCTTACATTAATGATGTGGCCATCACAGAAAAAAGCTCATGTTGAGATAAAATCAGTTCCATTTTTTTTAGCAACAGATGATATTACTTCTAAATTACCTATAAAAATATGTCCATTTAAATATAAAGATATTAATGGCTGCTCTTTTCTGGGAATCAAGGTTGGTGATTATGATACCATATGTAATCATGTTGAAACCTATTCAAATTGTAGCATATATGATAAATTATTCAAAAGGACATTTACAAAAGTGGAGGATGATCATTAATGGTAATAATTTCTAAAGAAAACTTCAAGTTGATAAGAAATGCAATTTTAATTTATGTATTTTTGATTATTCCATTTATGTTTTTCTTTTCCCCAGATACAGCCTTACCTGCAAAAAACATATTTGCTCAGTTTATACAAAAAATACAGAGATCAATGATGGAGATCTGGGAAAAATTAAATATATTTGACGATTTATCAGAACAAAATTCGGGTAGTAGTGGTAGTAGTAATACAAATCGATCTAATTCCGGTTCTATGACGAATATTCTACAGATTTTATTAAACATTATTATATTTGGAATGATTTTTTATGCACTCTACTTTGTTATAAAAAAATTTAATATAACTAAAAGTAGTGGAACTTCAATTAATTCAAATACTGAAGAAGAAAATTTCATAAAATTAAAATTTACTCGAGATATTTCCTTATCAATATTGGAGAGAGGTTTGTCAAGTGGAAAATATAGTGAAGCCGTATATGAGGCTTATGTGGAATTAGATAAAGCATTAGATAATTATAGGGAAGTATCACGTCCTAAATATTGGACTCCAAAGGAATATGCTTATCGAGTGTCAAAACCTATATTTCGTCCTAATGTGTACAATATTGTAAACATTTTCTACAAAGTGAATTATGGAGGTCAAATAGCAACTCAAGCAGATGTTTTGACATTCAAAAATAATTTAATCAAATTATTTGAAAATGAAAATTCTGAAATAGAAATTATATCTGCAATTGAAAGATTCAAAATTATTGAAGAAGAATGGGTTAAAGAATATCAGATTACACCATTTGGAACTGATTATAAAAAACCTATTAGTAAAATTAAGAGGAATGTTTAAATGGTTGATTTAGTAATTAATTATAAACAATTAATTGAAGAGTTAATTGTAAAAAGAATTATGGTTACTTTATTTATGACCTTGTTAATATTAATATTGCCTGGTTTATTAAATCTAAATCCGAATTATGTTCCCATTGGCTCTATAGAGGATTCTAGTGACTGGGGATATTCAAATCTCGCTGGCAATATTACTCACAAAATCTCTAATGTTGTTGATATGGAAAGTAATAATGCACCACTCAGTTCAAATTCTTTATTATTATATCTAACTCCAGACAATGATTTAAATCAAAATGAGCTGAGTAAGTTGACTAAACTAGTTGAGGATAACAAAAATATTATGATTATTGGTATTAATCATAAATACTTAACTAATTTTAAAAAAATAGGTCAAGATTATGTTAATTATGATGATGACATTATTTATGATTCGACCAATAATGGTGGTGAAGCAGGTATCCCCTCTGTTATTTATGAAGGAATTGAGTATAAAAGTGTACTCCCAACTGCAATAGGTAGTTATTATTTCGATGATGTTTATACGGATTATTACGATCCTAATTCAGTTTATATTAGTAGTATATTGAAAACAAAAAATTCTGCATTTAGTAAAACTTGCTATCAAAATATAGAAAATATCGAGTATTGTAAGCAAGAATTTACCATCGGAGTAAAGATTAAGAACACCGTTATAATTTCAGATCGATATATGTTTAGAAATAATTATACCAATTTATATCAACAAAATATTAATTTATTCAACAGAATTCTCAGACATCAATATCCAACGGTGGATAATATAATTGTTGATGAATCCAAACTTAATTGGCTACCTTATAGTAGAGTAGGAGTATCTATGTTTATTAAAAATATTTTTAATAATTTATTTTTCAAATTTATTTTTGTTGTACTTATTATCTTTTTACCTATATTAATGGCCATGGATAGTGATTTAATTAATTCCAAGAGAACAACCTCGGGAAAAACTGCAAAAAGAATTTTACAACGATTGACTTCAATACATATTAAAAAATTACCTGGTATTCCTTTAACAATAGAGGAGAGAAAATTAATGGAAGAACACCTGAATGTTAAACGCTTCGGTAAATATTATTTGTCAGGAGTAGCCAAGGATTATTTAAATTATATTATTGAAAATAATTTGGAAAAATCTATTTCAACTTCTATACTTAATGATCTTCAAATGTTATCAAATAATCTAATATCTGATCGTATAGCATGGGATATTATACATTCAACTAATATTGCTATTGATAGCATTAAAACTATGGAAAATATAAATGAACGGAGAATTTAAAATGAACGAATTAAATTTAGTAAAAGAAACCACTGAAAAAATAATTAATGAAATGGAAAAACGAATAATTGGCAATAGAAATCAAATAAAGTTAATTCTTATTACCTTATTTGCAAAAGGTCATGTTTTGTTGGAAGGAGTTCCGGGAATTGCAAAATCATATTTAGCGAGTACTCTTTCTGATGTGCTAGGCATGGATCATAAAAGAATTCAATTTACCCCTGATTTAATGCCTGCTGATATAACTGGGTCATCAATATATAATCCAAAGGATTTAAAATTTGAATTTATTCCAGGCCCTATTTTTACAAATATTGTTCTATGTGATGAAATTTCTAGAGCTCCTCCAAAGACTCAAGCTGCTCTTCTAGAATCAATGCAAGAATTACAAGTAACTGTTGAAGGAATAACTAGAAAACTAGATAGACCTTTTTTTGTCATGGCTACTCAAAATCCAATTGAACAAGTTGGAGTTTATCCTTTGCCTGAGGCACAATTAGATCGATTTATGATTCGATTAATGATGTCTTTACCCAATTATGAAGAAGAAGTCAATATCCTGAGATCAAAAAGGGCAAATTTTATTCCAAAAGTAAATGTTGTTTCTTCAAGAGATGAAATTATTGCAATACAAAAAGTGTTAGACAAAGTTGATATATCTGATTCAATCCTTGATTATATTGCTAGATTAGTGGTAAAGACTCGATTTTTACCTGCATTAGCCTTGGGTGGTTCACCAAGAGCAAGTATTGCTTTGATGACTATGTGTCGTGCAAAGGCAGCTATGGAAGGAAGAAGTTATGTTGAACCAGATGATGTTAAATATTTATTTTTCCATGTTATGAATCATAGAATAATATTAACACCACAAGCTGAAGTTGATCAAGTGCCAATTCAACAAATAGTTGATAGTGTAATAAAAGAAACTCCAGTTAATTTATGAGGATGAACATGTCTGAAATTAAATTAGATACTGGTATATCTGTAAAAGATGATAAACCAATATTTTTTGTAATAACTTCGAATGGTGCTTTGATTTTAATATTAAGTATAGTTGGAGCTGTTTTTGGATTTTTTAGTAATAATATTTTATTGATTTTTCCATCATTAATTTATCCAATAATATTTATGTATTACATGTATCAACAAGAGATAAACAAGGAAGAAGAGTTATCTGTATTAGTGGAAATCCCTTCAAGACAAGTAAAAGCTAAATCATTTGTTTCTGTTCTTGTAAAAATTCATTCTAATCATGATCTAACAGCTATAGTAGAACTAGAAACAACTGAAGGATTATTTCCAGTTGAAGTAACCAATAAATCGATAATCCATGTTTCAAAAAACGAATTAACTACTGTAACCTTTCTACAATTAGCTCCGCGAAGAGGGAAAGAATTAATTAAACGAGTAATTATAAAATATGATGGTATTTTTGGTTTATTTTATAAATTAAAACGACAAGCAATAAATATAGAAATATTTGTACTTCCAGAACCACAAAGGGTAGAAATTCCATGGAAACTAAAACAAAGGATTATGGATCGGTTTATTTCAGAAATATCAATTCCCGCAAAAGGTAGAGGTAGCGATTTTCTTGCATTACGGGATTTTATATATGGTGATGATATCCGTCATATATCATGGAAAGCATCAGCAAAATATGGGAAAATAATTGTAAAAGAATATGAAGAACCCCACCAATTACGCTTCTTAATCGTGGTAGATGCATCTTTGTTTATGGCTGGTCCAAAATTAGAATTTGCATTATCATCTGTAATTGAACTATGTACTGCGATATATAGAAGTGAGCATTCTGTCTATATTATGGTACATGGTCAGGAAACCTTGAGAAAAGTCAATTTAAATTCGTTTCCAACTGCAATTAAGACTATGTCTATGAATTTATATGATGTAAAACCCCAAGGTACAGATTTTAACGTGAGTACATTACATGATAGCATTCTTCATAATAAATTAACAAATACTGTAGTTATACTCATTTCATCATTGGAACAAGATCCTAAATTGATGAAATATGGACTTACAAAATTAATGCCCAACATTCAGAGATTATTTTTTATTGCTTGCAATACACCTGGATTTGGTGTAATGGCTACTGCAGCAGTCAGAGATGAAGAAATCTTTGATGTAAATCAGATGAATTATAGAAAATATATAATAGAACCAAAAGTCCAGAGAATCTATAAAAAAAGGATTGAAGAGTACAAAAATCTCGTATTGTCTGTCAATGCTAATTTTCATGTTATAGAATCTTACAATACCAATATTTTACTTGAAATTGAACAAGTAATTAAACAAATGAATAAGCTTACTGCCAAAGTAAGAATTTAGGTGATTGAAATGAGAGAAGATCCTATCATATACGAAGATTGGCAACCTGGGATTGCATCGAAGGAGTTTATTAGACCTATGATTCTAGTTGATAATATTTTGACACAATTTATTTGCATCCTCTTCATATACATTGGTATTATTAGTAGAAATTCAGTATTAATATTTACATTTACTTTTTTTGGTATAGCTATGCTGATTATAGAATATTTTATGGATCAATTCAAAAGATTAAGCTGGAATCGATTTATAACAATCATATCACTTTGGTTTATTTTGCTAATCTTTTCAAATATCGAATTAGTTGATGAATTCTATAAAATACTATTTTCTGTTATTTTGAGTCTTAAGCTTTTTTTAGTTGTTTTGATTTTAGTTTCTATTGAAGTTGCTGGAGAGATTTTAAAACCTAAATCTGATTATTCAAAAGAAAAACTAAATCAGCAACTTAACATGTTAACTGTCACTCAATATGCAATAAAAGATAGTAATATTATTGCTAGACAACACCTATTTAGAAAATTAATTATACCAATTTCATATGGAGTGTTAATTACCATCATCATTGTTGCTTTATTACAAATTACATCAGGAATTGTTTATACAATAGTTTCATTATTGTTCTTCTTTGCTTTGATTTCAGTTAGTCTAACTACTTTTAATATCTTTTATCAGTGGAATAAAATTAAAAGAAAAAATCAAGGAATTACCGTGACAATTAAACAAAGAATAATTTCGAGAATCACAACCCCCATAAAGAATTATAAGACAAAAAGAAATAGATCCAAAGAATTAATGACATTAAGAATGTGATTTTGTAATTTGGGTTCTTTTTAGCCATCTGATGAAAATTAATTACAATGAACTAATTAAATCAATTATGGTAAAATGAAAATATGTAATATAAAAAGATTAAAATTGTTTGTTATGTTGATTTATTAGATGAGTAATAATATTCCTGAAGATAAGATTGAGATTTTACGAGATTTATTATACTATAAATTTCTAAGTTATAAACAAACCAGTGAGGAGGAGGATCTATTAATTACTCCAGATATCAATATCCTGAATATGTTATTACGTTTTGGTTCTATGTCATTTGATGATATAAAAGCACAATTTGATTTTGATTTCTATATATATCATCTATTAATGCGATTAACAAGCACAGAACTAATTAAAAAAGTTGGTCAAGATAGGTGGGAATTATCAGATACAACGAGGAATATGATTTCTAATATAGCAGAATCAAAGACAACCATAAAAGATGAGATTGAAGAAATTGAAAATAATATCAAGGTCGATCCAGAAATACAACCTGCTATGGAATTATCCCCAATAAAGAATAAATTAGTTGAAAAATTAAGACAAATAAGTGAACTTGAAGTAGTTGAAAATGTTGAAGAGACTATAATTGATGAACAATTCAATTCCGATGTAATTACACCCTCCCCCTTGGAAGAAATTGAGGTAACAAATCCCATAACTCAACAAGAACCAATATCTGTGTCTGAAGTTGAGATAAATGATCCTGTAGAAGATCCTATAGATAATATTGTTAGTACTGAAGTGGAAAATAATGTGAATGTAGAATCCAACATTTCAGAAAAGGAAATTGAAGACTTATTTGATGATATATTAGATACTCCACTTAGAAGTGTGATGCATGATGATATTAGTGATGATAATATTGAACCTGTAACAAGATCAGAATCAATCTCACCAGCTAAAGAAATTACAAAACAGTCAGTAGATCCATTAATCGAAATTTTGACAAAACATGGATATATCAATAATTATCATATGACGGAGGGATCGTATCATACTGTATCTGAATATCAAATCCTAAAGGTTCTTATTAAGAAGCATCCTATAACAACTGAAGAAATAGAAGAGGATTCCGGCGCATCATCTATCTCACTAGCTCTATCAAATTTACAATCAGATAGACTAATTCAACAAACAAATGATTATAAATGGACTATAAGTGAAACTTTGTTAAATATTGGACCAGAAAGCTCAATAGAAGTGAATGAATCAATTGAGAAAGGAGCAATTCAAGAATATCGAGGGAAATTATCGCGTGATTCAGGTGATGAATGGAGGTTAAAAAGAGTACTACATCAATTAAATTACATATCAAGTACTGAAATTAGTGAAAAAAAATTAGATGAAAATCATGAAATCAGAATTATCAGGGTGGTTAAAAATTATGGACCAATCTCTTTCAACGGAATAAAAAGTTTATGCGAGGAAATTGCTCCCGTTATCATTAAAAGACTAATAACAAAACTAAATATTGATAAAATAATTAATACCGATTTAGATGATAATTGGCAATTAAGTGACGATTTCATAATAAAATTAGTTAATCAGGGATAAATTAAACGATAATTCCAGATTTAATTATTTTACTAATATTCTCTCTGTTTTGCAATATTGTAATATCTTCTAATGGATTTTTTGAAAGTAATAACATATCTGCATCATATCCTTGTTTTAAGATACCTGATTTTGGAGCTCTTAATCCCAATGTTAAAGGTCCGTTACCAGTAGCTGTTTTAATTGCTTCTTCTGGTTTCATTCCAGCGTTTACATAATATTCTAATTCCTTTGCATTATCACCATGTGTAATAGGACCACCTGGGCCTGTAAAAAATATATCTGTACCCAATGCAATAGTAACACCCATTTTAATGGCTATTTTTAAAGATTCTAAATGTCGATCGTATATTGTTTTCATCTTATTTACTGCATATTCTGGCATTCCCATCTTTAACGCTGCATTATGTAATTTGTCAATTATATATCTTGTAGGTACCAAAATTATATTTTTTTCTATCATTTGTTGTGCAAGTTCTTCAGTTAGATATGATCCATGTTCAATTGTCTTAACACCTGCTTTTATTGCTGCTTGAATACCTGGACTGCCATGACAATGAGCTGCAACAGCTAATTGAGCCCTGTCTGCTTCTTCTACTATTGCTTTTTGTTCCTCGTTAGAGAATTGTTGGTGTATTGGATGATCTATCTCAGACATTACTCCGCCAGATGCACAATATTTAATCACTTCAGCACCATTTCTAATTTGTGTTCTAACACTTTTATATACTTCATCTACTCCATCAGCGATTGTTCCAATGAAACTTTCTTTTGTTGCTATATATCTCTGAAAAATGTCTAACGGTAATGAGTGTATATCCGAATGACCTCCAGTAGCACCGATAACATTACCTGCACTATAAATTCTAGGTCCGGGGATTAATCCTTCTTTAATTGCTTTATTTAGATGAATTCCAAAACCTCCTACTTCTCTAACACTGGTAAATCCTGCCTTTAACACTTGATTTACATCCCAAACCGATCTAATACCCAATAATGTTGAACTTTGAAAGAAACTAGTTTCTAATGATACTGTACGAAGTCCTGTAAAATGTGCATGAGCTTCCCACATGCCTGGCATAATAACTGGAGTCTGTATGGTATTTTCTACTACAGGTGCATTTTCCTGTTCACCAACAAACTCAATGGAATTATTATCTACAATTATTGTCCCGTTTTTAAAGGAAATACCATCTCCAACAATTACTAGATCACTATCAATACGATATCTCATAAATTATGATTAAACCTTATATTATTAAGGTTTTAATTTGATTATTGTCTAAAAAGATAAAATATCAATTATTAGTAAGTTTATAAAATAATTAATATTGCTTTAATCCATTTAAATACTTAATAATTATTAAATAAATGGAAAAATAAGAATATTTACAAACTATAATTATCACAAAGTTTTAAGGTTATTTTGATGGAGTGAAATTAATTAAATCGTAAAACGATTTTATAGATGGATGCGTTGCCTTGGAATTCAATTAACTCTATTTCTAAAACAAATTTTACTATGTTTAACCGAGAATAAAACAACGAATTCAATTTTATCACTGATAAAAGGAGAGTCAATTTATTGAGTAATACAACACTTAATTCAAATTATTACAATATATTGAAAATTATTCATAAGAATGGTCCTATACTAGTTTCCAAACTTGTAACTGCAATGGAGATTGATAGAGGGACGTTAGAAGCAGGTATTGGTGTACTTGAAGAAATGCAGCTACTTCAAAAGGATATCGAATTAGTTATTTCATATGAACTTACCGATAGGGGATTTAATGCACTTGATGGATTAGTTGAGAGGAAAATATTAGATGTATTAATAAAAAATTCAGTACCATTTAAAGATTTAGCCGAACTAACTCATTTAACGAAATCCGATTTGACTGTAGGAATTGGTATTCTTAAAAAAGCCAATTTAATACAAATTGACAAAGGAAATGTCAATATTCGAGATGAAGAATCAGCAAAATCATTTTCCATTGATTTAACAAATGCACTAGCTGAATTACATAAGAAGAGTGGTTTAATAATTGAAAATAATTTAATTGAGCAGTTATTGGAACGAAATTTAATAATTCGTCAAGAAAGATCAAATGTAACTGTTTCCTCAAACCTTTCTGATAGTGAACTTAAGAAAATTATTGTTAAGGATACCATTACAACTTTAACATCAAAAATGTTATCAGATGGTAGTTGGAAAAATTCTGATTTTAAGCCATATTCTTTAAAAACAAAACCTCGAAAAATATACAGTGGTAAATTACATCCTTATCGTCAGTTTCTCGAACACTTAAAGACAAAGCTAATAGGAATCGGATTTCAAGAGATGAAAGGACCATTAGTCGAACTTGAATTTTGGAATTTTGATGTATTATATGCACCACAGGATCATCCAGCTAGAGAGGATTCAGATATTCTGCTCATAAAAAATCCGACACACGGGAAATTACAAAAAGAAGAATATATATCAAATGTTGCTCAAACCCATGAAAATGGATGGACTACTGGTAGTAGAGGACATGGTTATCGATGGGATCCTAAAAAGGCAGCTCGGTTATTAGTTAGACCACAAGGCACTGCGATTTCAGCTAGAACATTATCTCATGCTAAACCACCATTCAAATACTTTGCAAATGCTAAAGTATTCCGACCAGACCAAGTAGATGCTACTCATCAAATTGAATTCAGTCAAACAGAGGGCATAATTTGTGGACCCGACATTACATTCAAAGATTTACTTGGTGTTCTAAAATCCTTTGCAGTAGAAGTTGCTGGTGCAAAGGAAGTACGTTTCAGACCGGATTACTTTCCTTTCACAAGCCCCTCAGTTGAGCTTTCTGCCAAACATCCCGTGTTGGGCTACATCGAATTTGGTGGTGCAGGTATATTTCGACCTGAAGTAGTTGAGCCCTTTGGAATTGAACATCCTGTACTTGCATGGGGAATCGGTGTTGATCGATTATTTATGACAAAGTACGGGATAAATGACATTAGAGAGCTATATTCTCAAAATCTTGATTGGTTAAGAGAAGGTAGGGTTTACTCGAATATTAATTTAGAATAGGTGAAAATATGGTAACAATAGATGTATCAATAGAAGATATCAGTAAATTAATTGGTTTAGATAAAACTTTATCTGTAGATGATCTCAATGACCTCTTGACATTGGCAATAGCAGAAGTAGACTCCGACCCAGTCGGTCCCGATGAAAATGGTCATACTAAGATTGCTATTGAAATAAAAACATCCAATCGACCGGATTTTTGGAGTGCAGAGGGAATTGCAAGGGTGATAAAAGGAAAATTCGGAGAGGAAGGATTACCCGATCTAAGTGTGATCGAATCTAAATATGAAATCAATGTAAATCCCGAGCTTTTAACTATTCGTCCATATGTAGCAGCAGCTGTGGTCAGAGGGTTAACTTTTGATGACTTTTTAATTAAACAAATGATACAAGTACAAGATAAACTTGATTTCTCATTTGGAAGAAAAAGGAAGCGAACTTCAATTGGAATTTATAACATCAATATGCTTGAATCACCAATTGAATATACCGTAGTAGATAGAAAATTCAAGTTTCAACCATTAACATTTGATCATGATTTAACAGTAGATGAAATATTTGAGAAACATCCCAAAGGTATCGAATATAGACATATTCTTGATGATTTCAAGAAAGTACCTATGCTTATTGATAAAAATGGCTTAGTACTATCCATGCCACCAATTATTAACAGTAATGATGTTGGTAGGGTAACGACTCAAACCACTGATGTTCTTGTAGAAACAACTGGGTATTCACATCAAGCCACTTCTCAAGCATTATCAGTGATAGTTCAAACTCTAAGAGATAGAGGTGGTATAATTGAAAGTGTAAAAATTAATTATCCTGATAATTATGACATTTCTATTGATATAACACCCGAAACAGATCCTATTAGATTTGATGTAAATATTAAAGATATCAATAAATATCTAGGAGTAAATTTTCCCGGAAAAGAAATGGTTAAACTCCTTCGTATGCGAAGAATTGAAGCTAAAGTAATAAAGGATAAATTAACTGTTTTATTACCCCCTTGGAGAAAGGATATCATCCATTGGGTTGATATTAGTGAAGAAGTAGCAATTGCAGCTGATTATAATTCATTTGAACCTACTCCTGTTCAAGTGATAACCGCAGGGAAATTAGATAAATCCAGTGATGATGAAAATCTGATGAGACAGATATTGATTGGAATGGGTTTAACGGAAGTATTCAATTATACTTTAACTAGTAAAGAAGTGATAGGAGAATTGATGAATAGAGAAGAAAAATGGATTGATTCAAATTGTATCGAGATTAGTAATCCTGTTAACGCATCATATGCAATATTAAGGCCTGATTTATTACCTCTACTAATGAAATTTCTATCTGTGAATACTCATAATGAATATCCTCAAAAAATATTTGAAACTGGAGAATGTGTAGTTAAAGATAAGAAAAAGATTGGGACAAGATTAATGATGTCAACTGTTTTAGCTGGATCTAATGAGACTTTTGAAACTATTCTAAGGATCTTGGATAGAGTTTGTGTACTTTTGGGTGTAACATATGAACTGAAAAATACTGAATTAAACTGTTATATTCCAGGTAGAAGGGCAATAGTAATTATTGATGGAATAGAAGCAGGTCATATCGGTGAAATTCATCCTGAATTAATTGTTAAAAATGGTATCGAGGTTCCAATCTCCGCATTGGAATTAGATT
>Ga0224506_10002016_pt1 | contig 14121 bp, 4 predicted proteins | sample SF_Jan12_sed_USG_2_FD_169108 | JGI IMG/M metagenome (GOLD analysis project Ga0224506, IMG submission 169108) | Sediment microbial communities from San Francisco Bay, California, United States - SF_Jan12_sed_USGS_8_1 | ecosystem: Environmental > Aquatic > Marine > Sediment | place: USA... | reverse complement strand
CAGAAAGCGCAAACAATTGTGAAGGAAATAGCTACACAGTAACAGTAACAGTTTATTCAGAACCAGTAGGGATACCTACTACTGATAATACCTGTAGTGATGTGCCTTTAAGCCATAATTTAGATGCAGATATTACAAATGGTCTTGCATCAACATTTTCATGGGTAGCATCTGATAATGCCAATGTTACAGGGGAAAGTACTACACCTCAACTTTCTAGTATAATAAATGACAATCTTAACAACACATCTACTATACAACAAGTTGTTTCTTATACTGTAACACCAACTTCCAACGATGGGAATAGTTGTGTTGGTAGTACATTTGTAGTAACAGTAACAGTTGATCCCGAACCTGTAGGAGCTTCTAGTATAGATGTTGGTTGTAGTGATGTCTCTCTTTCTCACGTTTTACAAAACGATATTACAAATGGTATTACTAGTAGCTTTAGTTGGATAGCAGTAGACAATGCCAATGTTACAGGAGAGAGTTTAACTACGCAAACTACTGCAAATATTACTGATGTAATAACTAATACTACAGGGAGTGATCAAGTAGTAGTTTATACCGTAACACCTACAGATGTTGGAACAGGTTGCATAGGTAATTCATTTACTGTTTCAGTGACAATCAAGTCTGAACCTGTAGGTGTCGATGATGCAGATGTTGGTTGTAGTGATGTCACTTTGGGTTATAATTTACAGAACAATGTGAATACTCTAGGAAATAATGTTCCAAGTTCGTTTAGTTGGGTAGCAACTGACAATGTGAATGTAACAGGAGAGAGTTTGACGGTTCAAAGTGGTGTAGTGATAAATGATGTGGTTACCAATGTTACTGGGTTAGATCAAGATGTGATATATACCGTAACACCCTCAAGTAGTACAGGAAGCTGTTTGGGTACTCCCTTTTTGGTTACAATTACTATATACTCTGAGCCTGTAGGTATTGATGCTTCTACATCTGTTTGCAGTGATGTAGCTTTCAATTATGATCTTCAAAACAATATTACAACTATTGGTAACAACCTTACTAGTGATTTTGTATGGTTAGCTACAGATAACTTAAATGTAAGTGGGGAAAGTTTAACTCCTCAGTCTGGAGATGTTATCACTGATGTTCTCACTAATTTAACTGGTGTAGATCAAGATGTTGTTTACACTACAGTTACACCAACAGGAGTAACGAATGGATGTACTGGTGATGCTTTTAGTATTACTGTAACAGTACATTCAGAACCAGTAGGTTCAAATTCTATGGATAATACATGCAGTGATATTGCATTAGCACATAATTTACAGGGCGATATTGTGAATGGTATAACAAGTACTTTCACATGGATAGCTACAGATAATACTAATACTACTGGTGAGAGTTTAACACTTCAAACCACATCAACAATAACAGATGCTATTAATAATCCTACAAACGTTCAGCAAAATATTGTATATACTGTGATACCAACTTCTAATGATGGAAATAATTGTATTGGAGATGCTTTTACGGTAACTGTAGCTGTTGATCCTGAACCAATTGGAGTAGTATCTACTGATGTAGGATGTAGTGATATTGCATTAAGCTATGACTTACAGAATAATATCGTCTCACTTGGTAATGGTTTAATTAGTTCATTTAGTTGGGTGGCTGTTAATAATGTGAATGTAGTTGGTGAAAGCACTACTTTGCAATCTGGAAGTATAATTAACGATGTTATAACTAATAATACAGGATCGGATCAAAATGTAGTTTATACAGTAACCCCAACGAGTACAACAGGTGGTTGTGTTGGAAATGATTTTGTAATAACTGTTACAATATACTCTGAACCTGTGGGAGTAAATGACGTAGTTGCAATTTGTAGTGATGTTGCATTTAACTATGATTTGCAGAATAATATCACAACATCTGGAAATGCAGTATCTAGTAATTTCTTGTGGGTAGCTGCAAGCAATGCCAATGTAACTGGAGAAAGTGTATCTCCACAAGCGGGAGTTGTTATTACGGATGTTTTGGTAAATCAAACTAATACTAATGAAATAGTAAGTTATACAGTTACACCAACAGATAATACGAATGGTTGTGTTGGAGACATATTTTCTATTGATGTTACTGTCTATCCAGAGCCATTAGGAATTGATGAGACCATAAATACATGTAGTGATATAGCATTGAACTATAGTTTACAAAATAATATTGATGTTTTAGGAAATGCTCTTTTAAGTACATTTACATGGGTAGCAACAAATAATCCAAATGTTGCTGGTGAAACAACTGTCCCCCAGTTAACAGGGGTTATAAATGATGTGATTACGAATGTTTCTGGATTAGTTCAAACTGTTATTTATACTATTACCCCAGTTTCTAATGATGCAAATACTTGTACTGGCGATGTATTTACTATTTCAGTAACGATAGATCCAGAGCCTGTTGGTAATACTTCAACAGATAATGTATGTAGTGATATTGCATTGTCACATAATTTGCAAAGTGATATATCGAACAGTATAATAAGTAGCTTTAGTTGGGTAGCAGCTGATAATACTTTAGTTACAGGAGAGAGTTTAACCACTCAAACAACTACAACTATTACAGATGTAATTACGAATACTACAGGGAGTGATCAATTAGTGGTTTATACTGTAACACCTACTGATGTTGGAACAGGGTGTGTAGGTGATCCATTTAATGTAACTGTAACTGTAGAGTCTGAACCAACTTCGTCAAATGATGTTGATGTGCAATGCAGTGATATAGCATTAAGCTATAATTTGCAAAACAATGTGAACACCCTTGGAAATAGTGTAAATAGTTCATTTAGTTGGGTGGCATCCAATAACATAAATGTAGTAGGGGAAAGTACATTGCCTCAAACGGGAAGTGTTATTAATGATGTCATCACTAATCTTACAGGAGCAGATGAAGATGTAATCTATACTGTTACCCCTTCAAGTAGTAATGGAGGTTGTCTAGGGAATCCATTTGTAATAACTATTACCATACAGTCTGAACCTGTAGGTTTAGCGGATGTAGCTACTGTATGTAGTGATAATGCATTTAATTATGACCTACAAAACAATGTTACAGCAATTGGCAATAATATGACCAGTAACTTTAGCTGGATAGCTACTGATAACCCAAACGTAAGTGGAGAAAGTCTAGTTGCACAAAGTGGGGCAATTATCAATGATGTTATCACTAATGTTTCAGGAGTAGATGAAATAGTAGTGTATAGTGTTACACCAACAGAAACTACCAATAATTGTATTGGAGATGTGTTTACTGTAAGTGTTACTGTATATTCAGAGCCTTTAGGAAACAATAATGTTGACAATACTTGTAGTGATGTTTCTTTAAACCATAGCTTAATTGGTGATATCACAAATGGAATGGCAACTACCTTTACATGGATAGCAGCCGATAATATAAATACAGTGGGTGAGAGTACTACTCTCCAAACTTCAGCCACTATTACGGATAATATCAATAATATAAGTAGTGTACAACAAACTATTATATATACAGTAACCCCAACTTCTAATGATGTTAACTTATGTGTGGGGAACTCATTTACTGTTACAGTAATAGTTGATCCTGAGCCAGTAGGAGTTACAACAATAGATTCGGGTTGTAGTGATGTAGATTTAGCTTATGATTTGCAGGATAATATTGTATCGCTTGGTAATGGGGTATTGAGTACATTCAGTTGGGTAGCTGTAGATAACATAAATGTTACAGGTGAAAGTACTACACCTAAAACAGGAAGTATTATTAATGATGTTATTACTAATCCATCATTAGTAGATCAAAATGTTGTCTATACTGTAACTCCGACTAGCTTGGGTATTTTTGGAAGTTGCATAGGCGATCCTTTTACGGTAACAATAACTATTCATCCAGAACCAGCGAGTGTTAATGTAGTTGATAATACTTGTAGTGATGTGGCATTATTTCATGATTTGCAGGCGGATATAATTAATGGATTAACAAGTAATTTTCTTTGGATTGCAACAAGTAATATTAATGTAAGTGGTGAAAGTGTTGTAGCACAAGCTGGAAGCATTATTAACGATGTACTCACTAATATATCAGGTGTTGATCAGGATGTAATATATACAGTAACTCCAACCGAAACCATTAATGGATGCATTGGTGATCCTTTTACTGTTACAGTCACTGTATATTCAGAACCTATAGCTGTTAATGTTACCGACAATACTTGTAGTGATATTGCACTTAACCATAGCTTACAAGCAGATATAACTAATGGAATGACAAGCTCGTTCAGTTGGATAGCTTCTGATAATGTGAATGTAACAGGAGAGAGTCTTACCACACAAACTTCAAGTACAATTATTGATGTTATCACTAATTTAACAGGAGCAACACAAACTGTAGTGTATACTGTTACACCAACAGAGACTACTAACTCTTGTATGGGTGACCCATTCACAGTTTCTGTATCTATTGACCCAGAACCAGTAGGAGTGTCGTCAACAGATAATGTATGCAGTAATGATGCACTAAGTCATAATCTTCAGTTAGATATATCAAATGGACTAACAAGTAACTTCAGTTGGATCGCTGTGGATAATACTAACACTTTAGGAGAAAGTACTGTTGCTCAAACAGGCTCTATTATTAATGATGTTATATCAAACCCCACTAATGGAAATGAAATAGTTGTATATACAGTAACCCCAACTGATAATGCTAACAACTGTGTAGGAAACCCTTTTACTGTAACTGTATCAGTAAATCCATTGCCGGTCATGAGTATAAGTGATAATGCTGGGTTTACAGGTGTAATCTGTAGTGGAAGTACTACTGACTTTCTGTTAAATAGTACTACTATTGGTGCTGTTATTAAGTTAGATAATGTGTCGAATACAGCTGGTGTTACTGGATTTAGTACTCCAGGAGCAACCTTTGTAGATGCAGATGTTATTAATGATATACTAACAAATACGACTGATAATCCTGTAACAATCACTTATGAATTTAGTGTAAGCGTTGGAGGGTGTGATGATAAGGTAGCAGCATTTACAAAAAATGTGACAGTGAATCCTAATCCTACTTTTACGATCACTAATACTAATATGGAAATTTGTAGTGGAGATGCCATAGATATATTACTGAACAGTAATACTGCCTCACATCAAATTAACCTTGTTAATGTAACTTATGGAGCGGTTACTGGAGATGGTTCAGAGGCAGCTGCAGGAACTATTTATACTGATGGAGCTAACATTGTTGACATTCTAGATAATAATACAAATGATCCCATTACGGTTACTTATGAATTTAACGTTACCACATTAACAACCCCATCTTGCCCTCTAGTAACTACAAGTCAATTTTCTACTGTTGTAGTCAATCCAGAACCCACATTTAGTGTGATAAATAACAACCCTATAATTTGTTCAGGAGAAGTAACCAGTATAGATATTAACTCAACTACTACGGGTGCAGTAATTGAATTAATAGCCATTACACCAAGTTCTGCAAGTTTGGTTGGACTTCCTGCTGTAGGATCAACGTATTTGAGTGGAGCAAACTTGGGAAATACCATCACTAATCCAACTAATATAGTACAGACAATCGATTATGAATTTCAGGTATCTGTTGTTGGATGTATTAATCCTGTTTTAATAAATAGAATAGTAACTATTAACCCTATTCCTAATGTAGCTTTATCAGTTTCAGCACAAACGATATGCGATAATGATTTTACCAGTATAGATTTAACTAACCCAAATGCTGTAGCTGGGACAACTTATTCTTGGACTGTAGTACAGACTGCTGGTATTACAGGAGCTATTGATGATGTAGATGGACCTACTACAGGAGTTATTGCTCAACAATTAAGTAACTCTACCAATACGCAAGGGACAGCTACTTATACAATTACTCCAACTGCCAATGGTTGTAATGGATCCTCTAAAACCATTATTGTTACTGTGAACCCCACACCATCAATAAATACAACTGGAGATGAAGTACTATGTTCAGGAGAGACAACAAATATTGTTTTAACACCCGATCCGTTAAAAAATGTAATTGGTACTACTTATAGTTGGACAGTACTATCAAATATTAATAATGTTTCAGGAGCAGTAAGTGGTACAGGAACAACAATTGCACAAAATTTATTAGTTGATCCAAATGGAGGTGTTGGAACTGTGATTTATAGAATTACACCTAATGCTGATGGGTGCGATGGCCCTTTTGTGGATGTGTCTGTCACTGTTAACCCAATCGCATTAGTGAATACTGGTTTTGATTATGAAGTGTGTGAAGATGGCACAATCATACTTACAGCTTCTATTTCAGGATCAGCTTCATTTGCTACTTGGACGGGAGGTAATAATGCTGCTACTGGTTATAGCAATGGAGGAGCAACTGTAGTAGATAATGAAATTATCACCTATGCATTCGATCAAGTAGATATCAATGCAGGTTTTGTGACATTCACTTTAACTACTGATGATCCAGACGCAGGAGGTCCTTGTTCATCAGTAAGTGATCAAATTACAGTTACTATTAATAAACTTCCTGTGGTATCATTGAGCATTGGCTCACCTAATCAAACTGAAATAGGTGAGCTAGAATCTCCTTTAATTTTAATAGGAAGCCCAACAGGAGGTATTTTTACTGGTGATGGTGTTTTTGGAAATGAATTTAGACCAGCAGAAGGAGTTATTGGAGGGAATAACTTCGTCACCTATACTTATTCAGATATAAATGGCTGTACAAATTCTATAACTAACACAATATTTGTCATAAAAGCACCAGTTTTACCTTTATTAAATGAGAGTGTGAAGTGTTTTAATGACGTGCCAGAGTTACTTCCACAATTTTTAGATCCAGACTTAGGGACATGGTCTGGTACAGGTGTTATTGATGGTGGGGGGGGAGTGTTCCATTTTGACCCTTCTGCAGCTGGAGTAGGGAAAGATACAGTGGTTTTCGATATAATTGTAAACAATTCACCAAACTCTGTTGAAAAGGTATTTATTACTATTCCATCTGCTGTAGTGGCTTTCGAAGCTTTAAATTTCTGTATTGATGAAGATATTCAATTTCAAGATAATTCATTCGTAAGTTCTAGTGTATATCCCTCAACTATTGTTAAATACGACTGGGATTTTGGCGATAATTCTACAAGCTCATTACAAAATCCTGCACATAAATATGCTACACCAGGAGAGTATTTTGTGACACTAGAATTAACAACTCAAACTAACGTATCTGTAAATAATAACCCTGCAACACCTACATGTGTAGCATCTCTAACAATTCCAATTACTATAGGTGCAAAACCTTTAATTAAGTTTAGTTGGTCGGACGTGTGTACTGGAGATTTTACTCAATTTACAGATGAAACTACTTTAAACGGAGCAGTTATTGATACATACACTTGGGATTTTGGTGATGGAAATACACCTATAACTGGTGTAGCTGGTGGAGTAATAAATACTGTTAATCCCGATGGTTCTGAGACGAAAGGTACTTACGATAGTCCACAACATAGGTTTGCTAGTAAAGGGGTTTATAATGTTTCATTAATATTAAATACAGTAAAAGGATGTCAAGATGTGTTTACAAGGAAAGTAGGGATTTTACCCACTTATTCACAAGGAACTTTCCCATACTCAGAAAACTTTGACGCTACTTTTGGAGATTGGGTGGCTAGTGCTGATTTAAGAGAAAATAATGTAACACTAACCACCCCAAGTGATACAAGTTGGGTTTGGGGAGCAGTAAATGGTGCTTTTGTTCAACCAAAATATGCAGGTGATAACTCTTGGTGGACAGGAAAAAATAATGCCACATTCTATCCAAATGAAAATAGTTGGGTAGATGGCCCATGTTTTGATTTCTCATCATTGCAACGTCCAATGATAAGTATGAATATTTGGTCTTCAACAGATAATGGCTTGGACGGTGCAGTACTTCAGGCTTCTATAGATGGAGGTTCAAGTTGGATTGAAGTTGGAACTTTACCCTTGTCAGCACTTATTGAAGAAGTAGGAGGTATTAACTGGTATAATAAGACGAGTATAAGAGGAAATCCTGGCACTCAATCGATTGGTAATATTGGATGGTCAAGAAAAGATACTGTATGGATGAATGCCCGTTATAATCTTAACACTCTAAAAAATCAGCCAAAAGTAAGGTTGAGAGTTGCATTTGGAAGTAACAATGATAACCCTGATGAAATATTTGATGGATTTGCTTTTGATGATATTTGGGTTGGTGATAAAACAAGACATGTACTCTCTGAACATTTTGTGAATTCAGGTAGTGTGGATGTATCTTTGTATAACTTATTTAACGACCAACAAGATGACCCATTAGATTCGGCTGATTTTGTAATGCTACAATATCATTTAAGTGAACCTACAGTTGATTCACTTAACAAAGTAAACCCTGATGACCCAGAGGCTAGAGCTTCTTATTATGGTATATCTCAAACTCCAAATGGAACAGTAAATGGTCTAAATAAGTTTTTAGGAAAGATCAGTAGTGTGGATAGAGTTGATGTAGATAGCTTGTCATTAATAGACCCATTATTCAATATTATTATTGACACTGTTTTAACTACTCAAAATAAAATTGAAGTAGTTACAACACTTGAGGCGAATGATACTTTAAACCAAGAGGTAATTCTTCATGTGGCTATTGTCGAGGATTCAATTATTCAGAATAATGGAGATATTCTACGTGGGGTAGTGCGTAAACTGTTGTATGGTGGCGCAGGCAAAGTACTTAATGAAGCGTGGACTAAAGGGTTAAATATGACTTTTGATGGGGTTAATGCTGCTGTTTGGGATATTGATTTAGAAATATATAACCCTACAAAAGTTGGTATTGTAGTATTTGTGCAAAATAAACGAACCAGAGAAGTGTATCAGGCAGAATTCCTTAAAGCACAAACTAAACGAAGAGGACAAGTTGTAGGTATAGAAGAAAGTATAACACATGCTAATATCTGGGATGTAAAATTATATCCTAACCCTGTTATTAATGAATTATCTTTTGGAATCGATCAAGTTGTGGTTGGTGATTACCAATGGAGAATAGTAGACCAGCGTGGTGTAGAAGTTCAAGCAGGGGAACTAAATTTTGTAAACGGGATTTATACAACGGATATTGCTTCTATACCTAATGGCATTTACTATGTTGTAATTGGGACAGAAGGCAAACCTATGATGTATAGGAAAATAGTTGTAGCTAAGGAGTAATGTCGATAATGCCTTAAGGAAAAACCTGATTTATAATTTCTTAATCAAAAATAAAAGTACCAAAACTTTCGTAATCATGAAAGTTCTTACGAGTAGGTTGCCAAGACCAGGCAGTCATACCTGTATCATAATCAATGCGGTACATATTGGCTCGCCATGCAGTGCCTTTTTCAGGAGGCACGTTTTGTAAAGGTTTTAAAAGGGCAAAAGGGATGAAAAATTCGCCTGTCCAAGAGCTAATATTTGCTCCGCTTTTCTTTTCCCCACCAGTAACTGAAGTAGCATGTCTGGTTTTTCTGTCTCCTTCATAATGCCATGGACGCCAACCCATAAAATCACCTTCATGGTTAGGAACAATAATGGGGAGCTCTACATCTAATGGAGAAAGTTCATATTCAAAATAGAGAGGTGTATCTTCACTAGTCCAGAAAAAAACCTCTACTACATCTTCATTATAAATATCATCAAAGTCTTCGGTAAGCGTTGCGGTGAGTTTTTGATCTTCGCATTGAAATAGAAAATAAACACCTGTTGTGGAATACAATACTTTTACTTTAGTCTCATAGCTACTGCCATTGGTTTTTCTTTGAGGGAGGATTACCCAATCCGTATCGTTCCAATGTGGTGAGTTCCCTTTACCCGTAACTTCAAAATCATCAGAAGGGGTAATGTGTAAAACAGTTTCTTTATTAGTTTTATCCATAGTTTGTTGTCCGAATATAATTAGAGGAAAAATCAATAACAGAATAAATAGGCATGAGGTAGTCCACTTTTTCATATAATTTCATTTAAATACAAAGGCAAGTTATCGATTTTTACAGTAAGTCTTTTCAGAGAATTTAAAAAAGAGTAAAGTTTCACAATGAAATGGTCAAAAATAACAATGGATTTTTCGTATTTTACATATATAGATAATCCAACATGTTATGAAGACAATTCTTTTGTGTGTTTTATTGTATGCCTACACCACTTGTAATTCTCAATCATTACCATTTAAACCTAATATGATAGATTCAAATGGACTGAAACATGGAGAGTGGATATACTATTATGATAATGATTGGAATACTTTAAATGATAGTATTAACGTATCATTTTACAGGTTAACAAATTACAAAGACTCTAAACCAATCGGAAAAGTGACTGATTACTATAGTGATGGAGGGATACAAATGCAAGCAGATTCTATGATACAGGAAAATCCAGATACTTATCATGGTAATCTTTTTTTCTATTCCAAGTTAGGTCGTATTCATTCTGTAGAATTTTACAATAATGGAGTAATGGATACTATTAAAACCATACAAATCTTTGAGTCATTAATTGAAAAATATCAAAAAGAAATTCCAACGGACTTAGATTTAGCACAGACAGCAAATGATTTGGCATATTTATATAGGGTACAAGGAAATTATGGTTTAGCAGAAAAGTATTATGAAATTGCTAAAAACATTAGAGAAAATAGATTGGGAAAGAGTAACTTATTATATGCGCATTCCTGTGCCAAGTTAGGTTGGGTTTATTTAAAACAAAGTAGACATCTAGATGCGGAGTCATTATTTCTTAATTCATTGCGTATTTATGAAAACCAATTAGGGAAGTCAAGTGATAGATATAGAGATGTACGAGATCATCTAATTACCATATACAAAGAAACTAATCAGGATATCAAATTAAAAGATCTCCAATATTAGTATTCACATTACTATTATTATTTAGATCTTTATAAAGCCTAAACTACTGCATTTATTTTCTGACTGATATCCCGACCATACATAGTAGGCAGCTTTGTTTCTTGGGGATAAGTTTTGTATAAGATGAGCTTGGGGTGTAAAGTAGATTAAAGTTGAAAAAATCAATACCATTTATCATATTTCTACTGGACTTTTAGGATAAAAAATTAGGTACTTTGCAGTTGTTAATCTAAATCATGAAAACAAGAACTACTTTATCTTTCATATTCGCTTTGTTTTGCGGTGTGCTTTCATTGTTAGCACAATCAAATGCCACAGATTATGTGCTTAATGTTACTAAAACGCAAGAAACAATAGAAATTGATGGTAAACTGAATGAAGAGATTTGGAGTTCAGCAGATAAAACAAGTAGTTTTATTCAAAATTTCCCCACAGATTCATTATTGGCCACATCTCAAACAGAAGTTATGGTTACATTCAACGACCAAATTTTGTATGTTGGTGGCACATGTTATGAAAATTCAGATAAAGAACATATTATTCAATCGTTAAAAAGGGATTATAGTTGGCCATTAAATGAAAATTTGGGTGTGTTTTTTGACACCTTTAATGACTATAACACAGGGTTCAACTTTGGACTTTCTCCAGCTGGTGTTCAACGTGAAGGTTTGGTGACAACAGGAAATGAGAGAAATGTGTCAACGGACTGGGATTGTAAATGGTATTCAGCAGTGTACGATCATGGTGATAAATGGACGTTTGAAATGGCTATTCCATTTAAATCTATTCGATATAACCAAGCCAGTAAATCATGGAATATGATATTAGTTCGACTTGATTTGAAAAACAATGAAAGATCAACTTGGGCTCCAGTTCCTCAGGGGTTCCGAATGTCCTCTTTTAATTTTGCTGGTAAATTGAATTTCATGGATGATTTACCTAAATCAGGAACTAATATTTCTTTTATCCCTTTTATTTCTGGAAATACTGGTCAGAATTTTGAAAATAATGAATCACAGGAAACAACTGGTGCAGTAGGATTTGATGCTAAGGTAGGGGTAACTTCTTCACTGAATTTAGATTTAACTGTAAATCCAGATTTTTCTCAAGTAGATGTCGATGAGCAAGTAACAAACCTTGATCGATTCGAAATATTTTTTCCAGAAAAACGCCAATTCTTTCTAGAAAATAGTGATCTATTTGCACAAAATGGATTTCCTCCTGCACGTCCATTCTTTTCAAGAAGAATAGGAATTGCCTCGAGTAAACTAATTGTTAATGGTACGGATAGTACAAGGAGTGATCAGGTACCCATTTTATATGGAGCCCGATTAAGTGGTAAATTAGGAAATAATTGGCGTATTGGTGCTCTAAACATGCTTACCAGAGCTTCTGATAACCTTGGACTTCCTCAGCAAATGTATAGTGTAGGTGTAGTAGAACGAAAGTTGTTTGCTAGTTCCAGAGTTGGACTTGTAGTGGTAAATAAAGAATCATTGGGAGTAAGCCTTTCTGATACTAGTAAATATCATTTTAACAAATCCATTTTTGATGTTAAGGATAGTTTTGTTGGAGAAGACTCAATTAGATTAAACGTTAGTAATACAGTTTTTGGTGGAGATTTTAACTTTAGATCACCAAACAATAAATTTGAATCTAATGTTTTTTATCACACTTCGCTTACTTCAGGTAAAAGTAATTATGGGTATGCTTATGGTGCTTATTTAGGATATATTCTTCGAAGTATAAAACTTAGATTTTATACTGTAGGCGTAAGTGAAGACTTTAATGCAGAGGTAGGGTTTGTTCGAAGAAATGATGTGCGAACGATGGGAACCTTTTCTGACTTTCTCTTTTATCCAAAAAATTCAAGTATTAATAACCATGGGCCAGGAATTAATGCTAGCGTTACTACTGATTTGGCAATGAATATTACCGATTATAATGTTAATATAGGTTATCAATTCAATTTTTTAAATACAATGAATATTGAGGCTGGTTTTGAAAGAAATTATCAAAAATTAAGAAATAGTTTTGATCCCACTCGTTCAGGTGGTTTAGAACTTTTGGAAGGAGAAGAACATGAATGGAGTGCTGTCAGTTTAAGTTTTAATACAGATATGCGTAGGTTGATTTCGTTTAGTGGAGGAGTATCTTATGGTGGATTCTATAATGGAAATAGATCAAATATTAGAGGTCAATTGCAGTATCGTTATCAGCCTTATATGAGTATAAGCTTAAGAGGTGACTACAATGATATTGAGTTGCCTGACCCCTATAAGAGTGCTAAATATTTATTAGTTGGTCCTAGAATTGATTTAACATTTACAGATAAGCTATTTTTCACAACCTTTGTACAATACAACGAACAAGCAGAAAACGTTAACATTAATGCAAGGTTTCAATGGCGTTACAAACCAGCCTCTGATTTGTTTATTGTATACACCGATAATTATTTACCAGCATCTTGGAATGTTAAAAATCGTGCGTTAGTACTAAAACTCAATTATTGGTTGAATATCTAAATTTTATCAAGGTTAACTAATTTAGTAAAGTTAGTTATATTTAGTTAAGTTTTATTTGAAACAAGCTTTGCACCTTGTTCATCAAATTAGTCGGGATAACAGGATTTGAACCTGCGACCTCTGCGTCCCTAACGGAGTGCGCTAATCCCGACATGTCGGGACGCCACATCATGGATAAAATATTCAGCATATGTTGTCGATATATACTTTTTATTCCTCAATTTTTTTAAATACCGTTCAAATTGGAGTGCTTCTTTTTTCACTTCAAAACCTCTTGTAAAAACCATTCTCCACGGAAGTTTTGTTTTAGTGTATTTACTTTTTCCATTATTGTGAAATTTTAACCTTAACTCAGGGTTTTCACTATATCCATAATACCAAGAATCATCTTTTAAAGATTGAATAATATAGACATAATACATAATGACACACAAGTATAGATAACTGGGAAGACAATAAGTTAATGAACAAGCTTTGCACCTTGTTCATCAAATTAGTCGGGATAACAGGATTTGAACCTGCGACCTCTCCGTCCCTAACGGAGTGCGCTAATCCCGACATGTCGGGACGCCACATCATGGATAAAATATTCAGCATATGTTGTCGATATATACTTTTTATTCCTCAATTTTTTTAAATACCGTTCAAATTGGAGTG
>Ga0224506_10002014_pt1 | contig 14131 bp, 12 predicted proteins | sample SF_Jan12_sed_USG_2_FD_169108 | JGI IMG/M metagenome (GOLD analysis project Ga0224506, IMG submission 169108) | Sediment microbial communities from San Francisco Bay, California, United States - SF_Jan12_sed_USGS_8_1 | ecosystem: Environmental > Aquatic > Marine > Sediment | place: USA... | reverse complement strand
TTCACGGTTGATATCGAGGACGGATGAGAGCCCTATCGTAATCTCTCCTCCCAAAGGGGATTTTACAGGTCCTGCAAATGTCGCTTCAGCGGTTACGGATCGTGTAATTCCATGTATAGTAAGGTCTCCGGTGATGCGGAAACCTTTATCTATGTTCCCTGTGATCTCTGTGCTCTTGAAGGTAATCAGAGGGTACTTCTCAACATTAAAAAAGTCAGGACTCCGAAGGTGGTTGTCACGCTTTTGTATACCTGTCCAGATGCTCGCTGCTTCAACAGTTGCTTCTATAGAAACAATCTCTTTATTGTTATTGTCCATTTGAATAACTCCGGTAATCTTGTTAAACTGTCCTCTCACATGAGCAACCATCATGTGACGGATCACAAAAGCAGCGACTGTATGATCTGGATCAATTATCCATTTACCCATTACTACTCCCTTAGTAGTTAGTGAGTACTTTAGATAAATTATATCAAACTTTTGAGCAGTTTGTTTTTTAGTGCGGTAAGATTTGGTTTTTAAGCAACCTGATTATTTATGATGAGAAATTCTCATGAAGAGATTAAACTTAAAGAAACAACACTGCTTTACGGGAGGGTTTAATGATTGAGGATTTAGGGAAAACAGAGACATGGAGGGTTTTCAGAATACAGTCAGAATTAGTGGAAGGATTTGAAAACCTTTATAATCTTGGTCCGTCAGTCACTGTATTTGGCAGCTCACGGCTTGGTGAGGATTCTTACTACTATAAACAGGCAGTTGAGCTGACGAAATTGCTCTCAGAGGCAGGAATTTCTGTGATAACCGGAGGTGGCCCGGGTATCATGGAAGGAGCAAATAGGGGTGCACAGATGGGGAAGGGTAAGTCTGTAGGGTTGAATATCGAAATCCCCTTAGAGCAGATCGCAAATAAATATCAGGACATCACTCTTTCTTTCAGATACTTCTTTGTAAGAAAACTGATGTTCATAAAATATGCAATAGGCTTTGTCATATTCCCTGGCGGATTTGGAACAATGGACGAATTGTTTGAAGCGGCAACCCTTGTCCAGACCGGGAAGATAGCATCATTCCCGATTATTCTCTACGGGAGCGATTACTGGAAAGGACTCATTGAATGGATGAAGAATACCCTTATCCCGCAGAGAACGTTACGTATTGAAGATCTGGAAATTTTTCACGTAGTGGATAAACCAGTAGAAGCGTGTCTTTTGTTACAGGAACACCTTAAAGTATTGGGATTATCTTCGCTGATTGAAAAATGCAGATAAGGTAAAATGGAACTCAAATATGTTCTCTATTTTTTGGTAGGCGGAGCTATTGTCAGTATTGTTACTTATTTTGCGAGCCATGCAAGGGGTTTGCTCGCAGCCTTCATTGCCAATTTACCGGTCATCACCGTGATCACATTTTTGACTGTTTATTTTGAATCAGGCGAGAAAGCAGTCGTTCCATACGCTGAAGGCCTCGTTATTATGCTAATCCCTTGGCTGGCCTATATATTTGCCATTATCTTTTTGACCCATCGGTTAGGCTTTATTCCCTCACTCGTCATGGGAATGGCTCTTTATTTCTTAATTGCCTTTATAATAATGAGCATTAAGAAATTCTGAAAAAGAAAATTATCAATAGCGCATCTTTATTACAGGCGATTATACAATACCTTGGGAGAAACAATTAACAAGCGCATTATAAAAATAGATTGCCCGGATAAAAAGTGATATAATTTATATAAAGTTAAAAAAATGAAGGAGGTATTACCATGGCAAGAATAATAACCTATGAGTGCAAACAGTGCGGTTCGGAGATAGTGGTAACAGAATTGCTGGGAACCCAATTAAGCCCTATTTACTGCTGCGGAATAGGGGTGACAGAGGTATCTACTGCTCAGAAGAAACCAACAAAACCCAAAAAGAAAGCAGTGAAAAAGGTTACAAAGAAAGTTGCGAAAAAGAAAAAACCAGCGGCAAAAAAGAAAACATCCAAAAAGAAATAAGTAACTTTCTGTAGATAAAGTTGAAATGTGATAGGAAATAATCTTTTCACACGTTTATGCTCTGTTGAACAAGGAGACTGTTCAACAAAACACACAGATGAAAGATATGGGGAATAAAATAAACATAAAAGACATGGTTATTGGAATTGGTTTTTACCGGAGAGAGCAGTGGCCATTGCTTCTTGAGACCTCAGTTGACGCTCAGATTCTGGGGAAAACGTATGATGAATGGTTAGATGTATTAGATTCCTCGATAGAAAAGATAAGGTCACACGGGATTGAACCGGAACTCATCGAGGTGGATGTCAATAAACTGCTTGCTTTTTGTGAGAAGCACGGCATGAAGAACAATGCTGAGGCAAGATCGAGGTTTATCTCAGAACTTGCGAGGGAGCAGAAAATATCGAAGCAAAATGAATAATCCTCCTGGTTCATTTTAAAACTTTATGATATAATTTTTTAAGAAGGAGCTCGCAATCAAAAACATTTATTTCATCGAAGCAAAATCACCAGCAGCTCATATTTACAGCAGATCTCTCCTGCCCAGGTTAGGCACTATTCTGCTTTCCACAATAGTCAAGAAGAAAGGGTATAACTCAAAAGTTTTTATTGAAGATATTTCAGAGCCTGACTGGAACGCTTTGAACGATGCGGATCTCATCGGTATCTCTTCAATTACCTCTACTGCACCGAGGGCATTCCAGCTTGCAAACAAATTCAGCTCTATGGGAATTCCAGTTGTGATGGGAGGGCCTCACGCCACATTCTTACCAGAGGAAAGCCTGATATACGCTGATTATGTAGTAAGAGGTGAAGGGGAGGAGACAATCATTGAACTTATAGAGCACCTTGAATCTGGAATACCTCTTCATGATATTAAAGGTCTTTCCTACAGAAAAGGCGATGCCTATGTTCATAACCCGGACCGGCCGTTTATCCAGGATTTAGATTCTGCCCCGATACCTGATTTCGATTTGGTTCACAACTGGCGGGAGAAAACCAGTATTCCTATCTTAACATCAAGAGGCTGTCCGTTCGGCTGCAGATTCTGTGTTGTCATCCAGATGTTTGGCAGAAAATACCGTTTTAAATCTATTGACAGGGTTATTGAGGAAATAAGAGAAGTTGACTCAAAAAGAAGCCACTTCTTTTTTGTTGATGACAATTTCGCAGCAGACAGGGAACGAACCAAAGCCCTTCTCAAGAGGATGATTGCTGAAAAGATTCATATTGAATGGTCAGCTCAGATACGTGCAGATGCTGCCAGAGATACTGAACTCGTGAATCTTATGGCTCAAGCAGGATGCTTTATGGTATATGTGGGATTTGAGTCCATCAATCCGCGGACCCTTTATCTTTATAATAAAAAACAGACAGTGGATGATATTGTCGAATGTATCAAGAACTTAAAGAATGCCTCCATTAACATACATGGGATGTTTGTGCTTGGTGGAGATGCAGACGACATCAAAACCATCAGGAGCACACAGAAGTTTGCCAAACGCCTCGATATAGATTCTATCCAGTTTATGATGCTTACCCCTATCCCGGGAACACCCCTATTCGAAGAACTTGAACAGCAGGGGCGCATAATCCATACAGATTGGGCAAAGTATGATGGTCACCATGCTGTCTTTGAACCAAGGCTCATGACCGCTTTTGAGCTTCACACTGAGACCATAAAGGCTATGGCAAAATTCTATTCATGGGGGAAAATACTCAAGAATCTTCTGCATCGGGACCTCTTTTACTGCTTTGTAACTCTCTATGGAAAAAAGTCGATAAAAAAGGTAAAAACGCCGGGCAAAGAATATCTGAGAGAGTTGAAGAATATAGTCAGTACAAAATTTGATGAAAACACCGGGAAAATCAGAGAATATTTTTCAACAAAGAAGAAAACGGTCATAAATATTGTACTGAACAGCCTTACAGAAGGAGGAATTGAATCGAAATTTTTCAAAACCTTTTTTAAAAAGATAGGGAAGGAATTGATTATTAGTAGTCAGGAACCTAAAGTTTTACCTCACACATTGACCATTATGCCCATTCTGCAAGTTGCAGACACTGAGGGTAAATCTGATAAGAATCTGTTGGAAGAAACATGCGAAAAATATAAATCAATGTTTCACAATTTTAAAATCATACCATTAGAAACAGACTCTCTCTACAGAGTATGTGTAGATATTGGTTTACTCTTGGGCATAAAGATGAAAAAAATTAGAAAGGCGTACGAAAAAGCGGTAAAAGGTATTGACGGCAAGGCTTTTGATTGTCATGCTCTAATGATTTTGATTAGCCAGACATAGTCTTTTCCAAATTCCGGGCAGATATGTCAAGGTAGCATGCAAAAGAAATTGCTTTAAAGCTTGCGGTATGATTTAGGAGCAATCTAAACAACTATCTTGTTATTTCTTACCTTTAGAGTGAAGAAAGGGTATACGCCTATCTTATGACTTATTTATGAGCTACGAGGAGAATTAATCTCCCCAAGGTTTTATAAATAAAAATAGGTATCCTTTTAAAATCTTGTGCACGGTAACAAAATCAACAGCTGAATAACTGAGGTTTCTTTGTTGCAGAACAATTCAGGGATGGGTGATACCCATCCCTGAAAATCTACCTTTCTACTTTTTTGGTTTCTCTGGTGCCTTTGGTGCCTCAGGTGCTTTCTCTGGTGCCTTTGTTGCCTCAGGTGCTTTCTCTGGTGCCTTTGGTGCTGGCGGTGCCTCAGCTGGCTTTGGTGCCGGTTTTGGTGGCTCTGCCTTCTGGCAGCCAACGGTGAACGAGAATGCGACAACAAGTACCAATGACAGAAGTATAGCTAAAACTTTCTTCATTAACTGTCACCTCCTTTCAAGAGTACTTAAAGTACTTTAGTAAAGTGCTAAAGTAATATTATACCACAACAGCTTTGTCAATTTAAATTAGAGAATATTATAACCGTCTATTCATAAAAATCAAGATAATTCTTACGGTGCTCTCCTCCGATTCATTTAGAGAGTTTGAGATGCATAATCTATGTAATTTATAATACACCATCATGTCATTATTTGCATCTATGGACGTAGGATCGAACACATTTAGACTTTTGATAGCCAGTGTGAGGGATCAAAAGATCGAGCATGTACTTTATAAAAGAAAGATTACTCGGTTAGCTGATGGAGTGAGTCAGAGTGGAAAGCTCAGAGATGAAAATAGTGCATCCTCAATTGCAGTGCTCAAGGAATTCTCCTCAATAATCTCAAGACATGGGGTTAAATCTGTCAGTGCAATTGCGACGAGTGCTTTGAGGGAGGCATCGAACTCAGATATTTTTTTAAAAAGAGTGTTTGATGAAACTGGAATCATGATAAAAGTTATTTCTGGCGAAAAAGAGGCAGAACTTATCGTGAAAGGTGTTTTTTCTTCATTTCATGATTCCTCACCCATCGCTGCTCATTCCTCATTGATTATTGATATAGGAGGGGGCAGTACAGAGTGGATTCTCTGTAAAGACAAACAGATAGTTGAAATGGGGAGTATTCCTGTTGGGGTAATAAAACTTGCAGCAAGTTTTATAAAGACTGACCCTCTTTCAGAGGCAGATATCGCAGAATTGGGGAAAGGGATTGCCTCATATTTAGATAGTCTCAGAGCCAGGATTGAGCATCTGATTGACAGGAATACATGCTTCATAGGAACTGCGGGAACTTTTACAACCCTTGCCTCTATTGACTTAAAACTTGAAATCTATTCAAGGGGGAAAGTACATCTCTATAGAATATCTCTGGACAAACTTCGTAATATAAGAAGTACGTTATTCGCACTTCCCCTGAGGGAGAGGAAGAAGATGAAAGGACTTGAACCCGAGAGAGCAGACTTGATTATACCTGGAATACAATTTACAATTAACATAATGGAATATTTTAATTTTAATGAATTAATTGTAAGTGATTACGGGCTTCTCGAAGGAGTGCTCCTTGAGACTATCGGTTAGACAAATGAAAAAGATATTCAAGAGACCAATAAGCCTCAAAAAAGCACCGTTCAGATTTTGTCCTGGTTGCGGACATAGTCTTATTCACAGGCTCATTGCGGAATGTATTGACAATTTAGGCATCAGGGAGAAGGTTATAGGTATTGCTCCGGTTGGATGTGCGGTATTTGCTTATGACTATTTTAATTTTGATGTGCTTGAAGTTGCACATGGCAGACCACCGGCTGCAGCAACGGGACTTAAACGTGTGATGCCTGACAGGATAATTTTTTCGTATCAAGGTGATGGGGACCTTGCCGCTATCGGGACAGCTGAGATAATTCATGCAGCAAGCAGGGGGGAAAACATCTCGGTATTTTTTGTAAATAATGCAACCTATGGGATGACAGGAGGCCAAATGGCCCCAACGACGCTCATCGGTCAGAAGACAACCACGACACCTGCAGGGAGAAGTGTTGAAGCAGCAGGGTATCCTCTCCATATATCAGAACTTTTGTCCACAATTGACGGTGCATCATATATTGTCAGGACATCAGTTGACTCATATAAAAACCTTATGAATGCAAAAAAAGCAATAAAGAAGTCATTCAGATATCAGATAGAAGGTAAGGGATTCAGTCTTGTTGAGATACTTTCACCATGCCCGGTTGACTGGGGACTCACCCCACGTGATTCGATCACATGGCTTCAAAAAGAAATGACGTCTGTGTATCCACTTGGAACATTTAAAGATAAATTCAAGGAGGCGAAATAACTGGGAAACAGGATTTTTATCGCAGGCTTTGGCGGTCAGGGCATACTCTTTTTCGGAAGGGTTCTCGCGTATACAGGTATGCTCGAAAACAAAGAGGTAACGTGGTTTCCGTCTTATGGTGCGGAAATACGGGGAGGAACTGCGAATTGTACTGTAATCATCTCGGATGAACTCATTGGCTCACCAATTGTGACAAATCCAGACATACTTATTGTAATGAACGAGGCATCACTCAAGAAATTTCAGGCAAAACTGAGACAGAAAGGACTTCTCATATTCGATTCATCTCTTATCAAAGACCCTGAACTCCGAAAAGATATAGAAATTGTCAGAGTTCCTGCAACAGAGATTTCTAATGCTATTGGGAATGCAAAATCTGCCAACATGGTATTGCTTGGCGCGTTTATTGGGAAAACCAAATTGCTTGAGAAAGAGCACACGTTTGATGCTCTTGAGGATATAGTGCCTGAGAGAAGGATGAAAAGTATTGGGGTAAATAAAAAGGCAATTATTGAGGGGATGAAGTTCATTGAAGATAAGAAAGGCTAAAATATCTGATTTAAAGCAGGTCCACAAACTCATTAACGAATTTGCGAGGAGAGAAGCAATGATCCCCAGATCCCTTAATGAACTCTATGAAAACCTGAGAGATTTTTTTGTATATGAAGACAAAGGGATTATATGCGGGGCGTGTGCGCTGCATATCATGTGGGAGGATCTTGCAGAAATACGTTCTCTTGCGGTAGAGAGACAATATCAGAAAATGGGGATAGGTAAAAATCTTGTTCAACACTGCCTTAAAGAAGCAAAGGCATTGGGTCTAAAAAAGGTGTTTGCACTCACCTACCATCCCGGGTTTTTTAAAAAGATAGGATTTGTTGATATTAATAAATCACGCCTTCCGCAAAAAATATGGGGAGACTGTTTACGATGTCCCAAGTTTCCTGAATGTGATGAACACGCAGTGATTACAGAACTGAAAAGTAAGAAGTAAGAAACCGGAAACGAGAAATGCTTCTACAGTGAGCTTCATATTTCTTATTTATTGTAATTGTATTTTAATATATGTTTTCCCCCTGAGTTCGTTAATATGCATCTTCACACGCTCATTCATTTCTTTCTCAATAAGATAGGTTTCGATTTTTTCTCTTGCATTTTCAAAGTCCTGACCGTGAAAGTCCCTGATGTGCTTTTGATAAAAATCAATTAATTCTTCCTCTTTTATTATTATAAATGTTTTTATTTTAAGGTTTAAATAATCTCTTATCATCTCATCCTCAGAATGTGTCTCTAATTTGAGCTTTTTCGCTTCTCTGAGAAGGAGCACTCTGTTGATCATCGTATTGAGGACTTCATCTTTTGTGGCACCCCGGGTTGCCTCCTGTGTTTTTGTGTATGTTTCCTCTAATTCACTCAGCGTTATTGCAATATTATCCACAAATGCAACTACTCGATCGTTGATTTCTGCATGGAGCAACAGGCGAAGAGAAAAGAGCATTAAAAAAGCAATGAGCAAAGAGCAAGGAGTAATAGTAAATAAAAAAAACCTTAATAATATCCGTTGTTTTTTAAACTTTTCACTTTTCACTTTTCACTTCTCACTTTTAATTAGAACGCATGGCCTATGCTGAAATGCAGTTCCCCACTGCTTTCCCCATTTTCCCTCTGAAGTTTGTGCCCGTAATCAATCCTTATGGGGCCAACCGGTGTGTTATACCTTAACCCGAGACCGGCAGTATATTTAAGATTTGCAGGATCCATATCTTTTGCCTTCAACCAGACATTTCCTCCGTCAAGGAATGCAACGATTCCAATACCCTTACCGAAAGATGACCTTATTTCGACGTTTCCACAGAGAAATGCATTACCGCCGGTCGGATCCCCGTTTGATCCTTTAGGGCCGAGCATATCCTGACTATAACCCCTTACCGTAGTCCTGCCACCAAGAAAAAATCTCTCAACAATAGGGAGTTCTTCAGTATCATGGTATCCATGAGCAACGCCACCCCTGAGCGACAACGCAAGGACAATTCGTTTGGTGAGTTCATGGTAAGTACTTCCATGGAAAATAAGTTTTAGAAAGTTTGTCTCTGAGAAAAAAAGAGGAGAAGTAAACTTGAGTGAGAATCCAGAAAGGATTCCTTTCTTAGGATCAAAAGGATTGTCTCTTGTATCATAAATGATTCCAGGTTTTATACCGCTGATAATGAGTGTGCCGATATCTTCTTTGCTCAAAATAACATCTGGTTTTACATCAAATGTTTTGACAAGAGAGAGTTCATAGTAAAGTTCTGTCTTCAGGCTGTCACTCAATTTTTTCTCCAGACCGGCTGAAGCACCGTACCTCTTCAGCCGGTACCGTGTCTCTCTGGTGTCAATATTAATTTCTTTTTTATCTTCGTAAAGGAAAAATGTCCTGAATGGTAAGGGCACATCAAAAAACCATGGATCAAGGTACTGAAATATATATCGCTTCTCAAGAGAGCTCATCTCAAACCTGAATGAGGACTGTCTGTTCATGCCCCAGAGATTTCTGTAACTTAGGTCAAAAAATCCCCTGAATCTTTCGTAATCACCATATCCAAGACCAAATTCTACAGCACCTGCATTACCTTCATTCAATTTTATCAGGACATCTTTTTTATGGTCATATCTATCGAGTACCTCAATATCTACATCTGAAAAGAGACCCAATTTATAAAGTCCCTGTCGTGCCTTTGAGAGAAGGTGATAATTAAATGGTGTATCTTCGTGATATTGTAATTCCCTTTTTACTACTTCATATCTTGTCGCAAAGTTTCCAGTGATTATCGTCTTACCGAAAGATATTTCATCGCCTTCGAGTATCTTGAATGTAATGGATGCCTTTTCCGTGTCGATGGCTCTTTCTACCGATACAACTACATCAGAAAATCCACGGGAACTGTATAAATTAATAATTCCGTACCGTATATCTGAAATATCAACCTCATTGTATGGGTCACCAGGTTTTATCTTTAAGACCTTTTTTATCTCCTCTTCGGAAACAAGGTTTGTCCCGACAACATTTATCTCTTCGATCTCTGTTTTTAACCCTTCATTTACTCTTATCACTATATCAATTTTATGAGAACTCTCCTCATATTTTGTCTGGAACTCTTCAACGTGAGATGACAGGTACCCGAGAGCATTATATAGCTCTTGAATTGCTTCTCTGTCAATATCAATAAGATCCGGATTATACAGGCCTCCTTCTTTGAGGGACATGACCTCTTTGAGATTCTTCTCAGGCAGACTGATACCAGAAAAAGTAATTGACCCGAGACGTATTTCAATTCCTTCAGAAATAGAGAAATGGAGATTTACGAGTTCACCCTCTGAAGTCATCACAGGTGTAATCTGTGTAAAAGGGTATCCTTCCTTATAATAGAGAGAGCGCATCCTGTGCACTGCTTCTTCTACAATATCATCTCTGAGATCTTCTACTTCAAAAAATGGCATTTCTTTGAGAAGGGCTTTTGTTGAGACAGCACTGTTACCTTCAAGGGAAATAGTCAGTCGCTTGCCGGGATTGACAGAGATTGTGAGAGTCCCTTCAGTAAATGTATATGGGCCCACAACAGGCTTAAAATATCCTTTTTTCTTATAATATGCCTTTAGCCTGTTTAAATCTTTACTCAATTTCTCCTTGTCGTATATATCTCCCTCAGATAATTTCATTATGCTTTTTACCTCTTCTGCCGGACCGAAGATAAACATCTTTTTAATTCTCTCTGGTTCTCCTGTATTTATGTGCAGATAAAGAGTAACTCTGGATGGTTTATTTATTTTTTTAATTTCTGCATTTACACTGGAATGTGGAAATCCTCGCATTGCTATTTCATTTTTTAACTTTTCAATAGCGACCTTGAGCAGATCATATCTCATCACCTGTTCTTCTTTTAAAGAGAAATTATTCTTTATGAATTTTTTGGAAAGGTCATAGTCACCTTTTATATAAATCTTTTCTATAAAATCCCTTTCCATTACATTGATTGTAACCTTTACCTTTTCTCCACCGGTTGTCTTGATAGAGATGTTTTCGAATAATCCCTTTAAAAAAGCCCTTTTGATGCCAAGTCTTACAGCTTCTTTATCTATTTGTTTATCTGGTTTGATGTCGAGAATGTCAAGAAATTCTTCTTTTTCGATTGAATATAATCCATTTATTTCTATTTCACCAACTGTTGTACCTTTAACCTCAGAAGTAAAAAACATCATGAAGCAAGAAGTAAGAAGTAAAAAGTAAGAAGCAAGAATGAAAAACTTTTCATTTCCAGTTTCCGATTTCCTATTTCTCATTTCTCTTTTTTTATTCATTTGAATTCGAATCTGAACTTTATATCACCTCCCACACTTCCCTTCTCGTCCCTGGTTCCAATGAGGGAAGTGTTTCTATCAAGGAGGTATTCGAATTTAAGGACATATTCTTCGGTAGTACCCAATGAGCCTGTATACGTCACAAGTAATTTATCACCGATGAGTCGTTTCGATGCAGCCACCATTGGTCCGACCGTACCTGTGGTTTTTGACACGTAAGGACTGACCGCAAATCTGTCAAGGCCTGCTATCGTCCTGAGCCGTTCCTCGAGAACGTCCTGAATTTTGCCTGTCAAAAATGATGTCGCTTCACCCACTCCTATGCCTCCCTCAAGGCCTTTCGTTTGTTTTCCTATCTGTCCAGAAGTGAGGAGAGAGAGGATATCCATATCCTCAAGGTGCGGGTCAGAAGAAAGGGAAAGGTTAAGGCGCTCCATCTGCCCTTCAAGATTCAGTTTGATATGGTATCCTTTTACCGTAGCTTCAGCCGAGAAATTCAAGAAAGGATTGAGTTTGTTCGGATCTATAAAATCAGCACTTGCATGAAGAATTCTGAATTCATTATTTCTGAAATAGATAGTCCCCTCTTGGGATTCAAGTCTCCCGAATAAAACAGGACGTGAGAGTGTTCCCCTTACTACCATATCAACTTTTGCAGCAGCCCGTGCTATGTTATTATCGATATAAATGTTCTCACTTCCTGAAACCCTTATGTTTAATTCTGCTCTTTCAAGTTCTGAACCCTCAGCCTTGGGTTTTTCTTTTGCCTTTGCCGTAAGGAGCAAACTTTTCCAATCCACTCTTTCTTGATATCGTAATCTGTTTATCTTTATCTCACCGATAATACTTTGAGCGACCGCGGTTCCTCTGTATAAGATGCTTCCTCCAAAACTTACGGTGGCGTCTTTAGAGATAGAAGCGGTTACATTATTGATATGCGCTTCGAGATGAAATCTTTTCACATCAAATCCCTTCAGATAGACAAGGCCAGATACTCCTACTTCACCGCCTCCTAATTTGCCGGAGAGCTTCTGAACAGTAATTTTATCTTCACCCACATGAAAGTTACCATTAATTGAACTGAACCGCTGTTGAAAACCCTTTACACTAAAAGAGGCATTTGATACGCTTAGATCCCCGTTTATCTTAGGTTTATCCCATTTTCCATTCAGAGAAAAGTTAAACCGAGTATCTCCGCTCAGATACTCTATCTTTTTTGAAAAAGCCTGCAGAGGTGAAAGAGATGAACTCCCTTCAAAAAATAAATCATATTCCCTGCCGATTTCTAAACCTCCACGAAGTTTGAACGAAGAACTCCCGCTCCGCAGGGCAAATGAGAGAAAAGAGATTTTTCCATTATCGATCCTTACCTTTATATCTGAATCATTTGAAAAGCTGTGACCAAAGAGAGCAAGTGTGACCTGGATTATATTTGCTGAGGCAGTGATATGTTTTCTGTCACCTTTCATCTCAACACGGCCCCTGAGATTAAGGAGCAGATCTTCTGGTGCTTCCTTGAGAATAGAACTTAAAATAAAATCATATCTGCCTGGCTGGATATCAATTTCAGCAGTCCATGGTAATTTTTCGTCATAATATCCATTCCCCTTGAGCTTTACCTTTTCATCAAAAAGTAATGCGTCTAATGAGATGTTCATGTTTTTCAGCGTTGCATTTATGATACTGTTGCCTATGGGTGTACCCTTAAATGTACCTCCTATGACCTTTGCATTCAATGTGATGGAAGGATTTGTAAGGGTGCCACTCCCTTCGGAATGTAAGCTTGAAAAAGAATCCGCAGGCATATAATCAAATCCGATGTCCTTTAAAAAAATTCTGTTTGACGAAGCCCTGTAAGAAAAATTTTTATTTAAAGAAAATTTTCCTTCTGCTGAAAGAGTAGATTTGCCCTTTTTGATTAAAGCCTGTCTAAAAGAAAGCTCTTTATTGGCATATGAAAAGGTTACAGATGCAGAATCAAATGGAATGTTATATACGGATGCTTTCTCTATGGAGGCATTACCGTTAATTTCGACATCTTTATCCCTACTCCCAATCTTCAAACCTGCATTTAGTCTTCCTGTTGATGGAAGATCTTTATAGAATATTTGCATAGCCTTTCCGAACTCGGCATTCTTAAGAGTGGCATTCATTTTATATACAGGGTTTGAAAGCTCGAAGAGTTTCTTTGCCTCTGGAAAGGATATTTTCCCGCTTAATCTGTGCTCTTCATCTGGTGACATGAGAACAAATTCATAGATATTCAGGAGGTTTTTATTATACGTGAAGTGAGAGGTAATACTATTCCCACTGTATCCATCTAAAGAAACAGGAGAAATATGAGCCTTCCCGGATAATTCTGGATTATCAAATGTGCCTGTTATCTCTCCTGAAAAATTTCCCTTGCCTTTTACTCCTTTGTAATACGGCAGAATTAAATCGGAAACCTCTTTTGTCGCAAGCCCGGCCTTGAGTTTGAGCGTTTTCCTGGTAATATTGACTGTTCCGTCCACATCGAGATCAGATAACTCAGTACATAATTTCATGTGTGACAAAGAAAGGAGATTATCACGCAGAGAATAAGTCCCTTTTATGGTGTTTATCCTGTCAAGAACATTATAAATTGAAGATTGACGATCTTTGCTTTGAATAGTGGCTATGGACTGATTATTCTTGTACACAAACCAGCCGTCAGGATTAAAGTCTCTGCCTGAGGTGGCAAGCTCTCCTTCGACTTTACCAACTGGTATCTCAGGCTCCCACCCTATAAGCCTGAGGGCTGCACGACTATCTATTGAATGAAACTTCACATTTAAAGTAAAGAATTCGGCACCGGGAAGATTTAATGATGCTTCTGCCTGAGCTTTCCCGCTATATAACTCTGAAACACCATTGGTAAAACTCATCACACCATCGTGGTATGTTACATCGCATATGAGCTCATCAATATCAACTCCGAAAAGATTCCCTTTCCGAAGTCTTGCTTTTGCTTTCCCTGAAATAGTGGGAATCTGACCTTGTATCTCGCCATGAAAATCAACAGATCCTTCTACCTGTTCCTTTACAT
>Ga0224506_10002013_pt1 | contig 14139 bp, 12 predicted proteins | sample SF_Jan12_sed_USG_2_FD_169108 | JGI IMG/M metagenome (GOLD analysis project Ga0224506, IMG submission 169108) | Sediment microbial communities from San Francisco Bay, California, United States - SF_Jan12_sed_USGS_8_1 | ecosystem: Environmental > Aquatic > Marine > Sediment | place: USA... | reverse complement strand
AGCGAAGCTTGTACAGGGATTGTACTTATTTCGCGAAGCCCATGGATGGGCGAGAGCGAAGCTTGTACAGGGATTGTACTTATTTCGCGAAGCCTATGGATGGGCGAATGCGTCGATCGGTATCTTCACATTCCTTGTTTTTGTCCCGGGCACACTGTTAAGCAGCTATCGAGAAACCTTATCCGATATTTCCGGTAAAATGATCAGCAAAACCCTGTCCCGAAGCTGGAGAATATGCCTCATGTGAAACAGCGACATTAACCATGGATAGTTGAATGCAGCCTTGTTGCTGAGCTGGTATGGGACATTACGACTCGCTTTAAGGCCTTTTTCCCTCTACAATCCACTCAGTTAATACCTGAGTTGTTTAGTATGTCTTCTAAATCCACTACCGTTGTTACGGATACACCGGCAAACCTCACCTGGTCCAACTCCTTTTCCCGTCTGGGCGAGGCGTTCTATTCGCGAGTTGCACCGACACCTTACCAATCCGGGCCGGAATGGGTGCATTTTAATCCTGCCGCCGCCGCCATGCTCGGGCTGGACGATCTCCCCTCCACGACCCTGTTGAGCTGGTTGAGCGGTCGATCATTACCTGAGGGGGCAGCGCCACTGGCCATGCTCTATGCCGGTCATCAGTTCGGTCATTATGTACCGCAACTGGGTGACGGGCGTGCCATTATGCTGGGCGAGGTATTGAATCCCGCCGGGCAACGCTGGGAGATCCAGCTCAAAGGCAGCGGCGTGACACCCTACTCCCGGGATGGTGATGGCCGCGCGGTGTTGCGCTCCACCATACGTGAGTATTTGTGTTCCGAGGCCATGCATGGTCTGGGAATCCCCACTACCCGCGCCCTGGCCATGATCCGCAGCGAGGATGAGGTCTATCGTGAACAGATCGAGCCGGGGGCGATGTTGACCCGGTTGGCCCCGTCCCATGTGCGCTTTGGTTCCTTTGAGGTATTTTTCTACCGCAGTGAACTCGAGGCGATTCGTACCCTGGCGGATTATGTGATCAGTCACCACTACCCCGAACTGTTGGCGAGTGATGCGGCAAAAGCCAATCCCTATCTTGCCCTGTTGAGTGAGGTCACGGTACGTACTGCACGCTTGATTGCCCAATGGCAGGCGGTGGGTTTTGCCCATGGTGTGATGAATTCGGACAATATGTCCATTCTGGGGATTACCCTGGACTATGGTCCGTTCGGGTTTATGGAGGCGTATCAACCCGGCTATATCTGTAACCATTCCGATTACAGCGGGCGCTATGCCTTTGATCAGCAACCGCAGATCGGTCTGTTTAATCTCAGTTGTCTGGCCCAGGCCTTGTTGCCGTTGTTGCATGATTCCCCGGATGAAGCCGTGGTGCAGGCAAAGGCCGTGCTGGATGAGTATCAGGGGCTGTTTATCCGCGAGTATGCCGCCTTGATGCGCGCCAAACTGGGCTTGCTCACTTCACAGGATGAAGATCAGGCCTTGCTGAGTGATTTGCTGGATTTAATGCAGGCCAATCAGGTGGACTATACGATTCTGTTTCGTCGTCTGGGTGGTTTTGTTCCCGGTGACAAAAATACTGCGCTGCGTGATCTGTTTTTGGATCGTGAGGGTTTTGATCATTGGGCCGCTCGCTATGCCGCTCGTCTGGCACAGGAACATTCCAATGACACCGAACGTTGTGCACGTATGCACGGGGTGAATCCGAAATATATCCTGCGTAACTACATGGCTGAACTGGCGATTCGCAAGGCTCAGGATGAACGGGATTATTCATTGGTGGATGATCTGTTCCGCTTGCTGCAACAGCCGTTTGCCGAACAGCCTGAATTTGAACGCTTCGCCGGTCACCCGCCTGAGTGGGCCGGTCAGATCTCGGTGAGTTGCAGTTCCTGACGAACCCTGCGACCGGCACCTGATCCGGGTGCCGGGTGATACCTGATCGAAAGTGTGTTATCACATAATTGTCACATTTTTCGATATGTACCTTTCATGACAGTTCTTTCTCCTCCGGCGTGCTAGTCTGGTACGGTTTGCGCTCTGCTTTTTAATACGCAGCACGAACGCAATCATATAAAAACGCGAATAACCACAAGATGTTGGAGGAACATATGCACAGATGTAAACTGATGTTGGCAGGTATGCTGCTTGCCATCTCTTCGCACGCGCCGGCTGATGACAAAAACGATTTGCCGGTGAATAAAGTCAAGGGCCCACTCTCCGTCATGGTACTGGGTTCCGGTGGTCCGGTGGCCACCCCGTCAGGACGGGCCGGCGCCGGTTATCTGATCTTCACCGATGGCAAGCCGCGTGTCCTGATGGATCTGGGTGGCGGCACTTACAAAAGTCTGGCCGAGAGCGGCGCCAGTATTCATGATATGGAATATATCCTGCTCACTCACCTGCATGCGGATCATACCGGTGACCTGACACCGGTGGTAAAGACCATCTATTTCCACAATAACCGTGCCGGCACCAGTCGTAACAACCCGATCAACATCTATGGTCCGAAGGCCAATGGTGTCACCTTCCCCGGCACCACCATCACCCAGTATCCCGCGACGTCCGAATACGCCAACGACCACTATGCCATGCCGATGGGTACCGAGCGTTATCTGAACCTGTTCGCCCGTGCCATCACGGAAAACAAGAGCAGCTTTGCCTATAAGGCCTACGATCTGAATTCCAGGGTACCCGGTGCGGTAATGGAAACCGTTTTCTCAACCGATGACGGTCTGGTGGTGAAGGCCATTGCGGTTGATCACGGTCCGGTTCCGGCCGTGGCATTTCGTATCGAGTATAAGGGTTACAGTGTGGTCTACTCCGGCGACACCGGTTCCCGTGGTCCGAACATGGTGACGATTTCCCAGGATGCGGATCTGTTGATTTATGACACCGCGATCATGGCCGATGAACCCGCCAACCCGGTCTTCCATGTATTGCATACTGAACCGGCGCGTATTGGTGAAGTGGCCCTGGCCGCCAATGCCAAAGCGGTTGTGCTGTCGCATATCACGCCGGTAACCGAGCCGCGTCTCAAGGAAGTGCAGAACATAATCCGTAGCACGGGTTACACCGGCAAGATCAAGACCGCCAAGGATCTGAAGGTCTATAACCTGGGTGGTGATGATTAATCAACATTGCTAACAGGCAGACAGGGGATACGCAGTCCGCGTATCCCCTTTCAATACATCAGGATGAATCACGGCGTCACCATCAGGACAAGGCCGAAGATCTGTAATATCACAGTGTTCACATGTTATTTCCCCCTGTTATAAAAGGGGATCATATACACGCAGAGTTTCGTGAATAATGTTAAATTAGTTTTCTAATCACGCTTTGATCTGCACAACAGACTATTTTTGTTAAAGGGTCGTGAGTTTTATCATGTCGTTTCCGGCATACTGCAAATTGCAAATATGGACGGAGTTGTAATCCAAATATCATGTTAAATTATGTTGGAATTATGACGGACAAAATCCATTTTAAATTTATGGTCTAAAAGTAATGATGTAAAAATTTTGAATTCGCGTGAAAATCGTGTTGTACCGCAATTCACAATCTTTTACATTTGGTCACAGATTGACGACAAATCGATCCCGGATTTTTCGGCGCAGTGTAATCGCGCTGTCGATGTTTTACCGGGTATAAAACAAAAAATAATTTTGGGTGTGTACATGACAGATAACCTGGAGCAACGTGTTGTCGAGATCATCGCGCAATTTACCGAAACGCCTCCTTCCAGCATTCATGCCGGTTCAACCTTTGATGAACTCGGCTTGACCTCGCTTGATGCGGTCACCATCACCTATGAGCTGGAACAGGAGCTCGGGATAGAACTGACCGAATCGGATACCTATTCGATCAACTCGGTACAGGACTTGATCGACGGTATAACGCAACTAACCCGGGCCGGCACAGAGACATGACCATGCAGACGGGCCGGGAAGTCGTCGTTACCGGTCTGGGTTGCATCACTGCGCTCGGCGTCGGTGTAAAGCAATTCTGGTCCTCGCTCTGCAACGGCCGCTCCGGCATCGGCCCCTCCGCTGATCCAGATCGGGCCGCCCTCAATGACGCCCCTGTTGCCGAGATTCCGGGCTATCAGCCTGCAGACCATTTTAATGCCAGATCACAACGTTTTATGGATCGCATCAGTCAATATGCATTGATTGCCGCATCTGAAGCTATCCAGGATGCCGGACTGGAATTTGATGCCGAACTGGGTGAACGCACCGGAATAATTTTGGGGAACGGCATGGGTGCCCGACACACGGTTGATGGTGCACTGGAAGATCTGTATGCAAAAAATATCCCTGTCCCGCCGAATACCATCCCAAAGGCAATTATCAGCGGCCCATCCAGTCATATCTCAATTCAATATGGCATCACCGGTCCCAGCTGGATCGTTTCCACAACCTGTGCCTCATCCAACCATGCACTTGGACAGGCCTGGGATCTGATCCGATCCGGTCAGGCTGATGTGGTGATCGCAGGCGGAACAGAAGCCCCGATCACCGTCCCGACTTTCAAGGCCTGGCAGGCGCTGCGCATACTGGATACGGTTACCTGCCGTCCGTTCAGCAAGGACCGACAAGGCCTTGTTCTGGGCGAAGGCGCCGGTATTATTGTGTTGGAAGCGGCCGAACATGCACAAGCCCGCAACGCCCGCGTATATTGCCGACTGGCCGGTTACGGTTGTTCATCCGATGCCTATGATCTGACAAAGGTGTCACCGGCGGGTGCCGCACGAGCCATAAAAACAGCATTAAAAACTGCTGATTTGGAGCCGGTTGATATTGGTTATATCAATGCACATGGTACCGGCACACCGCTGAATGACAGCGCGGAAACCGCCATTATTCACGGCATTTTCACCACACATGCGCCCAATCTGTTGATTTCATCCACCAAGTCCATGCATGGCCATGCACTTGGTGCATCCGGTTCTTTCGAATTTATTGCTGTCGCCAAGGCCCTGGCAGAACAGGTTATTCCGCCTACTGCCAACTTCACAACCGCAGGCGATGACTGCGATCTTGACTATGTACCCAACATAGCAAGACCCGCAGAAATACAGGCGGCGATCAGCAATGCATTTGGTTTTGGCGGTGTTAATGCAGTTTTAGCCGCCACGCGGTAGTAAGTTTATATAAACATAATAAAACATCAGTGTGTTAACAGGCAGGGCAATTGAGGACTACGAAAATGACCATACAGATCAAACCAATAGAACAGGGGCAACTGAATTACAAACATATATGTTTTTCTCTCGATGACGAATTGGATGCAGTCTGGTGTGAGTTACGCAATCAGCCCCACACATACTTTACGCACGAACTGCTTGACGAATTAAATCATGCCCAGATGCAGGCAAACAATATAATCAACGATTATCGGTTTCAGATTCTATGCTCTTCATCCAACGCTGTATTCAGTCTTGGTGGTGATTTAAATCTGTTTCATTCACTAATCTTGCAAAAGGACCGAAAAAACCTTTATCAATACATGAAAAAATGTATTGATGTATTGTGTGGTTTGACCATTCTGCCTTCACGGGAAAGAATCGCACTGGTGCAGGGTATGGCCTTCGGTGGTGGATTTGAAGCCGCTCTTGGCTGCGATACTATTATTGCTGAGAACAGTGCAACGTTCGGCTTTCCCGAGCGTCTGTTTAATCTCTTTCCCGGTATGGGCGCATATAGTTTTCTACTGCGCAGAATTGAGCCGGTCAAGGCCCAAAAAATGATCAAGAGCGCCAGAACATACACCGCAAAAGAATTATACGATATGGGCGTTATTGATGTACTGGTGTCTGACGGAGATGGCAAAGAGGCTGTGCGCGAACACATTAAACACTATCAACGGTACAGCAATAGTTTTGATGCATTCAACAACGTCATAAAAACCGTGCATCCTGTTTTATATAATGAAGTTCTGTCTGTCGGCGAACAATGGGTCGAGGCGGCAATGCGCTTGTCATCGCGTGACATCGGTTTAATAGCCAGACTGGCCGAATCACAACAGAAAAGAAATTTCAGCTAGATATGTCTGTCTGTTTCTTCAACATTGAAACCCTGACGGGCAAGATAAGACATCATCTCATGTCTGGTATCTGAAAGATATTCCTGCAAGGTGGATACCACCGAGTCCGCATTGGCGAGCAGTCTTGGATCTGAGATGATGGCCTGTTCGATGTGTCTGGCCAATACCGACAACCGTCGCGCAGAAATGTTATTTGCAATTCCCTTAAGGGCATGAGCATGTTCACCGGCTACAGGTAATGTTTCTTCAGAATAAATTGTGATCGCAATATTTTCGACCAAACGTTTTGCATCTGTGTAAAAGAGTGAGAATAATTCTGAAAGAAAATCCGGTTCACAATTATCCCCCAACATTTCACTCATCATCTCCATATCCAGCAAAGGCGAGCTGCCAAATTTCTTCTTCAGGGTATCAGCCTCATAGGAGTATTCCTGCTTGCTGCTGGATACCTTGTACACCATATCAAGTAAGTGTTGTTTGTTTATCGGCTTGATGAGGACCATATCTGCAACTGCCCTGCATTCTTCCAAAACTTCCCTGGCCGTATTTGCTGTAATTATCACAAACGGCATTTTACTCTCGGCATCCATAAACCTGTATGTGTTGATGACATCCAGCCCGCTGACTTCGGGCATATGCAAATCGACCAAGGCCAGGTCAAAACGCTCGACAGCCAGTATATCGCAGGCTTCCTGACCATTGTTCACTATCGTTACTTTATGTCCATCTGACTCAAGAATTTTTCTGAACACGTACTGGTTTGTGGGTTGATCTTCTGCAACAAGTATTTGCAAAGAGCATACAGCTTCATCTTTTTTGCGAATGTCAACCTGTTGCATAAGAGAGACCACACCATCTTGCAACCGGTCATAACCATCACTCATCAATACAGTATAAAGCTGGCGGCTGTCGACAGGGATATCCAGAATTGAATCAAAGTAGAGTGGAATTTCCGGATTTTTTCTCGGCATTGGATTCGTTGTCGACAGCAGCAGGGATGTTTTCTTTATACCGATATCCTTGATTATTTGCGCAGCTCGTACAGGAGCCATATTCAGCGCACTTTCATCGAGCAGGATAAAACGTTTTTTGTCTCCTTCTTCCCACTTGCTCAGGATGCCAAGTGCCGACTCCATGTCATTTCGAATGACATATGCCACATTCCAGTTTGTCAGCAATTTCTCCCATGTTTCAATTCGTTTCTCGTTATTCGCAATAATCAACACACCTGCATTCATATACGAGAAGTCCTGTTCTGAAGCCACCGACACATCAAGCTCGACCCAGAAACGAGATCCTTTTCCGACTGTACTGCTTAAACCAATAATCCCTCCCATCAATTCAATCAACTGTTTTGCAATGCTGATACCCAACCCTGTACCGCCAAATCGACGCGTAGTGGAATTATCTTCCTGCATAAAACGCTCAAAGATTCTGTCCTGCGCATCCTGGGCAATACCGATACCGGTATCAATAATTTCAAAACAGAGATGACAATGGTTATCCCCGGTATTGGTCGTATATGTATGTATAGTGATGTGGCCACGTTCGGTAAATTTGACTGCATTATTGGTTAAGTTAATCAGCACCTGCTTCAGGCGCATGGGATCACCGTAAATAAAACGTGGTGTCGTATTTGAAATATTATTATGCAGTGCCAACCCTTTTTGTTCCGCCAATGGGCGAATTATGTTCATTACGTCGTTTATACAGGCATAAAGGTCAAAACATATGTTATCCAGACTAATCCGACCGGACTCTATTTTGGAAAAATCCAGCACATCATTAATCAAGCCAAGCAGCGTGTTTGAAGAAGAACGAATTGTTTCCACATACTCATTCTGAATCTTGGATAACGGCGTTTCTTGTAAAAGATCGCTGACGGTAATCACCCCATTTAATGGGGTTCGAAGTTCATGACTCATATTGGCCAGAAAAGTCGATTTTGCGGCATTTGCCTCGTCAGCAGCAGTCACCGCCTGTTGTAATTTTTCTTTGGCACTGTTCAATCGATTAATAAACAGCGACACATAAGATGAAAGCAGGAAAATAGAGAAAATAATTCCCGCGCCAAACGCCCGATGCTCTGCCCAGAAGTTGTTGGTGAAATATGCAACACAGAAACCGACCAGACTCATTCCCATCGCGATAAACAGATACTTGTTTCCGTATCTGAATCCATTGCCCAGGATTACCCAAAGGTAGAGAAAGAAAAACGGTATCGACAACTCGGGAATCAGTACCATTGCCGTTGAGTAAACCGACAGGTCAATGGCCATCATTGCCACCCTGACAACCGGACGCGATATCGACTTGCTGAACAACATTCCACCGGCCGGCAATAACAATGCCAGATAAGCCAGACCAAAGGCCTGGGCATTTGACAGATCAATATTTAAAAAACGGATATCGCTGGAATGAATAAACAGTGTGGAATACGAGATAATGAAGGCTGCAAATATAAACCGCACGACCATTTGTTCGGCTTCGTCGATACTTGCAACGGCGACCTTTTCCTTGAATCGATCGCCGAAAGCTCCAAAAAAGGATTTTGTTTGACTCATCTGCTGAATCTCATCCCGGTTGTCCTGGTACATATACCCCTGACGCGAACGGTAATCTATAGCACAAATTTAATTCTGAAACCAGAAAATACAGATTTTACAGGCGCATAGCGTGATTAAAGCGTCAAAAAACATACTGTCGGTTTTTTGTCATATCATTATCAACGCCTGGCGAGAATAAAAACCTCGATTATCCGGCACTTTACCGAATTCAACAGTTATTTAAGGGTATACTGTCAATTATGGTAGTAATTTCGAAAACGGTGTCTATTCCTGATCACGAGATTGTCTTTGAGGCCGTCAGGGCGCAGGGGCCGGGCGGCCAACACGTCAACAAGACAGCCTCTGCTGTACAACTGCGCTTTGATATCCACGCCTCTTCCCTGCCGCCGTTCTACAAGCAGAAATTGCTCGCCCTGCATGACCAAAGGATCAATCAGAATGGTGTTATTGTTATCAAGGCCCAGTCGTCTCGATCACAGGAGCAAAACAAACTGGATGCCCTCGCACGTTTACAAGAATTGATCCGTTCAGTTGCCAAGGTTCAAAAAAAACGGATTCCAACCAAACCCGGTCGGGCGGCTGCGAAAAGACGCCTGGAAAGCAAATCCCGGCACAGCAAAATCAAGGCCGGACGGCAAAAGGTCCAAACAGACCAGTAAAAACACCGCACATAAAAAACCCCGCACCAGGGCGGGGTTCATTGTGCGATTTATACGCTATCAGGCTGCAACAACCTTGGCAGCCTGTGGGCCTTTCGGACCCTGCTCAACTTCAAAAGTTACCGCCTGACCTTCTGCCAGGGTTTTGAAGCCGGAGCCGTCAATTGCGGAGAAGTGTACAAACACATCCGCAGCACCATCTGCCGGAGAGATAAAGCCAAAACCTTTTTTCTCGTTAAACCATTTAACAGTACCTGTTGCCATGAATATTACCTTAAATAAAAATTAATAATCTCACAATTGACGATCAGGGGGATTTTACCTGGTGTTACCTTGAGTGGAACCTTTGAGTAGAAATCTTGAAGAGCGTGCAATTGACCTTTGTTGTACCCAATTAATGCAGGGATTGCATTTGCTGATAATAGCCAGAGGTTTTTATAAAGTAAATCTAATCTTCCGGTCTGGACTCATTTTAATCTGCATATTTGCCGTTATTTTTATATGGTATTTTTAGCCATTTCAGGTACTGCTCTGCTGTTCTTAGCCTGGCTGCCTGGCAGAGCTCAATACCCGAAAAAAAAGGCCTGCAAAAGCGGGAAAAACAACGTCTCCTACAGATTAGCCCGGGGAGAATCTCTTGCGGAGTTCGTTGGATTGATCAGGAAACCTGATCAGGGAAGAAAATGGGGTGGCTGATGGGGCTCGACAATTTTGCCGGGACAAATTGGCCGGGAGCCAATTTGGACATCCCGCAGGGATGCCTGAAAGGCGAGTCACAGGACGTGACGAGTCAACAAAATTGGACCACCGAAGGTGGCCGCGTAGCGGTGAGCCACAGGGATGTGGCGAATCACCCCACGACCTGGATGGGTGAGAGCCTTGATAAAAACCGTTTTTGAATTGATCAGGTAATCTGATCAGAGAAGAAAATGGGGTGGCTGATGGGGCTCGAACCCACGACAACTGGAATCACAATCCAGGGCTCTACCAACTGAGCTACAGCCACCATTGAGAACCGATATATTTTACACCATCCTGTCAAAAATGGCGCCCCGGGAGGGATGACTCAGGCGCTTTGCGCCTTCGCCCTTCGGGCCATCGCCGCTTTCGCGTCGATGTTCAGTCCATTTCCAATGGACTGTCGAACCACTGATCGACTTCGTCGGGTGTTCTCATCCCTGTTTCGCACATTCTTAAAATGGCGCCCCGGGAGGGATTCGAACCCCCGACCCACGGCTTAGAAGGCCGTTGCTCTATCCGACTGAGCTACCGGGACATGTTTGCCCGTTTCCAACTCTAACTTGGTGTTAGGCAGATGTCGAACCAACCATCTATAGGGAGTTCTCATCTCTGCTCCGCCCTAACACTAATTCTGGTCGGGGTGGAGAGATGACTCGGGCTTTCGCCCTCGCCCTTCGGGCCGCCGTCGCTTTGCGCCGGCGTTCGCCGCACTTTCAGTGCGTCGTCGAACTACCCATCTATCCTTCGGGAGGTCTCATCTCTGCTCCGCCCTAACACTAATTCTGGTCGGGGTGGAGAGATTCGAACTCCCGACATCCTGCTCCCAAAGCAGGCGCGCTACCAGACTGCGCTACACCCCGTTTCCGCCGTCATCCGGCGACAAGGAGCGGGATAATACGCGTCTCGCCGATTCAGGTCAAATATCCTGACAATCTGCTTGGCCTTGTTACCGCTTCATGCGATCATTGCGGCCCAGTTTTTTTACCGGATTTTCATATCGCCATGACAGCCCAGATCATTGACGGCAAGGCCGTCGCCGCCCAAACCCGGATGAAAGTCAAACAGCGCATCGAGGCGCGAATCGGCAAGGGTCAGCGAGTCCCCGGTTTGGCGGTAATTCTGGTTGGCCATGACCCGGCTTCCGAGGTCTATGTAAAAAACAAGCGCAAGGCCTGTGATGAGGCGGGGATGCTCTCTTTTTCCCACGATTTGCCGGACACCATCAGCCAGGCGGAGTTACTGGCGCTGATCGATGAGCTGAATGCGGACGAGAAGGTGGACGGTATTCTGGTGCAACTCCCCCTCCCGGCTCACATCGATACCGAGACAGTCATTGAACGCATTAAACCCGATAAGGATGTGGATGGTTTCCACCCCTACAATATCGGACGCCTTACCCTGCGCATTCCCCTGCTGCGCCCCTGCACGCCCCGCGGGGTCATTACCTTGCTGGAAAGCACGGGTCAGCCGGTCAAGGGACAAGATACACTGGTGGTGGGTGCCTCGAATCATGTGGGACGCCCGATGGGACTGGAACTGCTGCTGGCCGGGGCAACCGTAACCACTTGTCACCGCTTTACCCGGAATTTGGCCGAGCATGTCGGGCGTGCAGATATCGTCGTCGTGGCGGTAGGTAAACCCGGAATTGTTAAAGGTGAGTGGATCAAGCCCGGCGCAATCGTGATTGATATCGGTATCAATCGCGGCGCCGACGGTAAATTGGTGGGCGATGTGGACTTTGAGGTCGCCAGAGAACGGGCTGGCTGGATTACTCCGGTACCCGGTGGTGTCGGTCCTATGACAGTGGCCACCTTGCTGCAAAACACGGTCGACGCCGCCGACCTGTACCACAGTTAGGTATCTCCCGCCCTGCCAAAGATTAGTGGGGCGTCCGGTATTTTTCTGCCCTGACCGGCAGACCTTTCACACAGTGCTTGTAGTATGGTTCCAGACGCATGCCGTCCAGTTCCGCATAGAGCTCATCCTCATCCAGCAGGATATTGATCTCTTCCCCCTTGTAGTTTCCGGTACAGCGGTCAAGTATGTGATCACCGGTTGCATCAAAACTGCGAAAGGCATGGGTCTCGCCATTATAGGCATGGAGATTGATCAAGGTCTGGGTCGGCGCATTGCGATAGGTCGGTAAATAGGCCGCACTATAATCACGGATAACCCGGTTCTTGTCATCATAGACATACACCTCAATGGTGTGCATTCTGTCCGGATTAGCCTTTTCCCACTGCACACGGCTGATCAGTTTTCCTGTCTCTTTATGGTAAAACGACTCTTCGGTATAGAATTCCGGCTGATCGGCATAGCCGCCGGTTTTGGTCTTGATAATGAGGGGATGTTGTTTGACCAACTGTTGGTGCAGGACCAGGAGATTATTGGCGAAATTATTCCAGTTATGGACATGTTGGTTGTCCACTTTAATGGACCCAGGGTTCTCGGCAGCTTGTACCGTGAACCCGCCGGCCGGCAACAGTCCGATTAGCAGTATCAGGACTTGTCTTGTCGTTGTCATCGATAACTCCCTGGTGTTTTGCCAATGTCACAGTCTGTGGGACTGGTGGTTATCCGACTGGTTCAATCACGGGCGCTTTCGATTCATTTAGGCCCGTCGCCAGCCTGTCTTGCCTGTCCCATCCTCCAGAATGATCCCCTGCTCTTTTAGTAAATCGCGCAGACGGTCCGCCTCCGCCCAGTTTTTGTCAGTCCGGGCCTGTTCCCGTTGCGCGATGATATCATCCACTTCGGCATCACTCAGACCGGACTCGCCGCCGGTACGGGCGCGCAGGAACTGTTCCGGATCATCCTGCAACAGCCCCAACAACAGGCCCAGATGCCGCAACTGCCCCGCCAGTTGGCCGGCCTGGATGGCATCTGTCTCTTTCACCTTGTTGATTTCTTTGGCCAGTTCGAACAGCACAGCCAGGGCTTCCGGCGTGTTGAAATCATCTTCCATGGCCGAGGCAAAGCGTTCTGCATACTCATTTTCCAACGGTACCGGTGCCGTATTAATGCCGCGCAGGGCCGTGTACAGGCTGGTCAGGGCGGATTTGGCATTGTCCAGATGCTTGTCTGAATAATTTAACGGGCTGCGGTAATGGCTGGTCAGTATGAAATAGCGGATCGCTTCCGCCGGGTATTGTTCCAGCACTTCACGGATCGTGAAAAAGTTACCCAGTGACTTGGACATTTTTTCATCGTCCACACGGACAAAGCCGTTATGCAGCCAAAAATTGACGAAGGCATCGTCGGTGGCGGCACAGGATTGGGCGATCTCGTTTTCGTGGTGGGGGAACTGCAGATCCAGACCGCCGCCATGGATGTCAAAGTGGTTACCCAGGCAGTGAGTGGACATGGCCGAGCACTCGATGTGCCAGCCCGGCCGGCCCTTACCCCAGGGCGAATCCCAGCTCGGCTCTTCCGGTTTGGCCATTTTCCAGAGCACAAAATCCAGCGGGTCCTGTTTGGCCTCGGAAATTTCCACGCGCGCCCCGGCCCGCAGGTCTTCCGGCTGTTTCCCGGAGAGCTGACCATAATCTTCAAACTCGCTGACGTCGTAGTAAACGTCGCCGTTCCCGGCCTGATAGGCATAGCCCTTCTCCACCAGGGTTTCAATCATCTGGATTATTTGATCCATATGGACGGTGGCGCGCGGTTCCTCATCGGGACGCAGCACCCCCAGACGGTCTGCATCCTCATGCATGGCAAGAATAAACCGCTCGGTAAAATCACCCAACCCCTCACCGTTTTCGTTGGCGCGGGCAATAATCTTGTCGTCGATGTCCGTTATGTTACGCACATAAGTGACGTGTTCAGGCCCGTACAGACGGCACAGGTAGCGGTAAATAATATCGAACACGACCAGAACCCGGGCGTGACCGATGTGACACAGGTCATAGACCGTCATGCCGCAGACATACATCCGGACATTTTTCGGGTCAATGGGCTCAAACAACTCTTTTTGTTTACTCAGATTATTGTGGACGTACAACATCGGCCGAAGCTACCTTTCATGAATGGCTGACTGGTGGGGCGTAGATTAGCCGAAATGGACCGTTTCCACAAAAATTTGCGCCAGTGCCGGGGATGTACTTTGCAGTCGACGCAAAACCCCTCTATCATTC
>Ga0224506_10002012_pt1 | contig 14147 bp, 16 predicted proteins | sample SF_Jan12_sed_USG_2_FD_169108 | JGI IMG/M metagenome (GOLD analysis project Ga0224506, IMG submission 169108) | Sediment microbial communities from San Francisco Bay, California, United States - SF_Jan12_sed_USGS_8_1 | ecosystem: Environmental > Aquatic > Marine > Sediment | place: USA... | reverse complement strand
CGGGTTAACTAATAGAATCCTATCATAAACCTGTTGTTTTCCTTGGGGTAAATTTACATAAGTTTACGGTTAACCAGAACAATTCATAGAAATTCCGAAAACATTAAACGTTTAAAACAGTGTTCAACACATCATTTTCCAAAAAAGGGATTTGTTATTCCTATGACTTTAATATCTTTAATCCATGAAGAAGATATTTTATATTGTATGGATAGCGCTGTTTGTTCAATGTTCACAAGAACAAAAAAATCATGACGATAACACGGCTGTTGACTATTCGGTGGCCATTGATTCGGCCCGATCGTTATTGCAAGAGGTTCAACGATTAAACAACATTCCGGGCATGTCGGCTTCCGTGAGTATCAATGGAGAGATAGTATGGTCGGAGGGTTTTGGGTATGCAGATTTAGAAAACAGAGTTGTTGTTGACCCCTCCAAAACCATGTTCCGAATTGGCAGTGTTTCAAAACCACTTACTGCTACCGCTATGGCTATTTTATATGAAGAAGGGAAACTGGATTTGGACAAAACCATTCATGATTACCTTCCTGAGTTTCCTGAAAAGAAATACACTTTTACAGTAAGGCAGGTAGGTGGCCATATTGCAGGAATAAGACATTACCGCGGGCAGGAAATGTATAATGATAAATACTATGAAACAGTTACGGAGGGTTTAGCGATTTTCAAAAATGACACCTTGTTGTTTGAGCCGGGCACCGATTACCATTACAGTAGTTATGGTTGGAATTTAATTAGTGCGGTCGTTGAAAAGGCTTCGGGGCAAGAATTCCTAAGCTACATGCAACAGGTTGTTTTTGATCCTTTGAAACTTTCAAACACCCATCCCGAAATGGCCTCAGAAAAAACTGAAAACAAATCGGAGTTTTATCTTTTAAAGGACAGCCTTATAGTGGAAGCCCCTTATGTTGATCACAGCTATAAATGGGCCGGGGGAGGATTTATATCTACGAGTGAAGATTTGGTAAAGTTCGGATCCACTTATTTACTGAATGATTTTCTAAAACAGGAAACCATTCAGGAATTCACGAAGTCGCAAGTAATCAACGATACTACTCAAACACACTACGGCATTGGTTGGCGTAGCGACATCCTTGAAGACGGCAGGTATTACTTTGGACACAGTGGTGGAAGCGTGGGGGGAATTACCCAACTTGTTATTTATCCTGAATCGGGAGTGGTAGTAGCCCTGGTATGCAATTCAAGTCCGGTAGATTACAACGGCGTGCAACATGCCATTGGGAAATTATTTTCGTCTGGTAATTAGTAAGGGGAGGTGATAATTTAATCGTTTCATTTCTTGTGAAATGGGTAAGTTTTTTATTCATTTATTGAACCGTATATTTGTAAACGATACAACTAGTTTATTTATAATCATGAAGATTTTACTCGACATACAAGATAGCAAGGCCGAATTTTTTATGGAGCTACTGAAAAATTTCAAGTTTGTAAAAAAAGTAGAACCTCTTTCTCCTTATAAGGCGGAAGTAGTACAAGGCATCAAACAGGCAGTTAAGGAAATGAAACTCATTAAAAAAGGAAAGCTAAAAGCTACTCCTGCTAAAGATTTGATAAATGAGTTATGATGTTGCCGCTATTCCCAATTTCAAAAGGGAACTAAAGAAACTGGCTAAAAAATTCCCTTCCCTCAAAAAAGACTTTACTGAATTGATAGAAAGTCTGCAAGAAGATCCGAAACAGGGGATTTAGCTTGGCAATGATTGTTTTAAGATCCGAATGGCTATACGTTCAAAAGGAAAGGGTAAATCAGGAGGTTCAAGGGTGATTACATATGTTCAAGTTCTTCAGACTACAGTGTACCTTCTTTCCATTTTTGATAAATCTGAACAGGAAAACATTTCCGATAAAGAACTCCTGGAGCTTATTAAAGACCTGTAATCTACTTAATCGAACCTATTCACAAGCACTTTTGTCTTGAATTTCGAGGTGTATTTTCCTTTTGTCTTTTCAACATTAAATTTAAGGTGAAATATTCATTTAACTTACTGTCCGATTTATTGGAGGATGATCACATTTATGTTTTTCTAAAAAATGTTCTAGGCAATCCAATTATTGTAATTAAACTCAGCACAAATATCATTCCTATCAAAATATTACGTAGAGTTACGAATAATCGAATTCTTTCCTTATTTGAAACATCAATCCACCCTTTCTTATCATTGTTATTATTTTCTATCAGTTCATATTTTAATCCATCATTAGAGGGTAATAAATGAATATTTAGATATAAAATCTTTCCAGTGTTACTTAGTGACTTTACAAAAACATCAGAATCATTTGCCTTATACGCTAAAATAGCCATTATTGTATCATCACCGTAAATTGTATTCTCATCCAAGATATGAATAAAGCCTTCTTCTAAAAATTTATATCCTTGAAGCTTGTCATATTCAAATGTAATACCTGGAGGGAGATTTGCTTTGTATAAAAATGTTTTTTGTCCAAAACTTGATAGCCAAAAATCAAATATAACTAATACCAAAAGGCTAATGATTAGGCTAATATTTATCAGTTTTTGAGATTTGTTAATTTCCATAGGTACCAGGATTTACATATTTAATAATTAGTATGACTGGAACATACTCATATGGATGTGATCCTTCCGTTTCTAAATTTGGCCCCATGCCATCTGGAACCCATTCATTATTTAGTCCACTAAATTTTTCTGCAATAAAATTTGGATCCCAAAATCCATCGCGAACAAAAAGTGAAAATTTTGTATAAACGTCATTACCAAGAAAATAAGTTGAATAATCCACATTTGTTCTTCCAATATGGAACACATCCGAAGTCATATCAACATCAAAAGAAGAACTAATCTGATTTGCAATACCAGTAACCAATCTATTGATAACTCGTTGAAATTCTGGGCTATTAACAACCTTCATCGAACTCTCATAATCAATAAGTCTTGGTGAGCCATCCCCATTTTCATAAAACTCTTTCGCTTCATCGGTGTTTGAGATAATATTATTTTGACCTTTCCATGTTGTTCTCCAATTCATACTGTAATTATACTTCTCCTGCCCCACCTCCACAAAAGTATTCACCAAAGTAAAGTGCATCATTTGAGTAATGTCCCCATACTTATCATACACTTCAAAACCCGACCAGCCTGTGGATTTTACATAGTAACCCACTTGGCCATTTTTTATACGAACATCAGTACCATTTGGTAAGCCATATTTTACATTAAAATCACTTCCCGACATCAGGAAATAATCCCCATAAGTACTCATAAACTCATCGCTATAATGGTTCCCACTGCCGGGAGTGATGTGATAACTTCCATCAATGGCATATTCATTTACCACACCACAGCCGCAGGGGGTATATTCAACCTCCCAATAATCCACAAACTTGTACCCGGAAGAGGTGGTTTCGGTGTAGGTGGTGGTGGTGCCAAAAGGATCGGCGCTACTCCCTCCTTCGTTGCACTTCGGAGGGTATAGAAAATTCACAGGGTTATTGAAGGCGAAGTTGTAGGGGGATATACTGCTGTATTTCAATGCCATAGGATCGATAGAGGTCATCCGCCCCAAGGCAGGATCGTAGCCACGATAGTAGGTCTCATAAATACCGACCCGGGAATTCCACTCGCTGCCACCGTTGAAAAGGTAGCGGTTCGCAGGGAGGTTTTCCATGCGTGTCCACGATTCACTGGTCTCCATGCCAAAAGGGTAGTATTCTTTGTATTGTATCACGTCGCCACGGTCGATGTTTGACCTAAATATATACAGGAATTATATTATAAGTCCAAATAGCTTTAAGTATTCCTACTTTTTCGGTTTTGGTATTCAACGTAACCAAGGCTACGTCTCCGTTCCAAAACCATCAAAAGCAGGCCTATTTTTGCCATTTAAACTTTCAGTTAAACCCCTGCATAAGCGCTGCCCATCCGGCGTTATTAACTCTAGACCATTCATACGCCTAATAGGGATTGGCAGTCGGGAGGCGGAGGAGTTGAGATTGGTAAATTGTAAATTAAAGAGATCTCATTTCAATATGAAAAAAAGGTAATCCTTCAAGTTTCGGTTCACTTTTTATTATAAGGGTAAAATTGACACGCTGTTATCCAAACATCATCAGGTATCGACTTTTCAGGTATAGGTCCAAAAAATGTGTGTTCAGTGTAACGGTTCATTATGGAATCTTTTTTCCATAATGAACTTCCAATATCTGAACTAAATACCCATAAATTCAATTTCTTGTCAAGATGTAAGGCCCATCTATGAAAATCACTGAAAGAACGGTAGTGCTTTATTAAAGTATCTCCTTTTGAGGTTTTCATGTAATATTGCACTTGACCATTTGTCTCTTTGACGTTTATTTCCAAATCATTAGTTCTATATATTCCAAGATTATGAATTGCCCCTCCTTTCCAATTTTCATGTATTGAATTACATCCCACACATAGAAATACAAACAATATTATTTTATTCATCTTAATCATCAAATCTATATAAAACAAAATCATAACTCCATTTAATTTGAACCTCATAAATATCGCCTGGAAAAAACCATTCCCCCACTCCATCCAATCTATGATCATAAACAGTATCCATTATATCATTCCATAATAATCCTAAAAGTAAACAATTTTCTAATTTGTCTCTTTAGGTAATTTACAACGGAATTCTCCCGACGCTTTTACAATCCTTCCATCTTTCATTTTCACAGAAACAACATCAATATTCCCACTTACCACTAGTTCTCCCTTTTCTTCACCATATGAAATACTAAACTCACTAGACGAGACCGGTATATCCAAAGTATACTCACCATCATACTCATCAGTATCAGACCATCTTATCATTCCTATAGAGACATTTCCTGCTTCATGTTTAATAGATATTGTAATCGCACTAAAAGCTAACATACTTATATCTATTTCTACAGCATCTTTGGTTTTCCAGCAATGACATAAGTCTGCGGTATAACTTACATTATATTCACCATCTATAATTTGAACATTTGACTCCCCTTTATTATAGTGCTCTATTTCTCCAGCGCAGGACAATAAAAAAAACATGTAATACATCTTAATAAAAATTATTTTATTTAATTTCCCCATATTGATGATTTAATTATTGACATTTGAGTTTCTGTAAATATAGGAGATTGGCTCAATTGTGTTTTGTAATACATAATATATCCTTTTGATTTATCATCTCGTTTATCCCCAAAACCAAAAATACCATGACCCAACTCGTGCATTGTTATATTTGCGTAATCAAGCATATTATATTCTGGTCTTAATAACACCGTGCCTTTATTTGAATAAGGTTTGGTATGCCCTCCTAGTCCAAGTTCTTTTACACCTGATGGTTTTTTTAATGTTACTGTTGCATAGGTATCGTCATTCCACCATGACATAAGAGTGGCAAAGCCATAATTAGCAAATTTGATATTTGAACTAAACCCATTTTCACTCATTACAGTTTTTAATTCCTTAAAGTAATTTTCCTTACTAAAATTATTCGGTAAAGAATTAAAGTCAAAAAATATAATTGGGTCACTCCCCAACAACCTACCCCAACTCCTTTCACTCCCTCCAACATACTTCCCGTCCGGGTCATAATGAGAATATTGAATACCGTTGTCTCCAATTGCTAATGTCGTATATGAACTTAACGCACCTCCTGTAAAGGCAAGAGACGATACTGAACCGTTTGAATATACCTCGATGACTCCAGTAAAAGAAGAAGAATACCCCCATGCCACGTTAAACCTCTCTGTATCCGACAAATTATTGAAAGCATTCAACGAACCTTTTCCAAAAACCAACCACTGATCTGCGCTCATATACCCGTCCCCCCAATTGTTTCCACTGCCGGGGGTGATGTGATAACTCCCGTCAATGGCATATTCGTTTACCACACCACAGCCGCATGGGGTATATTTTAAGTCCCAACCATGGCTGCCATGGAGGGCTTTATTTGTAATTAGCAAGTTCGAATTAGCAATTTGCAAATTAAAGAGGAATTCCGGACCAAGGTGATAATCACATAGCGACGCACGGCCGTGCGTCGCTACGTGATTATCACCAACACCCTAAGTAATGAATTCAATAGAAAGGGAAATAGTATATAAAAGGACCGAATGTACATCCGGACCAGATTCCTCACTTATTCCTGTATATCTTTTTATCTGAAAAAATCCGGACTCATATATGTTGAATTTGGAACAGAAACGAAAAATCCGGAGAGATCTTCTCTCTAATCTTCGTATACCTAATCATTAGATTGAGATCAAGATAAAGAATGAGAACTGAGATTTATAGAATAGGTACTAATTTACAAATCCTTCAACACGTATTCCACCAATTCCCTGGGATCCTTTCCATCGTGAAAAAAGGAAACTAATTTCAACATCACTTCATCAACCACAGTATCCGGACAGGAGGCACCACTGGTAAGTATTATTTTTACAGGCTTTTTTGAAGGAAGGAAGTTCTTTGTTTTTCTGAATTCCCTGGCCGGATAATCGTAATGCTTTATTTCATTTTTTGAACCTATCTCGTCAGCCGAATTAATGAAATAAGTGGGGAATTTCTTTTCACATAATTCAACCAAATGAGATGTATTACTGCTGTTGTACCCCCCCACAACTATGGCCAAATCGGCATCTGTTTCCAAAAGAGAATAAGTCGATTGTTGGTTGTCGTTGGTTGCATAACAAAGTGTATCACGGGTATCGGCAAAATGGCCTTTCAAATTTTCTTCCCCGTATTTTTCAACCATTACCGATTTCATGAACTCGGCAATTTCTGAGGTTTCTGTGGCCAACATGGTTGTTTGATTTACAACACCCACTCGCAACAAATCCTTTTCAACAGAAAAACCTTCAGAATAACGATCTTTAAAAACCTCATAAAACTCTGCTGCTTTTCTGTTTCCGGAAATAAATTCCGATAACAAACGAGCTTCAGTAATATCTCTCAATATCAGGGCAGGAGCGGCTTTACTACTGTGCGAAAAAGTAGCCCTGGTCTCTTCATGGTTATGTTTTCCATGAATTAAAATAGTAAATTTTTCTTCTCCAAGCTTGTAAGACCTATTCCAGACTTTCTGCACAAAAGGACAGGTGGTATTGTAATGTTGAATCTCAATTCCTATATCCTGAAGTATCTTTTCAATTTCCAATGTTGTTCCAAAAGCCGGTATAATTACAATGTCGTCTGGCTTCAGTTCAGACCAATCAATAAACTGTTTTCCATCGGTATCCATTATAAACCGGATACCACGTTTCACTAAATCTTCGTTTACCAACGGGTTGTGAATCATTTGACTCAATAAAAACACCCTCTTTTCAGGGTTCTCTTCCAAAGCCTTATAGCTAATCTCGATGGCATTTTCCACACCGTAACAAAAGCCAAAATGACGGCCTAAATAGAAAGATATAGGGCCTAATTCTATGCTTGATGGCTCAAAATCTTTTTTACGGGGGTCATTGGTGCGTCTCAATTCCTTTATTCTTCCCGTAAGGGATGACCTGTAATAAGCCGGTATTTCAAACTTTTTGATAGCTCTTTGATTTAAAGTATAACGTGATGCAATTTTAAATAAAAAACCTATTTTATTTCAATTGGTATAGAAATCATGGTACGGTCCCACACTAAAACCATTTCTACCCCCCCCTTTACTGAGTCAAGAGTAATCGTAAATATTTCGAATTCCATTTCGGGCCTGATAACATCTGTTTCGATCCGTAAAACTTCATATTTAGGATCCATATTGGCCACATTATCCATGTTCACTCCCCAAAGGTCCGTCTGACTATTGATAATCACAGTCCATTTATTTTCTTCAGGAATGGTCCACAAAGAATACCTTCCACTCTTCAAATCTTTCCCCCCAAATAGAATATCTTTTTTGGTTGTAAATACAGTTGCCTCATTGGCTCCTGTTCTCCAAACTTTTCCATAAGGAACCAGCTCTCCAAAAATTACCCTGCCTTTCTTTGAGGGTCTACAATACTCAACTTTTAAATCGTCGCCATATTTTACCTTTTCAAAAGGGGAGTGCGATTTTGTGTAGTATACAAAAGCCAATACAGCAATAACCACGGTTATAATTATTGATACGAGAATAATAACTAACTTTTTCACTTTTTGGTGATTTTAATGGGACTGTAAATTTGGGATAATAAAACGTATTTCACATTAAATTTGTTTAGAAACTACATACTATTTGAATCTGAAATAACTTTATATTTTAATAACACGAATAAATCTTGAAAAATTATTTATCAATAGCTTATCTTTGAAAAAAAATTAAAGATTATGTTGATATTTGGATTTGTACTTTTCCTGTTTGTGCTTGCAATTGTTTCGCCCTGGATCTTCCCGAACAAATTAATTAGTAAAAACAAAGACGATATTCGTCAATAGTTTTAGTTAGGTACAGACAATAGCTGTAGCTTCAATTTCCACCAGGTACTCTGGTGATATTAGTGCTTTTATTACAATCATACTTGTTGCGGGTTTTATGTCCGAAAACACTTCTCCATGTGCTTTTCCTACTTCCTGCCAGTGAGATTGGTCGGTTATATACATCCGTGTTCTCACCACATCCGATATATCTCCGCCTGCATTTTTAATTGCCTCTGAGATAATCTCCAAAATTCTTTTCGTTTGTAGATAGGGATCTCCCGGACCGTAAATTTCTCCATCCAATAAAGAGACGGTACCCGATACTTCAATAGTGTTCCCCACTCGTACCGCCCTGCAATATCCTACTTTGTCTTCCCAGGGTGCCCCTGTTTTCACTTTTATTCTTTCCATTTTTTAAATTGTTTTTTTGTTTCTATTTATAAATCATTGAACAGCTTCCTAAATATAGTTTCAAAAATCATCGATATTCCAACTGCCCGTTCTGCATCCCAGTCTTTTTCATTATTTTTCATGTACAGATCCTTCGACATTTCCAATTGTAATGAAAATGTTCCACTTTCAGGGATTCCATAATTCCGGGTTATAAACCCTCCTTTAAAAATAGTGTTCCTTTCAACACTAAATCTATTTTCCTTTAAAGTTTCAAATACAATATTTTCAAACTTGTCATTGCAGGTTTTCCCACTTAGAGTTCCTATTATGAAGTCTGGAAACGGTTCCGGATGTAATGTGGGCACTTCCCTTCGGATAGAATGTGCATCCCACAAAAGCACTTTTCCAAATTTATCTTTCACATTAGTTAAAACCTCCTGTAACTTTGTGTGATAGGGGTAGTAATATTCTTCCAATCGGGAAGTTATTGCTAAATGATCCGGTTCGCTTCCTTTAACATATAGCTCATTGCCAAAAAAATCGGTTAATGGCACCACCGATGTGATTAATCTTCCGTCGTTATAAAGTTGCCCTCCCTTCGGGTCCCGATTGAGATCAACTACCCACCGATGATAATTGGCAGAAATTACAGGGATTCCCAGTGTTTGTGCAAAGTTATAAAGAGCAGGTAAAAACCAATCTGCATCATCTTTCCCGTCAACCATTTCAGGATTCAAGGTTTTAGAAATAGATTCAGGAATAAAATCACCTGAATGAGGTATGCTCAAAACCATGGGGTACAGAATCTTATCTGGTTTTAGCAGGTTATAAATTTCCATAAGGTGCTTTTGAACAGTTCAATCTACCATTTAATTTTCAACTATACCACTTATACTACAAGCATTTTATTACCAAAACCGGATAGTCTAAATTCATCATTCAAACTTAACCACTTATGAAAAAAATACTATTTCTTTTGTTACTTATTCCCACTTTGGCCTTTCCTCAGTCGGAGGATGAAGTAATGATTAAATCCATTTTTGACAAAGCCCTTTCTGAAGGTCAATCGCATGAAATGTTGCGGTTTCTCACCAAAGAAATCGGAGCGAGATTATCAGGGTCGCCAGAAGCTGCTGCCGCAGTGGAGTGGAGCCGTCAAACAATGACGGAACTAAAGTTTGATGAAGTAATTTTACAAGAAGTAATGGTTCCACATTGGGTTCGAGGCAAAAGAGAAGTTGCCAGAATCAGTCAATCTTCAAAATGGGGATCCGTTGATTTGAATGTGCGAGCCCTTGGAAATTCTGTAGGCACCGGCCCGGAAGGCGTTTCTGCAAAAATCATTGAAGTTCAATCCTTGTCGGAATTGGAAACATTAGGGAAAGCACAACTGGAGGGGAAAATAGTGTTCTTCAATCGCCCTATGGACCCTACACTCATCAATACCTTTTCAGCATACGGGGGCGCTGTTGATCAACGAGGTTCCGGAGCTTCTGAAGCTGCAAAATACGGTGCAATTGGAGTTATTGTGAGATCAATGGCCAGCAATATAGATGATTTTCCACATACAGGAAGCTTGCGTTATCAGGCCGACCAACCTAAAATCCCCGCCGTGGCAATTAGCACCAGCGATGCCGAATTTCTTAGTAAAGTTAGAAAGGGGGATCCTGAAATGACTGTGTATTTTGAAACCCATTGCATGCAGTATGATGATGTCCTTTCCTACAATGTTGTGGGTGAATTAAAAGGGACATCAAAAAATTCTTATATTGTGGTAGGTGGGCATCTTGATTCCTGGGATTTGGGAGAAGGGGCTCATGATGATGGTGCCGGATGTGTGCAAGCTATTGAGGCTGTTCGTATACTCAAAGAACTAGGGTATCAACCTAAAAACAATTTACGCGCTGTTATGTTTATGAATGAAGAAAACGGACTAAAGGGAGGTCGTAGGTACGCAGAACTTGCTCTTAAAAATAAAGAAAAACATATTGTTGCCATAGAATCTGACCGGGGTGGATTTGTACCCAGGGGATTTTCATTGTCCATGACAGAGAAACAAAAAGGAAAGATAGAAAAATGGCAACCTTTATTATTGAAATATGGAATTGGTGATCTTTCACAAGCTGGTGGGGGTGCCGATATTGGTCCATTGGCAGAACAAGGGGTACCCTTAATGGGCTTTTTACCTGATTCTCAACGCTATTTCAACTACCATCATACAGATGCTGATGTTTTTGAAGCTGTTGATAAAAGAGAACTTGAGCTTGGTGCTGCCACCATGGCTGTTATGATTTACTTAATTGATAAATACGGATTATAATACTTAAACCTTTTGCTATGAAAAAATTGTTATTACTGCTCATGATTCTTGCATTCATTTCACCCGAAATAAATGCTCAAAAAAAGAATAAAAAGAAAAGTCCCCCTCCTACGGAAAATAAAGTCGAAAAAAAGAAATCCAAGATCAAAAAATATTCAGAAGTAATCACAAAGGAATCTATTTCAGATCCGGGATTATTTACTGTTCACAAAGTAGATGAAAAATATTATTTTGAAATTCAGGATTCACTTCTTAACCGGGAAATCTTAAATGTAAGTAGGATTTCCGGCATTATTGAAGGATTTAGTTTTGGAGGTGCAGGAATGAAAGCCGGAGGTCAAAAAGTATTCAGATGGGAACGATTTGAAAATAAATTATTGCTTCGCTACGTTTCACACAGCAGTGTTGCCGACGAAAATAAACCTATTTATCAATCGGTAAGAAACAACAATTTTGAACCTGTTATTGAATCTTTCAATATTGAAGCCATGACATCAGATTCTTCAGCATATGTAATTGATGTATCTTCATTTTTCACAAGTGATGTAGCTGTAATTAGTCCTTTAACAGAATCATCCAGAAAAAGATTTGGAGTGAGAAGTCTGGACAAGAACAGATCCTTAATTGAAGGGATGAAAAGTTTTCCGCTGAATACTGAAGTACAGCATATACTCACCTACGCAGCGACCAACTTGCCTGCCAATGGAAATACCGGGACACTGTCTTTAAAGATGAATCAATCATTTGTTTTGTTGCCTAAAGAACCCATGATGCCACGTTTGTACGATCGCAGGGTAAATTATTTTTCAGTAAACCAAACAGACTATGGGTTGAGTGAACAAAAAGCAGCAGAAAGAAGGTACGTTACCCGATGGAGGCTCGAGCCAAAAGACCCGGAGGCTTTTGCGAGGGGAGAGTTGGTAGAACCTATAAAGCCCATCGTATACTATATTGATCCTTCTACTCCTGAGGAGTGGAGACCCTATATAAAACAAGGAGTGGAAGATTGGCAAGAGGCTTTTGAAGCTGCAGGATTTAAAAATGCAATTCTGGCCAAAGATGCACCCACGAAAGAGGAGGATCCCGATTGGAGCCCTGAGGATGTAAGGTACTCTGTGATTAGGTATATCTCTACTACTATTCAAAATGCAATGGGTCCCCATGTTCACGATCCCCGCTCAGGCGAAATTATTGAAAGTGATATCATGTGGTATCATAACGTAATGAATTTGTTACGAAACTGGTATTTTGTACAAACAGCAGCCGTAAACCCCGATGCCCGAAGTGTAAAATTCAAAGAAGAAATTATGGGCAAGCTCATTCGTTTTGTTGCGGCTCATGAGGTAGGGCATACACTTGGATTGCCTCACAATATGGGGGCAAGTTCATCTTATCCTGTAGATTCACTTCGAAGTGCAACTTTCACTGCCACAAGTGGTACAGCTCCATCCATCATGGACTACGCAAGATTTAACTACGTAGCACAACCGGGAGATAAAGGGGTAAGTTTAGACCCAAAAATTGGAGTATATGACAAATACGCTATCATGTGGGCATATAAACCCATTGTTGGTGCCAATTCTTCGGATGAAGAAAAAGAAACATTACATAAATGGATTCTTGAACACCAAAATGACGGCAGGTATCGTTTTGGTTTTGCCAATGGCGTGGACCCCTCTGCTCAAACAGAAGATTTAGGCGATAATTCAATGAAAGCCAGTGAGTATGGTTTGGCCAACCTGAAAAGGATAGTACCCAACCTTGTTGAATGGACTGATGAGGATGGAAAAGATTATGACGATTTAGAAGAACTCTATGGTCAGGTAGTAGGGCAATTCAGGAGATATATAGGCCATGTAACCACGAATGTAGGGGGCATCTATACCTTCAACAAAACCTACGATCAGGAAGGAATGGTACATATTCATGTTGAAAAGGCAAAACAGAGGCAATCTGTATTGTTTATGAACTCGAATGTATTCGCTACCCCACACTGGCTCCTTGACGAAAATATTTTAGGCAGGATAAACAGGGATGGTATTGTTGAGGATATAAAAAGACTTCAAAATTACGGTTTATCCAGAGTTTTGAATGAAAGCCGTTTAAAAAGAATGGTAGAAAATGAAGCCCTCAATAGTAATCAGGCATATAAACTTTCCGAATTGTACAGTGACCTTAGAAATGGACTTTGGGGCGAGCTTTCACGAGGAACCACTGTAGATCCTTTTCGCCGAAATATCCAGAGGGCTCATATAGATCTTTTAGGTGAACTGTTAAAATCTGAAAGTGATGTTGGAGCTATATCAAGAGCAGAACTCAAGGCAATTCAAAGGATGGCAATTTCAGGGGGAGCCAGAGCCAGCGACCCTATGACAAAGATGCATCTTGAAGATTTACAAGTTCGAATAGGACAGTTATTAGACCCGCAATAAAATTCAAAAAAAATAGCCGGAAATCTCCGGCTATTTTCATATCTTGTACTTATCGTTTATTAGTGTCTCTTGTAAAAAATATATTGGAAAAATCGTGTGTGTATGGAATCGGCTTTAATCACAAAAAAAACAATGAATGTATTACTCATTGGGAATAATCCTAGTGAGTTAAGTACCATTTATGAGCAAATCAAGAAATCAAGAAATGTAAGCTATATAGCTGAAGTTGCTTTTGATATTTCTGATATTGAGAAGTTTGTAAAAAAATCCAAAATGGACTGTATTGTTATTGATGACAAAATGGAGAAAAAGGAATTGGACAATCTATTTCAATATTTGAAAAAAAATTCATTAACAAGTAATATCCCGATAACAATTGTTCAAAATTCAAATGCTGATGATGCACCGCGTGGAGGTGCAGATGAATTTATTTTGAAAAATTCTGTTACATCCGAAACGCTTACTCATGCCTTATTCAACTCTTTAAAAATCCATGAGTTAAGAAATTATCTTAAAAAGGCTTACACAAAAAGAAAAAGAACAATTTTGGCCTTTAGATAGGCGACTGTAACCTAAAACTAAACTTCTG
>Ga0224506_10002011_pt1 | contig 14173 bp, 11 predicted proteins | sample SF_Jan12_sed_USG_2_FD_169108 | JGI IMG/M metagenome (GOLD analysis project Ga0224506, IMG submission 169108) | Sediment microbial communities from San Francisco Bay, California, United States - SF_Jan12_sed_USGS_8_1 | ecosystem: Environmental > Aquatic > Marine > Sediment | place: USA... | reverse complement strand
TGGCCCTGATTCAATTAACGGTTCAGATGAACTGGTCGTCGATTTGTCTAAACCAGTAAGCGAAACAAAAGATGCAGAACCCGCTACAGTGATTGATGCAGATAATCTGGTCGCAGGTGAAATGCTGGCTGACCGTTATAAGATTATCAGGCAAATTGGCAAGGGTGCTTTCGGCGTTGTAATTCTCGTCAATGATACCGTCGTGAATGAAGATATTATTCTGAAGTTTCTTAATCCGCACATGGCTTCAGATAAAAATGTTATTCAGCGATTTATTCATGAACTACGTTATGCACGTAAAATCACCCATGAAAATGTTATTCGTATTTTTGATTTTATTACCTTTGGTAAGTCTTCGGCCATTTCAATGGAATATTTTCCAAGTCATTCGCTTGGTTATGAAATGAAGACCAATAAGACACCCAATTTTCCCCGTGCGATTAAAATTTTCAGTTCCATATGTAAAGCCATGGCCGTTGCACACAATGCTGGTGTTGTGCATCGCGACCTTAAACCAGCAAATATCCTGGTTGGTGATAACGATCTTGTTAAAGTCGTCGACTTCGGTCTTGCTGCAGCGGCAAGCAAATCTGATTCACGCTTAACAAAGAGCGGCATTCTGGTTGGCACTCCAACTTATATGGCGCCAGAACAGGTGCGTGCACGTGCAATTGATGCGCGAACAGATATTTATAGCCTCGGTATCCTGATGTACGAACTGTTCACTGGCAAGCCTCCCTATAAAGGTGAAGACCATATGGCCACTCTGTTTAAGCATGTTGAAGGTGGCGCGAAACAGGCAAAAGAAATGAATTCAAAAATATCTGATGAACTCAATGATATTGTCATGAAAGCGATGGCCACTGATCCAGCCGAACGTTATCAGACCATCACAGAACTCAATGATGCGCTGGAAAGCATTCTTAATAAGGAAGCCGCATAATGCCGCGCATTAATGCTTTTTTAAAATTAGGCCGTGACCAGGGCGGTTCAGATATTCACCTTGCCGTTGGTTCTCCACCATTGATTCGTCTTCACGGCGATCTTATGCCGATCAAATACCGTGAACTTTCTTCTACAGAGCTTGAAGAACTTGTCGATGAAATTCTTACCCCAGAACAGAAAAAAATGTTTCAAAGTGGCAAGGATCTCGATTTTTCCTATGATGATCCTGAAGTCGGTCGTTTTCGTGTTAATTTATTTAAGAAAGTGAATGGCATTGGCGCCAGCCTGCGGGCCATCGCTCCAACCATTCCCTCGATGAAAGAACTGGGACTGCCCCCTATCATAGAAAAGTTTTTACATGCCAACCAGGGCATTGTATTAGTTACGGGCGCGACCGGGACAGGTAAATCAACAACACTTGCATCCATGATTGACTGGCTGAATAAAAACCGTCGCTACAACATTATTACACTGGAAGATCCCATTGAGTATGTGCATAAAAGCAGTAAATCGCTGGTTGTCCAGCGCGCCGTAGGGACTCATGTAGACAGCTTTGCTGCAGGACTACGTGCCGCATTACGTGAAGATCCCGATGTAATTCTGGTCGGTGAGCTTCGTGACCCTGAAACGATTTCCATGGCGATGACAGCTGCAGAAACAGGCCATCTTGTGCTGGGTACACTACATACCACTTCAGCAGTTAAAACACTGGATCGTATTGTTGATGCCATGCCGACTGAACAGAAGGCGCTCGCCTCAACATTTCTAGCACAACATTTAAAAGGTGTCATCAGCCAGAAACTTGTTCGCACCTTCGATGGTCGTCATCGCAAAGCCATGCTGGAAATCATGGTGAATACGCCATCCATTGCCAGCCTGATTCTTAACAATAAAATCTTTCAGATCCCATCTTCGCTACAAACTGGACGTGAAGTGGGTATGCAGTTGATGGATCAGGCCTTACTTGAGGGTGTGAAAAATAAAGAAATCGATGCTGATGATGCCTACCTTCACGCCACAGATAAGAAACTCTTTCAACGCTATGTCAGTAATCCTGACCTGCTACCCCAGATTAATCTGGCAGTAACATAGGCACACCATGAATCGAATCGACGCTTTTCTTGAGCTTGTAGTCAAACAAGGTGGCTCTGACCTGCATCTGGTTGCAGGTAACCCTCCACGTATTCGGTTACATGGTGAAGCCTATGCGGTGAAATATCGCGATCTCACCTCTGAAGAGACAAGCGAACTGCTGCTTGAAATTATGCCCAAGAATATTAAATCCATGTATGAAGAACATGGCGGTGTTGATTTTGCTTATTCTGTGGAAGGGTTAGCTCGATTCCGTGTCAATGTTTTCCAGCATCTGGGTGGTGTTGGTGCCGTTTTTAGATCGATCCCAACCAAGATACAAACCATGAATGAACTGAGCCTACCTCCAGTTCTAAAAAACCTCTGTCGCACAAGAAAAGGACTCATTCTTGTTACTGGCCCAACGGGTTCGGGTAAATCAACAACACTGGCAGCAATGGTTGATCAAATTAACAAGGAAAGAAAAGGTCATATCATCACCATTGAAGATCCAATTGAATTTTTACATCAAAACCAGAACTGTCTAATCAGTCAAAGAGAAATTGGTTCGCATACAGAATCCTTCGCTGATGCCTTACGCTCAACCTTACGTGAAGACCCTGATGTCATTCTCGTCGGCGAAATGCGTGATCTAGAAACTATTCATCTGGCATTGACTGCTGCCGAAACGGGCATCCTTGTCATTGCCACCTTACATACAAGTGGTGCCGCCGCATCAATTGACCGTATTATTAATGTCTTCCCGGCGGGCGAAGAACCCTATGTTCGAACCATGCTCTCTACTTCACTGGTTGCGGTTATTTCACAACAACTATTAAGAAAGGCTGATCGCAAAGGTCGAGTCGCCGCATTAGAAATCATGATCAACAATGCTGCGGTTTCTAATGTGATACGCGAAGGCAAGGCCGAACAACTTGAAAATGTAATTCAAAGTAATGCAATGCAGGGCATGCAACGTATGGATGCGGCAATTAATCGATTACTCGAAGCAAAAGAGATCGATGGTGAAGAGGCGTATTTAAAGGCTCGCGACAAAACTAACTTTGAACAGTACAGAGATAATGATGTCATACTTGACGATACAAGTTTGGCTGAATCTTCACTGGATGACTCAAAAGCCAGTTAGACGCAATACAAGCACGAGGCAATATTGATATGGCTAAACTAATTTTAACACTTGATGGTGCTGTAATACGCGAATATGAAATCGACAAAGATAGCATCAGCATTGGCCGTAAACATGGCAACGATATTCAACTCAACGATCTTACGATCAGTGGTCGCCATTCTCTGATAACTCAGGTTGGTGAACATGCCTATATCGATGATCTGGGCAGTACAAATGGCACCTTACTCAATGGTGCTCGCGTTGCTAAATCTCAATTAAAACATGGTGACACTATTCAGACCGGAAACTATCAATTTACATATTTCTGTGATGAAGATACCGATTATGAGCCCACCATGTTTCTGCGCGCTGAAATTGAAGACACTCAAATTATGGAAGTAAGTAATAATAGTGGCCAGGGAACTGCAAAGGGTGAACCACTTGCAGGTGTACGTGTAATGAACGGTCCATTGGCCAAAAAAGTGCTTGAGCTACGCAAACCATTTAACACACTTGGGTTTAACGGTGACAAACTGGCCATGATTACAAGAAACTCTGACGGTTATACCATATCCGCAATACGGCAAAGCAGCTCACATCGGGATACGGTTGCCCCCCCATTACTGAACGGCAAAACGATATCAATTGAACCAGAAGTACTTAATGATCGAGACACACTGGAACTGGCAGGAACCCAGATGGAATTTTTCTATCTACATTAACCCTACACCGGTTTAGTGCGTTTAAGCCGAATCCAGTTACCCATCATATATCGAAGCTCTGATCCTGCTAGAAAGACAGCCGGTACTGTTACAAGAGTAATCACCGTAGAAAACATCAGCCCCCAGGATAATGCGAGTGCCATAGGTGAAACAAAGGGATCCATGCCTCCCCAGCCATAAGCCGTAGGCAATAAACCAACGACTGTAGTACTCGCGGTCAATAGCACCGCCCGAAGTCTTCGTCTACCTGCGGTTAAAATGGCTTCTTTTATGGCTACCCCACTTTCGGTCAATCGTTGCACAAACACCAGTAAAACCAGAGAGCTGTTCACGACAACCCCTGTTAAAGCCACCATACCCATGGTTGAAAAAAAGGACAATGGCATCGGTTTCCAGAAAAGGTCATGGAAATAAAAACTAATAATAACTCCAATTATTCCAAACGGAATAGCCAGCATCACGGCTAATGGATAAGACAGATTATTAAACTGAATAGCAAGAATAAAAAATATAGCAACCATGGCAAAACCAAAAGCGTCTAATAGATCAGAAAACGACTCACTATTTTTTTCATTCTCGCCTCCATAATTAACGCGCACATTATTATACAGCTCACCTAACCATTCTTTTTCATGTTTGAGCACATATTGATTAAGTTTTAGGCTTGAGGTCAGCTTACTATCAATATTTGCGGTCACATTTACTACACGAATTCCTGCTTTATGTCGAATAGCAGTAAACCCCGCTTTCTTTTCCAGTTTTGCAAGTTTTGATAATGGTGTCTGATAGCCGCCTTTATTTGGCACTTTGACCATTTCTAATAGTTTATCCGGGTCATCGACTATATTTGGATAACGTATTGTAATATCCACTTCTTCAGTTCCACGTCTGATTGTGCTTACTCTCAGCCCATCGACGGATGCACGTATATGGGTCGCAATGGTTTTTAGATCTACACCGACATAAGATGCCATCGCCCTGTTTACAACAACATGCAATTCATCATCGCCTGGCTGCAACCCAGTTTCAATCGTGGTTACACCTTCGACGGTCTTGAGAAATTCAATTAAATTATTTGCTGCCAGCTCATTGGCTTTATTGTCACTACTCGTTAACTCGACTTCTAACGGCCGTCCCGTTGGTGGGCCTGGCTTTATTTCACCAAAAGCGAATACCAAGTTTGGATATAATTTTGCTATTTCATTCCTTAATAACTTCATATCATCTAAGGCATCATGGTCTTTTCGCGCCACTGCTGGGATGTAGATCACCCTGATTTGTCCAAAACGACTACCGCGTTGTGTTAACGGATCACTGGCATCTCTTGAGACCTGACCTGTTGTTATCAGGGTTGTTTCGAGATGTTCTTTTTTTACCCTTAATCTGATGTCCTGATCAATGGATAGCATGGTTTTTCGAAAACCACTCAATGTTGTTCCTGGTGGTGCCGTAACACGCACAATAAATTGATCGACGCCGACAGAAGGAAATAGTTGAAACGAGAGCGCATTTTTCGCCACGATCAGGCTAACAATAAGAATAAAAAATGAAACCAGTATCGTTATCCAGTAATGATTTAATGCCTTTGACAGCAATGAATGATAGAGGTTTTCTATATAAAGAATCCATTTCCTTTCAATGGGCTTATTCTCTGGACGAGTAAAATGCTGGATATGACTGGGAAGTATCAGAAATGATTCAAGCCAGGAAAATATTAATAGCGTGATGACAACAGCAGGAATCGAGACAATAAACTTCCCAATCATTCCCGACATAAATAACAGCGGAATGAATGCCACTACAGTCGTTAAAATAGTTGTGGTAACAGGTCCAACCAGTTCGGCTGCACCTTGTATTGCTGCCTGACGCGGCGGCATCCCTGACTCAAGATGATAGGTAATATTTTCGCCAATGATAATTGCGTCATCGACCAGCATGCCCAGCACCATAATAAAGCCAAGCATTGAAACCAGGTTAAGCGAGATGCCATATAGAAAGAGAACGTATAAGCCGGTAAAAAATACGATTGGAAGCCCAATAGTCGTCGTTATTGCTACTGAGGGTCGCAGGAAAAGCGCAAGCGTGAGCAATACAAGAAAGATTCCGACAATACCATTATTGGTTAATACACCCAAACGCATTTTCGTGAATCTGGATTTATCCTGGAATGTGGTGACTTCAATATCTTGCCCATAACGCTTTGGAATCGTCTGAATATAATCTTTAACTTCATCAACAACTGAAATGATGTCCGAATCAGATTTTTTTAACACAATCAGATTAAAGGCCGGTATTCCTTTCATATCAAAATAGAGACGCGGTTTTTCCAGTGCTTCTGTGATACTAGCCACATCAGAGAGCTTTATTTCACGACCGAGCTCATTTGTAGCAAAGGCAAGATTACCGACGTCGTTTGCATCCTTGAATTCACCAACTATTCGAATTGTTTTCTGGCCTGATGGTGTATCTATTTCACCTCCCGGCGCATTCACATTCCAGGAAGAAAGCAAATTGATTACATTACTGACGGACAGGTCATGCTGTGCAAGTTTATCGGGATCAACAATAACTCGTATCTCAGAGCGACGATCACCCTGTACCTGAATGCGCGCCACACCTTTTATAGACAACAAATCATCTTCAACCTGATCAACAATGCGTTTAAGCTCAAGATCAGACTTGGGTGCAGAAATAGCAAGTTGAATAACCGGAAACATACGTCCATCGATCTCAAGCACGACAGGCTCACGTGGCAAATCAAGAGGTAGCTCTGCCCTATCGACTGCAATTTGGACTTCACTGGTGATCCTGTCACGATTTGGTGAATCAGGCTCTAGCTCCAGATCAATCTTTCCCGAACCAGGAAATGAGGTTGATGTAAAACTGTCGATGCCATCCAGTGATTTTAGCTCCTGTTCAATCGGTGAGATCACCAGCTTTTCGATTTCTTCGGGTGATGCGCCTGGGTATTGAAAGGAGATACGAATCTGATCCAGATTCACATCTGGAAATGCTTCACGATTAATATTCAGAACCGAATACAGGCCTATCCCAATAATAAATACAGAGATAAGATTAACGACAAGGGGGCGATCTATAAGGTATGTAATAATCGAATTCATAATGACTTTCTAGATAATTAGATAGTCATTATAGAACCCTTTAGATTACTGTAAAGCAATAAAGCCTAATTGTGGATCAGGATGGTGTTTTGGCTGCGTGTGGGTTGCGATACTCAAGAATTTTACCGTATTCATTATCGCCTGTATCTTCACTATCTGGTGATTTCAGATATTTAAAAGTTACATCAGCAATTGTGAATTGTTCTCCATCTTCAAGCGGCAAAGATTCAACAAGTTCCTCGCCAATATAGGTGCCATTGGTACTATCTAGATCGCGCAGATGTGAGACACCCTGATTTGTAACAATCTGAGCATGGTAACGACTTACCTTTTTATCATCGATCATGAAGTCATTGTCAGGTTTGCGCCCAATAGAGAAATACTCCTTATTCAGAACAAACTCAGCAATTGGACTATCATTCTTCAGAACAATTAATTTGGCAAAATCTTCAGCTGCTGGAATATCTGCAAGTGAATTTCGTCCTGTCGCCCTGCGATTAAACCGTTGCTCGTAAGGTTTCCAGCTTAATTCTTCAACCGCTTGCAGGATGGTATCGGTGGTAATTTCATTCACCTCATCCAGCGCCCCACTCATCATGGCATAATCGCACAGAATATTAATCAAGCGAGGTCGGCCACCGGTATATTCGTAGATCAAGGGGATGGTATCGTCTTTAAACATGTGAATATTGGGTGCACCCGCCACATCAAGACGATGAACAATATACTCACCCAACTCTTTTTCTGTCAGTGCAGTAATATGAAAGCGTAGACGGATACGTTGTACCATCTGTTCCATACCCGGGCTATCGATCACTTCATTTAACTCGGGCTGACCGACGATGATAACAGTCATAAGCTTGCTATTGCCGTCCTGGAGATCAGACAAAAGACGAATTTCTTCGAGGACTTTGCGGCTCAGATTCTGTGCTTCATCGACAATAAGCACGACCTTGTTGCCATTTCTAAACTGCTCTTTTAAGAAAGTGGCAATTTTATTCAGTAATTCAACCTTGGACGCTTCAAACAGCTGGAAACCAAACTCAACCAGTAATAACTGCAGAAATTCAATTTCGTTAACCTGAGTCTGGTGGAGTTTTGCGACCACCATATTTTTTTCGAAGTTTGTTAACGCGTCATGTAATAGCGTGGTTTTCCCGGAACCAATTTCGCCAGTAAAAACCACAAGGCTGTCCTGAATATACAGCGCATATTCAATTTGAGCCTTTACGCGAGCGTGAGCCTTGCTCAAATAAAGAAATTTGGGATCTGAGGCCAGTCCAAAAGGAAAATCTGTTAATTGGTAGTGCTCAAGATACATTTATTATGTCCATTGCCTGTATTTAATTTAATCCATTGCAAACTTTAGAGCATTTTAGTCGATTCGGTCACATTCTGCATCCAGAATTTGCTGTACCCAGATAGCTCCGAACCACACATCAAATCAATATAGAATCTAGAACAATACCAAATCTTCTAGCTGAACACAAAATATACAATATTGAACTTAGAAAATTGGTTAATAATTAACCAATAATTGATTTTGTCCTCTTTAATACCTCAGCATATCACTTGGTTACTATGCCCTGGAGATATTTATCAGGATGGTAGGAATTCGATGGGGAATGTCACCGTCACTTTTTCAACATTTCTTTGGCCAAAATTAAAGCGTTTGATTCTGGCAATCAGGCGGCTTTCCAGGGATGGGTTATTAAGTTCTGAGGACTTAACAACTACCGCACTAACGGATCCATTTGGTGCAATAGTGATCATAAAGACTATTTTGCCCTTCAGACCAGGACTTTTACGACGTGCACGTCGATAAATTGAATGTAACTGGCTCTTGTTCTGATCCATAACGAAGGTGATATCTTCTTCAGAGCGGAGATGGTCTCCCCGGCGTTGATTACCTTTTGATCGATCGACTGCATCAATGGAACCACTCGCCAGTGCCTGTCTGATCGCTTTACGTTCACCAAGCGATAAATTTGTACTACTCACAGATGTTGCATACTTATCCTGACTTACGCCACCACTATCTTTAGTCGCATTTGAAGTTAGTGCATCAGTATTTACTTTTGTCGCTGTCGTCTTAACATTTTTGCGAACCTTTCTTCCGACCATGGTATTGATACTTGAAGTATCCATCAGGTCTGACAACTCTTTACCCAATGCCAGCAGTCCCGTTTTCTCTGCCTTCTTACGCGCCTTCTTCTGGTTTTTATTCAGCGGTTTCGCTTTTTTATCTTCTCGTTTTTTAACGATTCTTTGTGGCTTTGGTTTTGGCTTAGGCTCAATTTTTGGCTTAATTACCTTTTTCTTTTCTTTTTGCAGAATAAAACGAGCAACACGTTCTGGAACTACTGTGCGTGCTTTTCGTTCTTCTTTGGGTACATCAATGGCTGAAAAAATCCCACCAATTGCCAACATCACTGAGACAATGACAATACTGATGATATTAAAAGTATGATCACGCTCACTCTTTGGGTGCCAGCCCAGTGCCAGACTTTGATATGACGCTGTTGACATCATTTAGACTTTTCCCTTCGCTTTTTGTCTGGCTGCAAATGCAATATGCGTATAGTTAGCCTGACGACAGGTTGCCAGGATTTTGCGCAATATGTGATATGGAAGATTTTCATCACCCATGATTGTTACAGTTTTACCCTGTGTGTTTTCCTTTTTAGAGGCAAACAGATATTTTGATGACTGAAATTTTAATTCTTTTTCCAGATCAGGGATGAGTGGTTCCTGGGAAAGCAGCAGATCCTGTATCTGAGCAACTTTTATTCCCTGTACCAGAATACTATCTGCAGTAATTGCGATGATTAATGACTCTTTGGGAGCCTTGGTTGCAACTGAGGATGGCAATTTAATGTCTTTGCTGCTTGGTAAATTTTGCACATTTGATGAGCTCACGAGCAGGAAGAAGACCAGGATGGTGAAAATATCCATTAATGACACTAGATTGAGGCTGCTTTTCCTGCCGCGTTTTTGCATGCGTTCCATGCGTTTTGCTCTATGTGACATTTTCATATTACTTCCCCTTTCCTTTGCTCGTAGAAGTAATAATTTCTGGCGCATCGCCAATCGAGATATTTGGGAATAATTCTACTGTCTCTAATGTAGCAGACTGAACAATATCAGCGCTTCGAACATGATCCATAACCTTAATCATGGTCTTGTAGTCAATTCCAGGCTCAAGCAGCAAGGTAATACTCTGTTCTTCTGGAAAACGTGATTTAATCTCAACAAGTAGATCGGTAAATAAATCCCAGCGTGTATTTTCCTTTTCGCGAGGAAAACGCTTAATAATGCCAATATTTGCATCCTGAATATCGAAAGTATCTTCTCTCAATACCAGTTCTAACTGGAGTTTGATTTTTTCCTGTTTATTTTCTTTGGCATTTAATGCGGGCAGGTTTAACTCTAATACAGTCATACGAGAAAAAACTGCCGTTATCAATAGAAACGGAACGAGGATAACCATTAGATTCATAAAAGCTGTAATATTCAGCTCTTCTGCTTCTCGAATCCGTTTTTTACCAAATTTTTTCATTAAGATTAACCTGAAACCTTAGTCTTTGATCATCAAGTTCAGACTTTTAACCGCAGCCATTTCCAGATTATCAACCAGTCGCACTGTTTTCGTGACCAGATAGGAATGAACAAGCAGTAAAGGAATCGCGGCAATCAGACCAAAGGCGGTTGTATTCATCGCTACGGAAATACTTGCAGACAGCAAGTCCGCTTTTTCAGCAGGATCAGCCTGTGCAACTGCGGTAAATGCCTGAATAAGACCGACAATTGTTCCTAACAGGCCCAACAGTGTCGCGATATTGGCAAAGGTTGCCAGATAATGCGTGCGCTGTTCTAAGTCAGGCATGGCATCCATCATCCCTTCTTCCATCGCTGATTCAACGATTTCACGTCGCTTATTAGCACTATGACGTGCAAATCCATAGTTCAGCATTGTCGCCAAAGGTGTTTTGGTTGTTTCAGTGAGCTTGACAGCTCGTTGAAAGTCATTTGCCTTTAACATTGGTACCAACTGAGTCCATACTTTGTTTGTACGTCTCTGAGTCGAACTCAGATACAGCGTACGTTCAACTGCAATCGCAATTCCAAAAGCAAATACAATCAGAATTGGATACATGAATGGTCCACCAGTCTGAAAAAATTTCACCAGTTCCATAAATTAACCTCATTGAGTATTGAGTTTTCCAAGAGTTTACCTAAACCTGCTTCGTCCCTGTATTAATTTGTTGTTTCTTCCGTGTTACTGTTTTTAATCATATTGAGCATTTTACCAATAAATGTACTGTCAGTAGAATCTTTGTTTTGTTCTCGCTCAGTCCCGTTTACTTCTTTATCAATTTCATCAAGCAACTGAGTTCTTTGCTGACGATATTCATCCATCCCTATTCTATTATTATAATAATCATCTAATAAGGCCTGAATCTGGATTGAATATGGAAATTCATTCACTAACTTCTACTCCTGATTTCCCTGATTACTCTAAATCCAGTGTGATTATCTGGCGAACCTGAATGCGAACGCCGCAATGAGGTACTACATCTATCCATACTGTCTTTATATGAGCCACCCACTGCAATCAATTTTCTGCCGTTTCCGTATACCCATTCCTGGACATTGCCGACGTAATTCACCAGCCCCCAGCTATTTTGGCGACCCGTTGTAACTCGCACCAGCTCGTTCCCTTTTTCGATACCGCGACTTCTTAACTTGCAGTTTCTATTCGGATCCAGCGAACTTCTACGTGAATTTGCCGCGTGTACCCACTCATCATCAGTTGGTAAACGATATTTCTGCGCAGTTTTATCACTAAGCCAACGCATATATTTTTTCGCTGTACTTATTGAGATATTTGTTACAGGGAAATTTTTGTCCCCACTACTTTGCACGCTACATTTTTTGGTTCGCTGACAAAATAGATTCAGCTCATCAAATGTAATCTCGTACTTGCTTATTGCAAAAGGCTTAATATTCCCTTTTGCCGGGATGACCACCATTGCTGGTCCCAGCCCAATACCCCGAAGTTTATCACGACATACCGTACGTGAGCCACTAGCACCAAGACCGGCAATTGAGACATCGCACGCATCTCGAGCAACAATATTTATTGTGGCGATTTTACTATGTGAGTCGAAAATGCGCATGGCATATTTTTTAGCCTCCATTGCGCGCTCAGGAAATGCCGTCCCCACCTGGGTAATACAGGCAGCAAGCGAATTGATTAACTTTGGTTCCATGCTTTTGTATCTGGCACCATCAACCGACCTTAACTTATTGATTGCTATACCAAAATCGCGCATATTCAAGCGCGCCTGACATTTTAACTGACTATTTGCATTTTCAAGCGCAACATTAAAAGCATCATATTTGGATTTGTTGACTTTCTTCTCTTCAATTTGTCTGGCGAGCATGTTCTGACGTCGTGATTCAGATTTTTTAATCAATTCGGCCAGCCGGACTTTTTCCTGATCCAGGAATTTTGGATCTTCGGTATACCGGTAGGCATTATCAATAAGAATCTTCGCCTGCTTTAACTGATCTTTATTCATCAGCTCTTTAATTTTGCTGATATATAACTTATATATATCGCTTCGGGTTTCAGTCAGCCACTCATCCTCAATTTCACTCAGAAGATCAGTGACCCCCTTAACCTCTGTCCAGATGTTTTCTTCCCAGTCAATAGTAAAGGTGGGATCGTCCATTAACCGGGCTATGGCCTGCTGATAGAGATCAAAGCGGATTTTAAATTCCAGCTCATTCCTGATATCGTTTTCAGAAATCCCGGAATCAGTGCTTTGAATATAAATAATTGATGAAAGTGCAATAATTACGGCGACAGCTGCAGTGACCACATAACTGGGCTTGTATTTAAGCGTTAACTCTTTGTGCAGTTCTTCTACTGTCTCAATTCGATCTTCGCGTCTAAATGCGAGCGACTTTTCGATTGCACGCCATTGGCGCTTTGAAACAATATCAATTCTTTTTGGTTTTAGTTTTTTCTTCTCGGCTTCATCTGCAGGCAATTTATTGAAAGGATGTCTGCCAGTAAAAACTTCATAAATAACACAACCAAGCGCATAGACGTCATCACGCACATCAGGCGTCTTACCCTGCAACATCTCCAGACTCGCATAGGCAGGTGTTAACGCCCCTAAACTACCGGCATCAAACACGGTTCGATCAACGGCTTTACCATCATTGCGATCAACATTCGCTACCGCCCGAGCAATACCAAAGTCAAAAATCTTTGCCATTCCCGTTGTCGTAATGAAGACGTTTCCTGGCTTAAAATCAGAATGGACAATATTTTCTTCGTGGGCATGTATCAACGCTGAACACATACCATTGATGGCAAGCCAGGCATCATCGAGCGGCAGGCCTGTCATACTGTATTGACGAATTAACTGATCCAGCGGTTTGCCTTCAAGATATTCCATAGTCATGAAGACTGTGTCGCCATCTCTATCGAAGTCATAGACCTTCACAGTATTTGGATGTGCGATACGTTGTGATTTTCTTGATTCGCGCTGCAGGGCAATGAATGATTCTGGGTGCGACTTAAATTCCTCATTCAACACTTTAATCGCTACATAGGGATCACGATCATGCGCTTCAATTTTTAGCCGGTCTTTTGCCTTATAAACAACCCCCATACCACCAACGCCCAATACTTTTTCAAGTAAAAAACGCCCTTTTAATATTTTATTATTGCCAACACTCGATTGTGGTTGCCCGCCCCCTGCTTGAGGAGGTGTTGTTCTTTGCATACTGGGGCTTGTAGGGCTCGTTGGATGTTGCTGACCTGTTTGATGTGGTTGGCCTGTATGGTGTCGCTGGCCTGTATTATGTTGACCTGACTGGTATTGCTGCCCCGTATGATGTTGGCCTGTTTGATGCCGCTGTCCTGTTTGCATCCGAGTAGGATCAACACCTTGTTGAGATGGGCTTCCTCCACCTGGTGCAGGTTGACGAATTACAGTGGCATCAGGATTCCTAATTACTGTTCTATCTGCAGATTGAGGAGGTGTCTGTGGCGCAGGATTCCTGATAACCGTTCTATCTGCCGATGGTGCAGGCATTTGAGGTTCAGGTGGCCTGGTTTGACTTTGATCCGGCATACGAATCTGCGTTTTATCGACATTATCGTA
>Ga0224506_10002010_pt1 | contig 14176 bp, 12 predicted proteins | sample SF_Jan12_sed_USG_2_FD_169108 | JGI IMG/M metagenome (GOLD analysis project Ga0224506, IMG submission 169108) | Sediment microbial communities from San Francisco Bay, California, United States - SF_Jan12_sed_USGS_8_1 | ecosystem: Environmental > Aquatic > Marine > Sediment | place: USA... | reverse complement strand
TTCCATGCACCTTCAGACAGACCGTAATAACCGGGCAGAGTATGCGACAACACACCTAAGTCTGTTGCTCCTTGCACATTGTCATGGCCACGGAAAATATTGGCGCCACCGCCTTCTACACCCATATTTCCTAAAACTAGCTGAAAAACACAATATGCCCGAGTGTTGTTATTACCTACGGTATGTTGTGTTCCACCCATGCACCAGATGAAGGTACCAGGACGATGTTCTGCCATCGTTTGAGCAGCTTTCAAAACATCTGCTTCTTTGGCACCACTAACACGTTCAACCTCTTCAGGTGTCCACTTAGCTACTTCTTTACGAATTTCATCCAGACCATAAACGCGTTGATTGATAAATTCTTTGTCTTCCCATCCATTTTTAAAGATATGCCACAACATGCCCCAGATCAGAGGTACATCGGTTCCTGAGCGAATACTGATAAATTGGTCAGCATGTGCTGCTGTACGAGTAAATCGCGGATCGACGACAATAACCGGTGCGCCTTTCTCTTTGGCGCGGAAAATATGCTGCATTGATACTGGATGTGCTTCAGCAGGATTAGCTCCAATGATAAATATCGCTTTGGAGTTATGAATATCATTAAACGAGTTGGTCATCGCACCATAGCCCCACGTATTGGCCACGCCAGCTACTGTGGTTGAATGACAAATTCTTGCCTGATGATCGACATTATTTGAGCCCCATAAGGCGGTAAATTTACGGAACAAATAGGCTTGTTCATTGTTGTGCTTGGCACTGCCTAACCAATAAACTGAGTCAGGCCCTGATTTTTCACGAATTGCCAACATCTGATCGCCAATTTCATCAATGGCTTGCTCCCATGAGACGCGCTGCCATTTTCCAGCCACCTTCTTCATCGGATATTTCAGGCGCTTATCACCGTGACCATGCTCACGTAATGAAGCCCCTTTTGCACAGTGAGAACCTAAATTGAATGGATGATCAAAACTCGGCTCCTGTCCAATCCAGACACCATTTTGTACTTCTGCCACCACACCACAACCAACACTACAGTGACTACAAACGCTCCGTACTTTTTTAATATCGCCTTCATCATAGCTATGGCGCTTACCATCAGCCGCTTCAGCTTTTTGAATCATTGCTGGCGGCAACAGGCTCATAAATGCAGCGCCACCTGCAGCAATCCCTGAACCTTTCAGAAATGCACGACGGTTTACACCCGTTTGATGCGTATTTGATGCTCGCTCTCGTTTAATCAGTTTCATAAATAAATTCTTAACTTAAAAATCGGCAAGTTTGTAATAGGTATCAACATGTTCAGTACGTTGATAGCCCTTAGATTTTGGGTTCATTTTCTTTTGTATTGGCGTTGTTACAACCGGACTGGACTGCACCAGCGGCGAAGCTACGGCCAAAGTGACGCTCCCTCCGACAACAGCAGTCAATTTATTAATAAATTGTCGTCTGGCAAAAGATGTTTTGTCTGCCATTTAAAAAGTCTCCGATTCTAATAATGCCGCGCATGAAAAACCATGGTTTTTGTAGGCATTTCCATATTTAAATTAAACCATTAAAGTATCGCTTACCTTGGGATTACAGGCAAGTAATATTAGCTTATCAGTCCTGTTTCCAGCTCCAAAAATACGCTGCCAAACTGACCTACTGCCCGATAAAACTGGGCATTATCCGCATGGCTTAGATCCTGAAAAAATCGCACTACCCATGGTTTCAAGTGTCGTTTAAAAAACTCATCTGCTGTAACAACTGGTGTCCCCTCTGCCATTAATATCAAACGCATGACATCGCATTGTGCGGCGACATGGTCTTCCGGTTCCGCAGTATCATCTTGGCGCTCTAAGCCTAAACGCGCCAGATCTGTTCGCAAGTTTGCTAACGGCTCTTCCATCAAGAATCCGGTCTGATAGTAAGAGCCATAAGGCATTAACTCGCCATGGGTAACACCAATGAATAATTGTTGATATTCATCTTGAATTTGATCAGCAGTAAATGCTTTGGTTGCTGTAATTAATTTTTGCCACTGCTGCCCCATTGGGCTTTCAGGTTCTGTCACTTCAATCACGGCTATATTATCAAGCAGGTTCTGATCTGGCGCCGATGCCAATAATCGCGCCAACAAGGCATAGGTTTGTGATCTCCAAAGTGTGTTTTCATCTGCCATTACATAGGTCCTTTGGCATCGTTAAAAATTGCTTTCACACGACAATCTTCACACATTTTCAATCGCTCTAAAGCTTCACCCTGAAACATGGCATGCCCTTTTAATTTTTCAATCATCGTATTGATCATTTTTTGAGTCGCAAACGCTTTTTGACAGCTAATGCAATGGAATATGGGTTCTTCATGTAATAATTTAACTTTTCGTGCTTGCTCGCGGTCAAATACATATTGAGGGATTAATTCAATCGCATTTTCAGGACAAGCCTGTTCACATAAACCGCATTGCACACATAGATCTTCGACAAAGTTCAATTGTGGTTTATCAACACCATCCAACACTGCACCAACAGGACAGACTGACACACAAGAATGACATAAAGTGCACGCCTCTTTATTAACTTTAATTTCACCAAATGCTGAGCCTGTTCCTAATGACAAACTGGCTACTGGCTTTGGTGCGTGCTGATGTAAATGACCTAATGCCATCGTTATCACACGGCGCTTATCATCAATACCCGCAAATTGGGCTGGCTCAACGGCCATGACATTAGTTACCATCGATAAGTGATCAACTAATTGAGTATAGTCATTACCTGCAAACCAGCTAACTCCATTCTTTCCATAGCCCAAACCTGTCAACATTTGATTGGTTTTAACAATTTCATGCTGTAGTTCATGCCAATCATGATCATCATGAGTGCCAGCATCCCAAACAGTTACACTATCTGCACCATAAGCCAAAGCACTCAACCAGAAGGTCATTCCCAATGCACCAATTTCTTCGATAGAAAATGTAATCACATTTTTCGGCAGGTTATCCCCTCTGGTATCAATCAACATTTGGCCGTTGGTCGCATCATGAACCAATATCTTAGGGGGAGAAGTTTCCAGTTCGTACCAACACTGCATCATCTTTCGTAAACGATTCAGACTGACATCCAAACCAGGTAAGGCATAAGTCATAGCACCTGATGGACACACGGTGGTACAGCTCCCACAGCCCTGACACAGGGAGGGGTTAACTGTGACACTGTCACCAGAACTGATAATTGCTTCTGCCGGACAAGCGTCAATGCATTGCTGACACCCAGATAGACCGCGACGAGAATGTGCACAAATTGAGGGTGTGTAGTTAAAGTAACGTGGTTTATCAAATGTTCCGATTAAATCCGGCAATTGCTGTAAAGCTTCAGCCAAAATCTGGGCATTATCGCGTGGTGCAAAATAACCTAAAGGCAACACTTTTTGACTCATCAATGGCGATGCTGACAAATCCAGAATCAAATCCACTTTCAACTGTTGTGATTCAAGATCGACGGTAAATTGGCCAAGCCAGCCTTCAATTGCAGTGATCTTTTGTTGAGTTAGCTCCACACTTTCAATTTGAGAAACATCAACGTTGTCAGTACAGCAACATATGATATTCAACGTCATGAGATGCGGTATTACAGCCTCAAGTTGCTGTGCTGTACCCACAATCAATATCCGTCCTGCAGAATTAAATTCCACCAGATCTATTGGCATGACTTCAATGGCAGCGGCTTTTTGTACTGCTTTATGCAAGTTGATTATCCTCATTGTTGTTTTGTTCAGCGTTCAAATCTGTTTCCTGCTCATCCGACTGAGCAACATCATTGTTGGGTGTCACATCCTCTGGACGAGTTTTCTCTTCAGCGAGACGTAACATTCGTTTCATTTCCTGTGTGACCACATTCCCTAGGCTGCTAAACGATGTGTAGTCCTCATCATACTCATTCAGACCATCTAATTCATTGAATTGTGGCTGTCGAAACAGGGTACTCAATGCCTGTCGTTTGATATCCGGATCGGCATCTTTTTGCTGCCAGACAGGTAACGATTCGTGATCTGATGTTGGTGGTTCAACTTCAGGCTGATTACTTATACTCTTTTCAAGCTCACTTTTCTCATCACCTTCAAGCTTGCGGCGTGACCATCGAGTAAGGAAATCATCATTATTATCGGTTCCACTAGTCATGATTTTTCTCTTGAATCATGCCATTGTTTGCGAAGACGTTTTTTGGGTTTTTCGGGCATATAGTGGGTCAAAACATAAGCTTCGAGCCAGACACACAATTCATCTGACAATAAAGCATTCACAACCAGATCACCCGTTTCCATATAGGATGCAGCTTCATCATAATCAACTGTAATCAATAGTGGTTGCGGAATATCCGTTTCATGATGACAAACCAGATAAATCATTGGATGTCCTGACATCAAATTGTGATAATAAGATTCACAATATAACGGATGAAGCTGTACTAACAGATCAGGCCAATAATAGAGTTCGCCCTGAGTTTCTGCCTGTTTCAAAGCAATAGGACTCATACCCGGCACAATCCCTGATAAAGACCAGATGTCACTCCCCCATGGGTGCTGACTGGCTTGTTTCAGCATCACAGCCGTAACAGAAAAAGAATCTGAAGGTATATCTTGCATCAGGATGTTATTTAGTAATGAGTAAATCAGGCTAATAGAATAACAAATGCCCTGCTATTTTACTCAGCCACTTCCAGTTTACTTACTTTTTGCAACCCTCTTGGCAGTTTATGTCCTCGTTTTCCTCTTTCGCCTGTGTAATGAGCCAGATCAGCAGGTTTTAAGGTTAAATGACGCTTACCCGCATGCAGTGTCAGACTGCGATCCTGGGGCACGATAGTGACGGAATGTAGCCATTCCTGTTTAGTGACAAAACGGGCTTGAGGAATATTGATTAATCGTACACCTTTACCTTTATTGAGTGTTGGCATTTCACTGGCAGAAAATACCAACAAACGACCATCGCCGGCAGCAACGGCAAGACTATCTGTATCAGGATTATCTATCCACAATGGCGGCAGAATTTTTGCTTTCTCAGGTAAATTAAATAAGGCTTTACCCGCTTTATTTTTTGCCAGTAAATTCTCTAGTGTTGTAACAAATCCATAACCAGCGGTGTTGGATAACAACAGCGGTTTATCCATCTCGCCGGCCAGCACAGCTACAAAGCGGGCATCTGGTGGAGATTGAAGTCGACCACTTAAGGGTTCACCTTGCCCACGTGCAGACGGCAGAGTATGTGCGGCTAATGAATAACTACGCCCGGTTGAATCCAGAAATATGATTTGCTGATTGCTGCGAGCTTTCACAGAGGTTAAATAACGATCTCCAGTGCGGTAATTAAGCGCAACAGGATCGACATCATGGCCTTTTGCAGCTCGTACCCAGCCACTTTCTGAAACCACTATAGTCAAGGGTTCAGTCGGTAACAATGCAGTTTCATCTAATGCTTTAGCCGCATTACGTTCGACCAGTGCTGATCGCCTGTCATCACCAAATTTTTCTGCATCGGCTGTCAGTTCCTTACGGATCAATGTTTTCAATCGTGTCTCAGAACTTAACAATAATTCGATAGACTTACGCTCTTTGGCAAGATCATCCAGCTCGCCGCGAATTTTTATTTCTTCCAGTTTTGCTAAATGGCGTAATTTCAATTCCAGAATTGCTTCTGCCTGACGGTCACTGACACCAAACCGTTCCATTAACACCGGTTTTGGTTCATCTTCAGTTCGAATGATTGCAATCACTTCATCAATATTGAGGTAGGCAACCAGCAGACCTTCCAGCACATGCATACGATCCAGAATTTTATCCAGACGATATTGCAGACGACGGCGAACAGTTTCTGTACGAAACACCAGCCATTCCAGTAGCAAATCACGCAGATTTTTAACTTGTGGACGGCCATCCAGTCCAATCATATTCATATTGACACGATAGCTGCGTTCCAGATCGGTAGTCGCAAACAAATGCAACATCAAGCCATCAATATCAACTCGATTTGAACGAGGGACAATCACTAGCCTGACCGGATGTTCATGGTCAGATTCGTCACGCAAATCCGCCACCATCGGTAGTTTTTTGTTGTGCATTTGGCTGGCGATCTGTTCAATGATCTTGGCGCCAGACACCTGATACGGCAACTCATTAATAATCAGGTTGCCTTCTTCCTGCACATAACAGCCACGTTGACGTACACTGCCATGACCCGTGCTATAAAGCTTCAGTAGTTCATCTCGCGATGACACAATTTCACCACCAGTAGGAAAATCCGGACCCTGAATATCTTCCAACAATTCTTCCAGCTTGGTTGTTGGTTTTTTCAACAACTGGAGACAGGCATTAACCACTTCACGCAAATTATGGGGGGGAATATCGGTGGCCATACCTACGGCAATACCTGTTCCGCCGTTGAGTAACACATTCGGCAACCGTGCAGGCAATAATTCTGGCTCATTCATGGTACCGTCAAAGTTCGGTACCCACCCAACAGTGCCTTGTCCCAGCTCACTCAATAAAGTCTGTGCATACGGAGCCAGTCGTGATTCGGTATATCGCATAGCCGCAAAGGATTTAGGATCATCCATCGAACCCCAGTTTCCCTGACCATCAATGAGTGGATAGCGATAGGAAAATGGCTGAGCCATCAATACCATCGCTTCATAACAGGCCGAATCACCATGTGGGTGATACTTACCGAGTACATCACCCACGGTACGTGCTGATTTTTTATGTTTGGAAACTGCACTCAGTCCTAACTCAGACATGGCATACACAATGCGACGTTGTACAGGCTTGAGACCATCACCAACATGTGGCAAGGCACGATCCAGAATGACATACATGGAATAATCCAGGTACGCTTTTTCGGTAAAGTCACGTACCGGTAGCTGTTCTAAATCATCAACGGGTAAAGTCATCGTAAACGTGTCTCTCTATATTAATTAAACAGTGGCTAAATCGCCCTGCTCTTCCAGCCATGCTTTACGGTCTGATGCACGTTTCTTGGCCAGCAATTTATCCATCAGCATCATGGTGTCATCCTCATCCGAAATAGTCAGTCGAATCAGGCGTCTGGTATCGGGTGCCATGGTGGTTTCCCGTAGTTGCAGCGGGTTCATCTCACCCAATCCTTTAAAGCGCTGGATACTGACTTTGCCTTTAATGTTTTCTTTTTCAATTCGGTTGAGAACAATTTTCTGCTCTTCATCATCAAGAGCATAAAAGACCTGCTTACCGACATCGATACGATATAACGGGGGCATGGCCACACATATATGTCCCGCTTCTACTAAGGGTCGGAAATGTCGAACAAACAAGGCACATAATAAAGTCGCAATATGTGCGCCATCAGAATCCGCATCGGCAAGAATACAGACCTTTCCATAACGCAAGCCGGACAAATCATCAGAGCCAGGATCAACCCCGACCGCTACCGCAATATCATGGACTTCTTGTGAAGCCAATACCTGGCCGGATTCCACCTCCCATGTATTGAGGATTTTTCCGCGTAGCGGCATGATAGCCTGAAAATCACGTTCACGTCCCTGTTTTGCACTACCGCCAGCAGAATCCCCTTCCACTAAAAACAGTTCTGTACGCGTCACATCCTGCGAAGTGCAGTCTGATAATTTACCTGGTAAAGCAGGGCCTGTTTGTACCCGTTTTCTGACTACTTGCTTGGCTTGTTTTAATCGTGACTGAGCATTATTGATCGCCAATTCAGCAATTTTTTCACCATCTTCAACATGATGGTTCAACCAAAGACTGAATGCATCTTTAACAGCTCCAGATACAAAGCCGGCACATTGCCGGGATGACAATCGTTCCTTTGTTTGCCCTGAAAATTGTGGATCTTGTAATTTTACTGACAACACATAACAACAGTGATCCCAGATATCTTCTTGCGATAGTTTTACCCCTCGTGGCAATAAACTTCGAAACTCACAAAATTCCCGTAATGCATCCAACAGACCTGTACGCAAACCATTAACGTGAGTCCCCCCCTGTGCTGTAGGAATTAAATTGACATAACTTTCTGCCAGTTCATCTCCTTTCTCCAACTGCCACATCAAGGCCCAATCGACTTCTTCATTTTCACCTTTGTCGTGACCAACAAATGGTTTTTCTGGCACACAGGCTCGATCAGTCATGATCGTGGTCAGATAACTATTCAATCCGCCTTCATAGCACCAGCGATCTTCGACTTTTTCTTCACCAGACAAGTCAGTAAAGGTCACTACTAGGCCAGGACAAAGTACCGCCTTGGCTCTTAAAACATGGCGCAATCGCGAAGCGAGGAATCGGGGCGAGTCAAAAAAAGAGGCTTCCGGCCAGAATCTTACTGTTGTACCGGTATTGCGTTTACCCACGGTTCCAATCTCGGTCAGTTCTTCCGTTCGGTTACCTTGCTCAAAAGCAATGGCATACTCCGTTCCATCACGGCGAATTTTAACTTCAAGTCGAGTTGATAGCGCATTAACAACCGAGACTCCAACACCATGCAGACCACCAGAAAACTGATAGTTTTTGTTAGAAAATTTACCACCGGCATGTAAGCGGGTAAGAATAACTTCAACTCCGGGAACCCCTTCTTCCGGGTGAATATCAACTGGCATGCCTCGGCCATCATCAATGACTTCCAGCGAATTATCGTTATGTAAAATGATCTGGATCTGACTGGCGTGGCCAGCAACAGCCTCATCAACACTATTATCAATAACCTCTTGGGCTAAGTGGTTCGGTCGCGTCGTTTCTGTATACATTCCTGGCCGTTTACGTACCGGTTCCAGTCCTGTTAAAACCTCAATTGCCGAAGCATCATATACATTAGTCATTATTGTGCTTTAATTTATTTTCCGTGAGCGAAGGGTATCAGGATAGATGCCAAATTTACAACAATATCACTAATTCAATATGGTCAATTTAATGTCAGCTATCATAATAATTATAGTAGTATTGTTATATTAGTATTGCTAACTTTAGTGGAGAGACCCTATGAATATTGATCGTATTGTTCTAGCATTTGCCGGTAGTGTTATTTTGCTCAGTCTTGCTCTTACACATTACCATAACGCTAATTGGATGTGGCTGACTGCTTTTGTTGGTGCCAATATGTTGCAGGCCTCTTTTACTGGTTTTTGCCCACTGGCAAAAATGCTCAAAGCGATGGGGCAGCCTGCTGGCAAAGCATTCGAGTAATCTCCGCTGCCTATTCACCATCTGAGATAAGTGTGATCAAATGTCATCATTCTCATATTCTCTGATGAATTGTCTATGCTCTCTACTCTATGGCACTATAAAGTGACTGCTTTAAATGTGAGGCGTTATTCATTATGAAATTATTAACTATCGCATGCAGTTTAGTGATGATGTTATTTTTCCAAAACGTTATTGCTAAAGAACACTCTCACTTTGATGAGCAAGCTCAAAAAGCCATCAAGGAATTTGCCATAGCTTTAAAAGCAGCACTAGGGGAAGCCATGGAAAAAGGCGGACCTATTGAAGCCATCCCTGTCTGTAGTAAGGTCGCCCCTACAATTGCTAAAGAACTGTCTGATAAATACGGCATGACTATCGGCCGAACCAGTTTAAAAGTGCGCAATCCTGCTAATAAACCCGACTCATGGGAAGAAGCCGTCTTACAACAGTTTGAGCAACGTAAAGCTCAGGGGGAGTCGGTCACCTCGCTCGTATACAGTGGACAACGTGTTGACGATCATCAAGATGAACAATGGCGAATGATGAAAGCAATTCCGACTGCCAAGCTGTGTCTACCATGCCATGGCAGCAACATCGATGCACCTGTTCAGACTGTTCTGGACAAACTCTATCCAGATGATAAAGCAACTGGGTTTAGTCTGGGAGATATACGTGGAGCATTCAGTGTTCACAAGATAAAAACCAGATAGAGCCTCTCGCAGTTACTAAAGAAAAGTCAAAAGCTTTTCAAGTTGACTCTATTTTAAAGAAAGTATTTCTGTACGACCTTTCAGCTCAATGGATAGCTTCTCTTCTTTAGCTAACCAGCCTATTGCTCGTTGAATACCTTTTGCATCCAGTTGTGTTTCTTTAGTGATTTTAGTCACTGTGCTTGCCCCATTTTTATCCAGATATTGCCATACCACTCCTGCAACATTACCAATTACATTTGCCATTTTGATTATCTCCGAAACGTGGGAACACTCATTATTTTCAGCACACTTCATGCCATTGAGTGAAAATCATTGTAACACCACCGTTTTACCTCAATATGACTCAATAATATGGCTTGTTCAACACCTGACATTGCACCTTTACTGTGCAAATAAAGGGGCTTCGCACTAAAAATGCTTCACACTATTCCCTACTCACACGCCTGTTGAATATTTTTTAAAGCCTGCATTATCATCGATCTTCGAGTCCCAATATTCATACGCATAAAACCACTGCCAGCATCGCCAAAACTAATTCCGGGATTGAGACCAATTTTCGCCTTATTAATGAAAAACTGTTGCAACTCATCATCACTCATTGCCAAGGCGCGGCAGTCAATCCATAACAAATAAGTGCCTTCAGAATCGACCAGTTTTATTTTAGGCAAGTTATGGTCAATAAATTCAGCGGCTTGCCTACGCGTCTCAGCAATATAAACCAGCAACTCATCCAACCAATCCTTACCACCACGATAAGCAGCTTCAAAGGCAGCAATACTGAAAGGGTTAGTCGCATATATGTGCCAACTATCGAACACTTTATTAATCGCTCGTCGATGTGAAGTCTTATTCACAACCAGAGATGATAAGCCCATGCCTGGAATATTAAATGTTTTACTCGGTGCGACCGCTGTTACTATTGGCACATCATCCGATAATGTTGCCAGTGGAATATGGCGTTGTTCTGAATAAACCAGATCCGCGTGGATCTCATCAGAAATAATAGTTAACTGATAGCGTCGGGCGATTGCCAGCATTGCCTCTAGCTCGTCCTGTTGCCAGACTCGCCCCGTCGGGTTATGAGGTGAACACAGCAATAATAGCTTTGCACCCGATGCGGCACACTGTTCCAGATGTTCAAAATCAATTTTATAGCGATTCTGTTCCAATTTAAGAGGATTTAATATCAATTCACGCTGTGTTTCTGTCACCGCAGTAAATAATGGTGGGTAAACTGGTGGTTGAACAATCACTCCATCCCCCGGTTTGGATAACGCCAGAATAGCTGCGTGAATTGAAGGCACAACACCAGGACACATCAATATAGATTGACGATCAAATGACCAGTTATGGTGAGATTTGAACCAATCCCGCATCGCACTATATAAACTGTCAGGATACAGGGTATACCCATAAACAGGATGCGACGCACGTTGAGTCAGCACCTCAGTCACAGCAACAGGGGCAGCAAAATCCATATCTGCGACCCATAAAGGCATCACATCATCAGTACCAAACTTAGCCTTGCGACCATCAAATTTCAGGCTATGTGATCCTGCCCTGTCAATAACCTGATCAAAATCTATAGCCATATGCTTCCCTAACGTTTTATCCAAATGGTTACATCAGACAAGGTATGTTGAAATTTTCGACTGGTTTCTCTAATCACAAAAGGTACTTGCTGCGGCGCAGCCATTAAATCAAAATACGCTCCTAAAACCGCTTTCAATCCATCTAAAGTTGTCACGTTCTCGCCATCCTTTTTGATGCCTCCCAGCCAGTCTTCTTTTTTTGTATGTTGTTCCAACCAGGTATACGGTGACGCGATAAGTAATAGCCCACCTGAATTTATTCGCTCATGGATAGTTGATAAAAACAAGGTGGGGCTGTACAAACGATCAATCAAATTTGCCGCCATAACCAAATCATAGCCACTAAAGATCGGCTTAAGATTACAGGCATCACCCTGAAAAAATTCGACTTTTTGAGATACCTCATCCAACCCAAAATCACTTAGGCGTCGCTCACGATATAACATCAAGTCACCTTCATCGACAATGCTATAACGTGCAACACCATGTTCAGCCAGTTTGACACCTAAATTTATCAATCGAGCAGAAAAATCAATGCCAGTAACATGATCAAAGTGTTTAGCTAATTCGAAACTGGCCCGCCCAACGGCACAGCCAATATCCAGTGCTTTATGAGCTGGCTTATCTCCCATGGCACTGATTGCCAATGCTGCCAAAGCTTGTGGAAAATTCGGTACCTCAAAATAGTTGTCTCCATAATGGAATTCAGCATATTCAGACAACATCGTATCGCTTTCATAATTTGATTCCGGCTGCTTAACTATTTCGCCCGCAATGACATAACGAAATCCCGCATGCTGAAAGAAATGTTGTCGAAAGGCATAACGTGCTGCTTTACGGCTTTCGTTACCACATGAAATCCACGAACCACCCTTGAATATGTTATGACGACCGTCATAAGTTGGCATAGTGAAATCATCATAATATGGATGAACTTTAAAATCATCGAATGGATAAATTGCTGTTTCTGTCCATTGCCAGACGTTACCAACTACATCAAACAATTCCCCATGTGCAAAACGAGTAACCGGGCAGGATGAGGCTGCATAATCAAGATGAATATTTGCTGTTGCCTGTTCGCCTTCAGCCAATTCTTCAACACCTGCGTAGTCATAGATCCGATACCACTCGTCTTCGGTTGGTAATCGCACTGACTGCCCAGTCTGTAATCCTTGCCAGTTGCAAAATGCTTTTGCTTCATGAAAATTAACTTCAACCGGCCAATCCCACGGCATTGATACGACTTCGGTCATCAATCGTAGTTGCCAGCCTTGTTTTAAAGGAATCCAAAAAGTTGGATATTCGGCTTTGGAAAAGTTTCGCCACTGCAACCCTTCTTGTTGCCAATACTGATCCTCTTGATAACCACCAGCATCTACAAAAGCAAGAAATTCCTGATTACTCACCAAATACCGACTTGCCTGAAAGGCATCAATCTCAGCCTGATGATGCCCATATTCATTGTCCCAGCCATAAAAAGGATCATCATATGTTTTTCCAAGTGTCACCTCACCTGAAGGGATAGCCACCATTTCATTTTTTGGTATCACACTGGTTTCTGTCCATGGACGCCATTCAGAGTGAGGTTGAATAAGATCCAGTGACTGCTGACGAATCAGTACCGACGACGTTTCTATATGGATCTGTTCGTGTTCAATGCCCATCATGATCGTCCACCATGGATTTTGCCAATCTATGGGTAAGGTCAGTGGTGTATGGGCAATCAAGTCATTCACTGCCTGTTTAACCTGTTGGCGGTATGTTTTCACCGCTGACACAGCAGGCCAGTCATAGTGGGTTTCATTCAGATCATCCCAACTCATTTCATCAACACCTATGGCAAACATAGATTCAAATTCAGGATTGATTCGTTGTTCAATCAAGCCTGATAAAATCAGTTTGTTAATGAAAAATGTGGCGGTATGTCCATAATAAAAAATAAGCGGATGGCGCAACGGAATGGGTTGCTGATAATAAGCCCGGTCATCTATCAATGTTTCAAATAGAGATTCATAACGCTCGAAAGTTGCGTTAAAGTAAGCGGCAATTTCCTTTCGTTTTTCTTCAGGTTCATCCCCACATAGTAGGGGTGTTCTCAAATACTGCGAAGAGGATGACATTAAGACGTCCTTATTAATTTAATAATTTACATTAGACACATCAATGAATCCAATGTTACTAAAATCGAAATCAGTTTACCTGTTTAGCCAGCCATGCCGTTTTAGCTGACAGTTCAACAGAGCAACTCCACTTATAAGCCAGATTAATCGTTTCGGCGCAAGCATAAACACCATGGCCTTTGACAACGACAACTTTGTGAGAGGCTAATGCTGTCGCTACTTTAGCGGGGGATTGTTGTACATACTGTTCGTACGGAATAGTGATCACAGGCACTACCGGAAAATAATACTGTCCTTCAAAATCCACCGGCACAAAATCCTGGCCGTTCAAGGTTAATGCAACGGTGTGTGGGCCATGACTATGGATGACCGCTCTGGCATCGGGATTTTGCTGATAAACTTGAATATGTAAAGTCGAATCAAGCGACGCACCTTCCTCCACTGAACCATCAATATTACAACAAACCAGATCCGCTACTTGCAAGGTATCTGCACAACAGCCAGTCGGTGTCACCCATATTTCTTCATGCCAGCGAAAAGACGCGTT
>Ga0224506_10002009_pt1 | contig 14187 bp, 13 predicted proteins | sample SF_Jan12_sed_USG_2_FD_169108 | JGI IMG/M metagenome (GOLD analysis project Ga0224506, IMG submission 169108) | Sediment microbial communities from San Francisco Bay, California, United States - SF_Jan12_sed_USGS_8_1 | ecosystem: Environmental > Aquatic > Marine > Sediment | place: USA... | reverse complement strand
CGAACCGGCGCGAACATATCATCCTGTCTCATTTCGTTGAGCTGACGCGCGCGCTGCAACAAAAAATGCAACTGCGTTGGCAATGCAGCCGCTTCCGGGTTTTCGTAAAATTTTTCCAGGAATGGATTATCCGAAGCGCCTTCAAGAATCAGGTCACTGCCGAAAGAAGCCGCCAGCTTGCGGGCCAACGTGGTCTTGCCGACACCAATGGGGCCCTCTACAACAACAAACCCCGGCCAGGTCTGTGACGATGTTTCAGTGGTACTCGCCAGGCTCATATAATCCCCGTCATGTAATTTCCCCAACATACTTTATGCCGTTCTCAGGACAGGCCCGAATAACTTTTTCAAGTCTACCATGACCGGGAATCTCCAACCCCGATATTGATAAATCCACGCATATGCGCTGCAGCGGGTAGAGCACGAACTCGCGTTGACACAGGCCCGGGTGCGGGACTTTTAAACGCGGCTCATCAATCTGTTCCTGCCCATACAGCAATAAATCGAGATCAATCGTTCTTGGGCCCCAGTGGCTATCACGTACCCTTGCCTGCCTGGTCTCAATTTCCTGCAAATAATCCAGTATTTCCAGCGGCTCCAGCGCAGTCTCAATCAATGCGACCGCGTTGTAATAATCGGACTGATCCCGATGTATGGTATTTTCCGCTAACATAGGCCTGCTCAGGTAGAACCCGGAGTCGGCCATATAACGGCTAGCAGGTAGTTGTTTCAGCCCGTCAATCGCCAGCCTGATTTGTGTCCTGGGATTATCCAGATTGCTGCCGATGCCAATATAGGCACCAATGTGATCACCACCGACAACCTGTTCGACCACTTTTGCAACCATTCAATCTTTTTTTGCTCGCCGACAGCGCGGGCCACGTCGATGATTACTGTCGGGAGCTGGTCTGCTGTGGGTGCTGGGCATTTTCTGCTGGAACTCGGTCCAGAATTGGCAATCGGCCGCCACGTCCTCACCGGCTTTTGCCCTGAGACAGAGAAAATCATAAGCCGCCCTGAATTTAGGATGCTCAAAAGCCGAGGTAGCACGTTTACCGGTATGGTGTTTTAAGCGCGCCTGCAAGGCCCAGATATCACGCACCACCATGGTAAAGCGCCTGGGAATAGCAATATGTTGTACCTGCGCCGATAACAGGGCCTCTGAAACTTTTTGCATTGCCACCGCGTAGTGCTCGCCATTATTACAGCGTTTTTCTATGCCCTTCTGCAACGGCGCCCATAACAAGGCCGCGAATAAAAATGCGGGCGTAACAGGCAGATCTTTCTGTATGCGGTCATCCGTACTCTGCATCGCCAGAATCAGAAATTGCATCGCCGTATCATTGTTCTTTAAAGCCTCCGCGGCCTCGGGGAAAAGATATTGAAATAAATTATATTCAAGCAGACCATGCAAACATTCACGGGCATGACCAGAGTGAAATATTTTCAACACCTCATCGTAAATACGCGCCGAAGGAATATCCTGCAACAGGGCACCCTGATCAATAATAAATTGCCGACAACTTTCATCAATCGTAAAGCCCAGTTTATAAGCGAAACGAATCGCGCGCATCATGCGTACCGGGTCTTCGCGGTAACGCTCCTCCGGATCACCAATTAAACGCAGTCGTTTATTTTTAATATCTTCAAAACCGCCGGCATAATCAATCACGGAAAAATCAGCGACGTTGTAATACAGTGCATTCACCGTGAAGTCACGCCGTTGTGCATCCTCGCTGATATCACCAAACACATTATCGCGGAGTATGCGACCCGAGGCATCCTGGTTACCCAAAGCAGAATGCCCGTGTGCAGCACGGAAGGTTGCAACTTCAATAATGTGACGTCCAAAATGCAGATGCGCCAGCCTGAATCGGCGACCAATTAAACGACAGTTTCGAAACAGGGACTTGACCTCCTCGGGGGTTGCATCGGTGGCAACATCAAAGTCCTTTGGATGACGTCCAAGCAATAAATCACGCACCGCACCACCAACCAGGTGTGCCTGGTAGCCTTCTTTATTCAGGCGATATAAAACCTTGAGCGCACTCTCGTCAATGTTCTTACGTGAAATGCCATGCTCGGAACGAGGCACAATGCGTGCGCCGGAATAATTTACTGCGGACGCTGAAGCTTTCCTGTTTTTCTTTTTTCCGCGATTATTCTTTTCAGGCCTGTTTTTTTCAGGCCTGTTTTTTTCAGGCCTGTTTTTTTCAGGCCTGTTTTTTTCAGGCCTGCTTTTGACAGACCCGCTATTATCGGAACTATTCTTTTCAGATTTGTCTTTTCCGAATTTTTCCGCCCTGGAGCGCAACCATTTCAACATCAATTCAATCCTTTATAGATCAGCGTCAAACCATCGCCAATTGGCACTAAACTGATTGACACCCGGGTATCTTTTTTTACCATTTCATTAAATCGCCGAATCGCACGTGTGCCCGGCTCCATGTTATCAGGGTCGGCAACACTGCCCGACCAAAGCGTATTATCAACTGCGATCAAACCGCCTTTGCGAAGCAATTTGAGAGACTGCTCATAATACAATTCATAGTTCTGTTTATCAGCATCGATAAAAATAAAATCAAAGCTTCCGGCTTCACCATCCTCAAGTAATTGCTGCAGGGTTTTCGCCGCAGCCTGCAAATGTAATTTAATCCTGTCTTCCAGGCCAGCAAGACCCCAGTATTTTTTTGCTACCGAGGTCCATTCCTCCGAGTCATCGCAACAAATCAGTTCACCGCCGCCAGCCAGGGCATTGGCGATACAGATCGAGCTGTAACCGGTATAAGTACCAATTTCCAATGCGCGTTTCGCATTTAACAGACGCACCAGCAAAGACATGAACTGCCCCTGCTCTGGAGAAATCTGCATCACCGACCAGTCAATTCCCCGCGTTTCTTCACGCAACTGGCTCAGTAACACCTGCTCCTCGACAGAAACCGAGAGCATATAGTCGTAGAGACGATCATCAATAGAAAGTGTTCGATTACTCAAAATATGAATACCAACTGCAGGGAGTACACGTGCAAGCAGAAACTTTGAAAATTATACACAAAAACAGCAGCTTATGCAGCGCTTGTTACAAAGGTAACGGCTTCTGCCCGGTTTTACGAAACCGGCAATAATCCTGCATGATCTTCGCATGATCAAAGGTGAGTGCAGGTTCATTATTTACCTCTACGGCAAACGGGTCCGCCATCACCAGCGCCGCGGCATCATCCGCCGCTCTCGGCTCACCCGCTGCATGCGCAACAAAAACCAGGCTAACTGTATGCCCGCGTGCATCGCGTGCCGGGTCTGAATAACAACCGAGCAGATCATCCAGCGTCACCTCAAGGCCGGTCTCTTCCTGTGCCTCTCTAACCGCCGCCTGCGCCACGGTCTCGCCCACATCGACAAAACCACCGGGGAATGCCCAGCCATGTGGCGGATATTTGCGTTCGATGAGTACCACGGGTTTTTCGGGCCGATCTAGCATTTCGATGATGATATCGACAGTCAGGGCGGGCGTTTCAGGCCTTGGCATAATGCTTATTCCAGCTTGCGTTTGAATCGCATTATATGCTCACGCTCACGTTTATTGGGTTTATGTTTTACGACCCTGCAGCCACTCGCGGCCAGGCGCTGCATTTCAATCAGCTTTTCTCGTGCCTGCCTGCTCGACGCTGTCTCTTCATATAACAGGCTGGCCTCGCTCGCGGGTCGCCGCTGCGCATTGACCGCCAGCACACTGACTTCATAACAATAATCGCCGCGGGTGATATTCAGCAAATCGCCCGCATCCACACTTTTACCCGCTTTAACGCGATGGCCGTTGAGGTGCACCTTGCCACCGGCAACAGCAGCGGCAGCTAAAGACCGTGTCTTGAAAAAGCGCGCGGCCCATAACCACTTATCTACACGCATAGCTTTTTTCACTCGATACTAACCAGCGATGCCAATTTGGCATGGTTTCCCTACGAGCGCTATACGCGCAGGTTGTTAAGCTGCAGCGCCCAGCAGTTTGTTCACCCGCTTAACAAACTCGGCCGGGTTTTCCAGCGGCCCACCCGCAGCCAGTTCGGCCTGCTCGAACAGCAACATGCTCCAGTCATTAAAGACATCATCTTCTTTAATGTCCTGTAATTTTTTCACCAGTGCATGGTCCGGATTCAGCTCCAGTGATGGCTGCGCCTTAGGCGCATACTGTCCAGCGGCCGCCAGGATCTGCTGCATCTGCGGGCTCATGTCCTGCTCATTCAATACCAGGCAGGAAGGAGAGTCCGTCAGTCTTTTTGAAATACGTACTTCGCTGACCTTGTCACCCAGGTGTTTCTTAATCTTCTCGATAACACTCTTGTATTCCTTCTCAACTTTTTTGCTGTCCTTCTTATCCTTCTTGTCCTCGGCAATATCACCAATATCATCAAGGTTCAGATCACCACGCGCCGCCGACTGTAGTTGCTTTTCTTCAAAATCAGTCAGGTGTGAAACCAGCCATTCATCGACACGATCACTCAGCAACAACACCTCGATACCCTTCTTTTTAAACACTTCAAGGTGCGGACTGTTTTTCGCAGCGGTATAACTATCTGCCGTAATGTAATAAATTTTTTCCTGGCCTTCTTTCATCCTGCCAACATAATCATCCAGTGAAACCGATTGGACATCTCCCTCTGCAAGGCTGTCTGCATGGGTACTGCTGAACCGCAACAGTTTGGCAACACGGTCCTTGTTGGAAAAATCCTCGATAGGGCCTTCTTTCATTACCTGACCAAAGGTTTTCCAGAACTTCGTATAATCTTCAGGCTTGTCCTTCGCCATGGACTCGAGCAGGCCCAGTACTTTCTTCACCGAGGCGCCGCGTATGCGCTCGGTCACCTTGTTCTGCTGGAGAATTTCTCGCGACACGTTCAGCGGTAAATCATCAGAGTCCACCACACCCTTAACGAAACGCAGATAATTCGGCATCAGGTGTTCCGCATCATCCATAATGAAAATGCGTTTCACATAAAGCTTGATGCCGCGCTTGTGATCACGATCAAATAAATCGAAGGGCGCCTTTTCAGGGATAAACAATAACGAGGTATAGCTCTGATTTCCTTCTACGCGATTATGTATCCAGGCCTGTGGATCCTGAAAGTCATGACTGATGTGTTTATAAAATTCCCTGTACTCGTCATCAGTGATATCTTTTTTATCACGCGCCCACAGTGCCGAAGCACTGTTAACGCGTTCGTATTCAGTTTTCTTTTCTTTCTTTTTCTTTTTGTCCTTTTCTTTATCATCGCCTTCAGCATCACTACCGTAATCCACTTTCACCATGTTGATCGGCAGTGAAATATGGTCCGAGTATTGCTTGATGATATGACGCAGGCGGAAATTATCGGCAAACTCTTCTTCGCCTTCTTTCAGGTGCAGGGTAACCACAGTACCACGCGACACCTTCTCGGCATGCTCCAGCGTGAAACTGCCCTGGCCGTCAGACTCCCAGCGAACCGCTTCATCTTTGGCAGCACCGGCACGACGACTGACGACCGTCACCTTGTCGGCCACGATAAAACTCGAATAAAAACCAACACCGAACTGGCCAATCATCTGCGAATCTTTGGCCTGATCACCGGTGAGTGACTCCAGGAACTTTTTCGTACCGGAACTGGCAATGGTACCGATGTTCTCGATAATCTCCTCGCGGTTCATACCAATGCCGTTGTCGGTAATAGTGACTGTTTTAGCGTCCTTGTCGAAATCCACCAGGATGGCCAGGTCAGAATCGCCATCGTACAAGCTGTCATTGCCCAGCGCTTCAAAACGCAATTTGTCGCAGGCATCCGAGGCATTGGATATCAGCTCTCTCAGGAATATTTCCTTGTTCGAATACAGCGAATGCGTCATCAGATGCAGGATCTGGCGCGCCTCGGTCTGAAATTCCAGGGTTTCGGTTTCGGCTTCAACACTCATGTTCTATGGCTCCAGTAACGCTAAAATGATACTTAAATAAACTACACACTAAATAGGGGCGGTATTCTAACTTATCAAGGCGCATTTATGAAAAACCGGCACGGAAAACAGCTTCCCGCCTAAAAATCACCAAATAGCCCTTCTCTTCGAGTCAAAAATAAGATAAAACAATAACTTAATGACGAGCGACATCAGCTGTTGACGGGGAACAATCGGGGACAGACCACATTTAATGAGGCGGAGATAAAAACGTGCCCCGCTCGATATTTATAACCTGACTCAGCATCGCACATTATAGGCATGACGTTACCCACAATATTACTAATTCTAACGACCTCAATATTTTTATGTTGGGAAAGGATATTACCCGGTCGCATCTTGCCTCACTCGGGCGGGTGGTATCTGCGCTCCATTTCTATCAACCTGGTACAGTTGCTGATAACTGTGTTAGCCGGGAAAATATGGATTAATATTTCTGGCGGCTGGTCATTATTCAACTTATCCAGCATTGGTTCGCCTGTCATCCAGGGTCTAATTGGCTGGTTCGTCGGCACCTTTGTATTTTACTGGTGGCATAGACTAAGACATAAAAAAGGATTTTGGGTTATATTTCACCAGGTACACCACTCAGCATCACGAATTGAAATACTTACCTCTTTTTATAAACACCCAGTAGAAATATTGATCAATACGTTTTTTACAGCCATTATCCTTTTTCCGCTGCTTGGCGTATCTTTAATGGCCAGCTTTTGGTTCAATCTTTTTGCTGCAACTGGCGAATACTTCTATCATGCAAATATAAAAACGCCACCATGGCTCAGATATTTTATTCAAACGCCAGAGCTGCATTCGATACACCATCAAAAAGACGTCCACACCTATAACTTTAGCGACATCCCAATATGGGATCGATTATTTGGCACCTATAAAGATACAGTTGAATTCACAAAGGAATGTGGCTTTCCTAAAGAAAACGAAAGGAAACTAATCCCAATGCTGCTGTTTCGAGATGTGTACTATGACTAATGGAGCACACAACAACAAAGAACAAGATCCCTCGATTTTTTTCACAAACATTCAAAAAATAATCACTCTCCACCCGCTTTGTTCGTAGTAAAATCAGCCTCTCATTAATGCCGATTACACCCAACACGGAACGGGGAGGTTATCGATATGAAAAGGTTAGTACTGACCTTTTTGCTGCTCGCCCACGTCAGCCTGTGTTTTTCTTACACCTGGATACCCGAACGTCGTAAGGACCAGTACCCCACACAACCGGCGTACCTTTTTGTTCCACTACCCTACAGCAAGCCAGGCATAGGCAAAGGCATTGTTGCGCTGGCGACGGTGTCAAACGTGGCTGAAACCACGGCAGACATTACCGGTTTTCTTGTTACCGGAGACGCCAGGGGCAACATTATTGATGGTTCCGAAGTACCGTTGTACTCCGATATTTTATTTCTTGATTTCAACCTGCAGCATATCAACCGTGCCCTGGTCAACAATTACTCGATCCGTGGCATTGGTAATACCAGCGCGGACGACTACGACCTTCTGGATCTGAGTGTCGCCAATGAAACCAATATAGAACTCAACCTGACCTTTTATGAACGAAGGCTTAATTTATATTATGCTTACCGGGATTTTGAATTCCAGGTTGATTCGATCAGGGACAACAATGGCACGCTGATTACAGATCTTGGCCAGCCGTTTAGAAGCTCCGGCAACAGCGATAGTTTCAGGCTTTCGGTCGACCTTACCGATGACTATCTTGATCCGAGAAAAGGCTTCAGAATCGATATCGCCTACCAGGACAACAAAGCCAAAAATCTCAGCGAGCCGGATTTTTATACACTTGATTATAATCTTCTGGGTTATGTGCCCATGGGAAAAATTGACACACTGGTACTGAATTATTATCAGTCTGATGCACATATGCAACGCCAGGGCGATACAGATCCAACCAGTATTCGTGCCGAGCTGGCTCTTAATTGTGCTCCCACAGATACCGTATGCTTAACTACCGAACAGGAACTGGTTGATAACTTTATTAATGCCAGGATGCATGGCTCTTCGTCAACGCTGGGAGGTGATTTGCGATTGCGCTCTTTTCCCCAGGGCAGATACCAGGGTGCGCATACCGCATTTATCGGGGCCGAATACCGCTGGAATTTCAAACAGGAAGCCAGGCCCTTCGATTATTTTATCTGGAAGGATGTTCGCACTGCTCTACAGATCGCTTTTTTTGCAGAAATTGGCACCGTTTCCGAGACCTCCGCACAGTTGTGGGATGAGACACGGCATAGTTATGGTGCAGGTTTTCGTTTAATCGCGGCATCAGGCGCTGTATACCGTTTTGATCTTGCCGTGGGCAATGAAGGCGCAGAACAAATTATCATCTTTGAGTATCCGTGGTAGAAACAACCGGGGACAGACCACGTTTAATTGGTCCGGAATAAAACAATGTGACCTGCACCCGGTATTGCCAACACAGGACACACCCGTTTCAAAAGAGTAAAATCTCGCCTTCCCTGCCAGCTGCCAATACCGAGCCACGAACCACTCAATGTTACGACTCACTGAAATCAGGCTTCCCCTTGATCATTCACCGCAGGATATCCAGTCGGCGATTCTTGATCGCCTGCAGATTACCACTGATGACTTGCGGGGCTACACGGTTGCCCGTCTTGGTCACGATGCGCGCAAGCGTAATGCCATTGTGGCCGTGTATTCGCTGGATGTTGATGTAACGAATGAAGCGGAACTATTGCAGCATTTTAGTACTGACCAGCACATCAGGCCAACGCCGGATACACAATACCGGTTTGTTACACAGGCACCTGCCGGTCTCAAGACACGCCCGGTGATTATTGGTACCGGCCCCTGCGGGTTTATGGCCGGGCTGCTGCTGGCGCAGATGGGCTTCAAACCGCTGATCCTGGAACGCGGTCAGGAGGTGCGCCAGCGTACCAAAGATACCTGGGCGCTGTGGCGTGAACATAAACTGAATCCTGAATCGAACGTGCAGTTCGGCGAGGGCGGCGCGGGTACTTTTTCTGACGGCAAGCTGCACACACAAATCAAAGATCCCCGTTTTCTTGGCATAAAAGTATTACAGGAGTTTGTGAAGGCAGGCGCACCCGCAGAAATTCTTCATGTCAGCAAACCACACATCGGCACCTTTCGCCTGGTTAGCATGGTGGAGAAAATTCGCGAAGATATCATCGGCCTCGGCGGTGAATTCCGTTTCGACAGCCGTGTTAGCGATATTGATATTGACGATGCCCGGGTGCGTGGCGTGAAGCTGGCCAGTGGTGAATACATCGAGAGCGATCACGTTATTCTTGCCATCGGACACAGTGCCCGCGATACCTTTGACATGCTTTATCGGCGCGGCGTTTATGTCGAGGCCAAACCCTTCTCGATTGGCTTTCGTATCGAACACCCGCAGTCCATGATTGATCAATCTCGCTACGGTCAGTTTGCCGGTCATGCCGACCTCGGCGCAGCCGATTACAAACTGGTCCACCACTGCAAGAATGGTCGCAGTGTTTACAGCTTCTGCATGTGCCCCGGCGGTACGGTAGTGGCATCCACCTCAGAAGAAAACTGCGTGGTGACTAACGGCATGAGCCAGTATTCACGCAACGAACGCAACGCCAACAGTGGCATTGTAGTTGGTATTTCGCCGGAGGATTTTCCCAACGACAGCCCGCTCGCCGGCATTGAACTGCAACGCGATCTGGAGACGCACGCCTTTGTCCTGGGCGGCAGTAATTACGATGCACCGGCACAACTGGTGGGTGATTTCCTCAAGGCCCAACCTTCAGCCGAACTGGGCAGTGTACAACCTTCCTATACACCGGGTGTGCACCTGACCGACCTGGGCACGGCATTACCCGATTACGCCATCGAGGCCATCCGCGAGGCCCTGCCTATTTTCGATCGCAAGATAAAAGGTTTTGCCATGCACGACGCTGTGCTCACCGGTGTTGAAACCCGCACCTCCTCGCCGGTACGCATCAAACGTCATCGCGATGATTATCAGAGCATTAACACCAAGGGCCTTTACCCAGCAGGTGAAGGCGCCGGTTATGCGGGTGGCATTCTGTCCGCGGCGATTGATGGGGTTGAAGTCGCGGAGGCGGTGGCCCTGAGCATGACGACGAAATACGGATGAGAGAACTGGATTCCCGCCTGCGCGGGAATGACGTATGGGTCAATTCGAGCCTGATTCTAATTCACCTGGCGTGAAGGTTGATTCGAGTCTGAGCCTGATTCACTTTTAAATCGCAGACCGCTGCAGCAACTCGCCATAAAGCGAATGAACGCGAGCCAGCAAATCTTTATCCGCCACCAGCTCAGCAGGGTCAGCGGTAGCCTTGCTGGCAGTAATGCGCCCGGAAAGATTTGCCAAACTCGTAACATCATCCATTTCTAAAAGCCCGGACAATTTTGCCAGCCCCTGTTCTGGGTTGTCGCATAATTTCTGGTAGGAGACAAACTGAATACCATGCTCCGCACTTTGCTTCACCATTTCACTAAACGCAGCCAACCAGTAATCCAGCCAAAACTCCATGGTTAGTGGCGAACTATGTGCGGTGTTGTCGAACCACTGTGCAAAGTTAACCGGTTTGAGATTTTCGCCAAAATCATAATGGCCAATATCTGCCATGTATTTTTTTGAAAAGACATCTTCGCCGTGGATGCCCATAAAATTTTTATGCTGCCTCAATAAAGACTGCGCGTGTGATACCGGCTCGCGAACCGGTACGATAAAGATCGCGTCTGGAAATGTCTTGCGCAAAAAACCAAATCTTGCGATGTTCAGGTTGTTTTTTGATATATATCGCGGCCCGGGCGTAGCATCTGTTTTTCTAAGGTAGATGACTTTGCGCATATGACTGGTCAAAAATTTAGCGAAATCCTTATCAAAGTTTTTTCCCCATGGAATAATGCTATCGTTCTTGTATTTACCTGGCCAGTTTGATTTCCAGGCTATCTCTTCAAAGGCCTCTGCACTATCTTCATTAACCAGCATGCCATCACCGTGTGCCCTCTCGCGCGCTACGCCAGGCTTTCTAAATTTTTTGCTAAAGCGCTCCCAGAACAAAGGAATCAGCACGAAAGGCATATCGCGATAACAATGCGATGCAAACAGACCGGTCTCCACGCAGAGTTCCAGCAGCAGGGTTGTGCCTGCCCGCGGCAGCGAAGTAATAAAAACAGGTTTGTTAACAGAAATTTTTTTTAAGGAGGTAGCGAACAGCCTGTCTTCCAGATCAGCCAGGCCAACCTGCGCATTGATCATGGAAAACGCGAGGCGATGAATAGCACGATCCAAACCGGAATATTGATTCTCGAATTTCATTTCGACCGCAGGCCGATTACTTTTACAGCAACAATTAACACCACTGTCGAACCCACCAGAAACTCCCATGACAGGGCCAGGGCAATAACATCTTTCAGGGAAATTAAACCGAACTGATCTGCCATCCACAGTATGCCCAGTGGCACGAACAAGGCCGCTACCAGGCCAATAGCAAGAATAAAAAACAGCACAAAAAGTCGTTTGGCGCAGCTTTGCATTGCTGCTTCTTTCTGGTCATCGCTCAATGCTGTATTTTGAATAATAGAAAGCGCCTGCCTGGACAGCAACAACACTTCTCTAGAATTTTCAATCAACCTGAGCAGTTTCAGAAAAAATACAAAACCAAAAAGCAGGAACAATGCACCAAGCAAAGCAATCATCAATCAATCCTGTCGGTGAATTAACAGTGCCGCCTTTACCTAGCTTTCGCCATCCTGTCCTTCATTCTGCTCAGCAAGCTGACGCCGTTTCTTCATTATGCGTTTCAGCGGGTACCAGAGAAATCCGAATACGGCCACCACCACTGCCAGCACGAGCGCCAGCAAAGAGCCTATGGCAGACAGTCCAGCACCCGGCCCCAGGTAAGCAGCCGCGGGTGTCGATACCACGCAGGTCAGGCTGCCCAGGATCGTGAGAATAAAATATAATCGTCCTTTACCGTCAAATCTCATCTGTCTGCCTCCTGTTCCTGGTGTTATTTATAATGCAGATCACTATCATCGCCCCGCCTGGCATCAACCCAACCTGATCACATTATCGCATAGAAAGCTGAATCCGACCTTAAGCCAGCTACCTTACAGGGATAAAACTGAGCTGATCAGCAGAAAAACGCACGCCGTCATTCACCAGGCCGACGTAACTAACCCCGTCATCCGATGCCACCGCATCACCCTCCAGGCCATGAACATATTCCCATACAATCTGGCCTTCCCGGCTCACCTCAAACAACCGCCCTCGATTCGACTCGGTGATGAGTACATTGCCGTTGGGCAACATCTGTTGCTTGCCGCGAATCGAAGATTTAAACGGATGTTCATGATTACCGGTATAACTCCATTCCACTTCCTGGGTAAGCAGATCAAGTTCAATAATACGTGAGTTCCCCTCATCGCCATTGGGATGCCCCATATTATCGAACAGGAGAATGTTACCGTTATCCATAAAATCCGGATCGTGCTGGCGCACGGACTGGCCGGTTAGCGCCCACTTCATTTTTTTAGTCTCAACATCTATGACGCCGATGGTATTGATGTTTCTCAGTGAGACCAGTAAATCACCGGGCGTAAATTGCGGATAATGTGCAGCCAGGGACTGCGGCAACACATCGACATCATTGAGATGTACCGGATCTTCGAGCCAGCGCAGCTTCATATCTTTGCTGTAGGTCAGAGAAAGCAGCCCCTTATACTTGCTGTTATAAATGGCCTCCAATGCCGAATATTCATCAACCACTTTACCGTCCGGGGATATTTTTAGTATCACATCTTCCAGCACAGAACCCTCGGCGACTCCTGTTTCGGGTCTGGCCTGTTGATAAAAATTATGGGCAGTGGCATAGATATAACCCTGCTTATCCACATCGATATCATGATGAGTATTTCTTTCCAGCTTCCATAAAATACTGGATTCTTTGTCAATTTTGACCAGGCCACCACCCGAGGGGAAATTACCGGCGGAAAAACTGATAAGCAGATCGCCATTCGGGAACAGATAGATGCCATGCCACGAGATATTGGAATCGGGTGCCTGACGAATAATATGCGGCGCACGGGGCCAGACAATACTATATGGCAGCGTCCAGTCATGAATCGTCTTACCCTGCATATCTACCAGGTAACCCTTCATCACCTGGCCATCATAACCGGCATAGAGTGTGTAGCCGTTATAAGCTTTAGCCTCGTCATAAACTAACAGCCCGGTTTTGCCAAACCGGTTTTCATATCTAAATTCCTCCAGCCCGGCAAACGCTACATAGAGCGCCTTGCCTGCCTGAAATGCATTTCTGACTTCCCAAAAGGGATAAACTTTGTAGTAACCGACGACTACGCCATAAGCAAAAATGGCAAGAAAGATTGCAAAACAAAAGGCAATGACTGGAAAAAGCTGGAACATCCGTTTAACCATGACATATCACTCTAAGTTATAACCACCGGGGTCGTTGCGGCCACCACCGAGGCCACATTCCCATTGGCTTGGTTGTAAAAAAATGGAATTTTACACTATATGACAGTCTGTTGTTTCCATTAAGAAATCAGGGCCATGCAAGCAGCCAGGCAGGTCAAAACTCACTCCCTATATAACGGGGTTATCAATGCGTCGAAATTTGAAGTCAGAACAGCAGCTCAATAATACTACTTCACCACAGGCAACTTAAGCGTTCGGGTATCTGCCATACGCTCACGACCCGGCAAAACGCCGCGCAAACTCCTAACTAATCTTTCGGCCGTGGCGCGGTAGGATGTTAACTTACCGCCATAGATTGTTATCACGCGCGGTCTATTTGAACGATCCTGCCAGAAACTGGTGTCACGCGACCTTCCGAACACCGCACCACTACCTTTTGGCAACACTCGCAAACCTGCAAAGACATCAATAACATCATCGGGTTTCAATTGTTGAGAAAAATAATAGTTATAGACATCCAGTAGATAACTGACTTCGGAACTCAACGGCTGCACTTCAGCTGGATCACCAATAAAAATATTCTCCGTAGTACCGACGAGTATGTGATTTTTTCCGGAAGCACTCCAGGGCATGACAAAAATGGCACGCCTGTCCTGTGGCGATTCGAGATAATACAGATTACGCATATCACCCGGCAAAATAATATGCGTACCCTGTACCAGTTCAATGTCCATGCGTGAAGGTGTTGGCTCA
>Ga0224506_10002008_pt1 | contig 14192 bp, 8 predicted proteins | sample SF_Jan12_sed_USG_2_FD_169108 | JGI IMG/M metagenome (GOLD analysis project Ga0224506, IMG submission 169108) | Sediment microbial communities from San Francisco Bay, California, United States - SF_Jan12_sed_USGS_8_1 | ecosystem: Environmental > Aquatic > Marine > Sediment | place: USA... | reverse complement strand
AAAAAGGAAATTCTTATAAAAAAAAAACAAGGTGTTTTGATGATCAGGAATGGTCTCTTATTCGATATCGAAAGTGAGGCGGACACCGTATAGCCGGGCATAGTCATTCTCGTTCTCCAGCGAATCCAAAAGCACGGCAGGGTCGAAGGTCAGAGAACCACGGAATATGCTCTTTTTGTTGAGGAGAACTTCGTATGGCTTTCCTTCCTCGTAGTGCCAATCGTTCAAAAGGAGGCTTACCTTTTTGACATTCTTGGTTTTTAGAACGAACTTCTCCTTCTTTCTCTCTGCTTCCACTCTGGCCCTCTCCTTAGGATCAATCTTTTCATCAACTCTGACCCAGAAATTTCTGTTGTATCGAGTATCGTCCACGACTAGGTAGATTTTCTCTGGGGCTGCATTCCTTTGATGAGACCGAAAAAAATCCATGATTCTCGTATGGTATTTAGCAAAGGTAATATTATGTCCCTCATTATGGATCTGAATAAACTTGTGGGGGATGCTGTTTCTGTTCAAGAATTCAACAAGAAAACGGTTGGGCTCTATCGAGATGACATTATCCCTTTCACCGTGCATTATAAGGAGAGGGGTGTTTCTCATGTTCAAGCTCATCTCTGTCTCGATTCCTCTTCTCCCATCAACGATCTTGGAATAGCCCTCCAACGAGGCTACAGCCGCCAGACGATCCGCATGTATGAATCCATAGATATAGGCGCCTATTCCTCCGTTTGAAAAACCATGAAGATAGATTCTGTCTGGATCAACAGCATAATCCCGGACGATTCTCTTCAGAAGGTCATCAAACATCTGAATTTGGTCTTGTTCCCACCACATCCCATAATCGGCATCAGGGGAGACGAGGATGTAATTGTATTTGACGACCTTATTCGACTGTAAGAACATAGATTCCGAAAAGCCGTTCCCCCCAGAAAGTTCGATCAGGCAGGGATAAACCTCAGCAGGATCATAGTCTTCAGGCACATAGACACTGTAATGAAAAATTCTATTCCCGTCATCACCTGATTTAATACCAAAGGATCTGGGACCTAGATGCAGGATTTCCTTGTTTCGTGCAAGTTGATAGTGTCTCGCCTTCTGATAAGCCTCTTTTGCAGTCTGGGTTGAGCAAAATATATCTCCTGAAGCCGCAGGTGCTTCAATTTTGCCCATAAAAATCTTCTTTGCTCTCAATTTGATTTCAGGGGAACTCTCTTTCGAGAAGGATTCCAGTTGTAAGCTGTCTCGTCTCTTCTTAAAAACAGCTTTGATGAGGTTGAACTTCACGACTTCATCCCTCTCTTTTTCCATGTCCACGACGTCGAACGCATCCAAGATTCCAGAGGTCGAACAATAAGATGACGCAAGGATTCGTAGCCTGGAATTTCCAGACTGTAGAGCCAATCGGATGATCTCTGGATTTAAGTTGTACTTTCGGGAAAGAAGCGCTGCCTGGATGAGAGCTGCCATCATGCTATCATCACTTAAAAAGGCTTCCTCACTTTGATTAGAGACAATCTCTATGAGCTCCAGCTTGAAGTGCTCCATGAAGACGCTCCGAAAGGTTGTGTATCCGTACTTCGCTTCAAACTTCATCGGAAGGCCGCCCTGGTTGCTGTACAAAAGAATAAGATCCAGGATGCGGTTTTGAGTGCGATAGATCGTGAAGGCTTTGCCGTTTTGTGTCACGGTTTCAGATGCAATATTATCAATTTGAAACCTTCCTCCAAGAGGAAAACCTCTTTCCATCTTCTTGATAGACAGCCCCTCGAGTATTTTCGGGAGATGAAAACATGTGGACTCAGGCCAAGGCATTCTTCCTCTGGCAATATTCCCGAATCGGTCAAGGACAAGAGCAGCACTGTCCTCTTTTTCTAAGTCTGCGATCCATTTTTTGTAGAAATCCAAATCATTTGAATCAACATCACCCAGACCTTCGGAATCGCTGACAACCGTGGCTGCCTCCAAGTGAGATGTTGCACCAATAAGAGCATTGCCTTCGGAATCTTTATCAAGAACATGGAATCGGATTCGGTAAAGAGAATGAACCGGGATGAATCGGCTCATATTTTTTGTATCAAAGTGAATCTCTGTGTTCAACTCAAGTTTATATATTAAAGTCATCCCTTTTTCGAAACGATACGCATTCTCCCCATTCCCCACACTATAAGCACAAAATATCAAGCATAAGAAGCTTAAAATAAAACTACAGACTTTCCTCATCTTGGTCCTAAAAACTCTTCTCACTTACAAAATAAAGCCATGCTTTATCTCTACATAGATATAGATCTTAAATATATTGACAGAAAGGAGTTGCATCTTTCATGCCAAAAAATGATACATTTTTCCCTGAGAGTGAAGGAATATTAGGGTTAATCTCTTAAAAACTGTAAAAAAATTTCACAGCGAATCCATGATTCCCCAACTTCTTTCTCTAGCAAAGAACTAAAGCATATTAAGGTTCAACAAAAGCCACAAAAGCCTAAGAGATGGGCCGCAGTTTCTGACTATAATAGAAGCCGTTGAGGTTTAAAGCTTCAAAAAGTATTGAAGGAGGATAATATGGCATCATTCAAAGCCAAATTCCTATATTTGAAGACGGCTTTTCCAAATTAATCTTTATAGAGTTTTTCCTTCATTTTTTCGATGGCCATTTTGGCTTCGACTTCTACAGCTTTCTCTTGAAGCAGAGATTCGGCCAAGCCCAGCGCTTCTTTCGATGCAAAGGTCGGAAGAATTCCAAGGATAAGTTTTTTCTCCTCTGGGCGGCTTATATCCAAAACGTCTTGAAGAGATTTGACGGCTCTTTCAGGAGATCGGTAATATTCCATCTCCACCATCCGGATGTAGGATTGCAAAGACAATATCTTATGAATGGGATTTGTGGATGTATGGGCGATGTGGAGCAGATCTTCCTGGGCTGTCGTCGCGGGCCATTCGGCAAGAGCCCGAACAGCCGCATCCTGAACGTCTTTGTCATCATCATCAAGCGCTTCACGAAGAACATGAAGCGTGCTGTCATCCCCGATCTTTCCTAAGGTTCTGTAGAGGGCTCGCCGGCTTGGGATATCCGACACATCTGGCAGGACATTCATAACAGGCCTTGCCTCACCTTCCAATTGCGGGCTTTTCTGCACAACAGCAGCAATGGTGCTGGCCATTTCCATCTGGTCCCTTTCCTCATCGACGCTGATCAGAAGCTTCACCAGCAGCGGAAGGTCTGAAGGAGAGGCGACATTTTTTAGAGCTTTTATGGCCTGCTGGCGGTTTTTAGTATCTGAAGAACGGGCTTTGGCAAGAAGCCAATTCAATCCCTCTGAAATACGGCGTTCTCCCACACTCATGATCAACTCATTCTGCACATCCGTATCATTCTGCTTGGCCAGGTTCAGCAAGATGGCCTGATCCACATCCTTTGCTTTTAAGCTCCAGAGGCTGGTGCGTGCAGCTTCCTGTTCCTGCCCTCCGGACTTGGCAGCATGATGAACAAGAAGTTCCACGGTGGTTGCATCACCTATGCTTTCCAGTGCATGCAAAGCCGCAATCCTTATGTCTCTATTTTCGTTCTTGGTTGCCTGGATGGCTGACTCGAGAGAGGCCTTCACCCGATAATGGGACAAGACCTCAAGAAGTTGGACCTGACTCTCCGGCGGCAGACCAGGCAGCACTGCGCAAAGTTCCTGAATCTCCGATTCATCGAAAACATCCCTCACCACAGCAATGGCAGGTGCATGCCAAACCGCATCCTTACCCTTGAGGGCATGGATGATCGTCCCTTTCGCTTCACTCCCCGAGATCGCTATCCGTCCTTTGAAGGCTGCTTGAAGGATGTGCAACGGGAGTTTAGCCTGCATTAACGCTTCAAAGATCTCTTCAGCTTCATCAGAATTTTTGTTTGCAAGAAGCTCTTCAGCACAACTCAACAGGGAAGAAGCTATATGAGCCTGCATCTGTCCTGAGGTATCGGCAAGAGCCTTGGAGAGAACATCGGCTGCATTTGGATGAGCGATCTGGCCCAATGCTTTGGCAGCAGCAACGGCTTCAGCCTTATCCGCTCCGTATAAGAATTCCTCCAAATAGGGGACAGCCTTTTCAGCTCTCCGATTCCCCAGAGAAGCCATGATTCCGAGCCTTGTCTTCCCGGTTGTTTTGCCTAGACCCTGGATCAAGGCTTGCTCGGCCGATACATCTGAGATTTTTTCCAGGGCATAGCGTGCCAGATCAGATGTTTCCTCCTGGAAGAGCATCTTCGACAGCACGGGAACAGAAACCGAGAACCCAATCTCTCTTAAATGACGGCAGACAGCCATTTTCGAAGCCAGAGTAGCATCCGATTCTAGAAAAGTCGCAAGCTGCTTTTCGGATCTCTTCCTTATTTCTGGATTATTACGCACGGCCCGCACATAATCGCGAAGCTCTGCAAGAATTTCCTCATCCTTGCCGTAGTGGTAGGAGGAGGCCTGTTTCAAGATTTCTTTCAGCTCTGGAGAACGGTAGTTCTTCCATCGCCGCACATCATCGGGCGTACCATAATCCCTATAGACCGCAGGGAAAAATCCTGGAATCTCCTGTGTCACCTCTCCTGTGGCGGCCCATTCTGCTCCCCTCTGAAAGGTTACGATAAATCCCACACACTCCAGGGCTGTCGGTGGAGCTTCGGTACCGGCATGACCCAAAACAGTATGGAAAACACGCCCTTTCCCGAATTGAATCGTAAACAGCATCGGCTCATGCCGACCTGTGCCGAGATGGGCCGGATCGCTATAAGCTGTAGCCAAAACATGAAGGTTCTCGGCAGGGCCGCGCAGAAGTCCGTACAGCTCGTCCTCGGCATGCATCCATTTTTCAGGCAATCCTCGAGTGATAGGATGAGTTTTATCCCTGTTGATGACCTCAAAAGCATAAGGAGTGGTGTGCTGTCCGCCGATTCCAGGGCTTTTGTCCCTGACGATTTCCCCGTCTTTCCAATACACGTAGGGACCTGATGTCTCATCCCGGCCATCCCAGCCCCCAAGGCCGATAATTTGGTTGTATTCTTTCCATCGGGAAAAGGTGTTGTTGGCTCCGTGATAGACGACGACTCCTCCACCGGAACGGACATAGCTAACAAACGCATTCTTTGCATCCTCGGACCATTCCTCCTGGCTGTAGTCAAGAAGGACCAGTTGGTAAGAAGCGAAATCCGGGAGGAACGCCCCCATGTCTTCGCCCTGTGCCGGGCTGATAGCCATATCCACTTCGAACAGCCCTGTATTCTCCAGCATCTGCTTGATGGCCGAACTGCTGGTTTTCCAGTCATGGGTGTTTTGGCCGGTGACGATCAGAGTTTTTATGCTGGATGAAGGCGCAGAAGTACATAGAGACGGAGAAAGCATCCAGATGATCAATCCCCAGGCTGCCAAGACTGATAATAATCTATACCAGAGCCGAGCTTTCCCTATCCTTTGTTCTATTTTTTCCTGTCTTTCCATCTGAAGTTCTCCTCTCATAGACCGAGCTGCCAGGGGCTGCGGTAGGACCGTCCCAGCAATCGTGTGGCTTCTGGGTCATCCAGGATGGTCTCTGTTTTTGGATCCCAGCGTATCTTGTGTCCAAGTTCTATGGCGATCACTCCCAGGTGTCCGACACTGGCCGATCGATGCGCCACCTCTATTGGGGTAATCGTTTTTTTTCGGCTTTTCACGCAATCAAGAAAGTTCTGATAGTGGTCACGGCTCCTGTACAGCCGATGTTCATCAGGACCGATGAATTCGTTCCAAAGCGCGGGCGGATGGGTTTCCTGGGCTTCACGGTTAACCCAGACCCAACCATGCTCTCCGATCCATTTGGTCCCGCCACGGATCTCATCAAAGCCTCCGGCAATATCCATCGGAGTGCCGTCAGCATACTTGGCCTTCAGGTAATAGCGTATCGGGCTGTCCCAAATGCCCCGCCTGGGAAATTCACCCCAACCTTGTATTTCGACGGGTCCGGTGTAATCAAACCCCATTCCCCAGTGAGCAATATCCACATGATGTCCCACCCAGTCCATCAACTGACCGCCTCCAAAATCCATGATCCAGCGCCAGTTCATATGAATCCGAGCCGTGCAGTACTGGCTGTAGGGAGCCGGACCAAGCCAGAAATCATAGTCCAGTTCCTTGGGAGGAGGGCCGTAGGTGTTGAGATGGGCTGTTCCAGCAAAATCATAATGTCCCTGGGGAAGCCCGACCTCGACCTTGAGGATTTTACCGATGCGTCCGTTCCGGACCAGCTCACAAGCATGGTGAAAATTGGCTACAGACCGCTGCCAGCTTCCGGTCTGCCAGATGCGGCCGTAGCGCTTGACAGCTTCGCACATGGCCCGCCCTTCCAAAAGATCATGGGACAGGGGCTTCTCTCCATAGATATCAAAACCCGCCCGCGCACAGGCAATCACCGGGATGGCATGCCAGTGGTCAGGCACCGCAATGGACACGGCATCGATGTCTGTACGTTGGCAGAGCTCTCGAAAATCCCTGTAGACCGCACAGTCCTTGTTGCCGTATCTCTGGTTGACGATATCCCGGGCTTGTTCCAAATGGTTTTCATCCAAATCGCACACAGCCACCCACTGCACCTCATCTTTTTCCAGAAAAGCCTCCATGTTGGGAATTCCCATCATGCCGAAGCCGATGCCGGCCATGACGATGCGGTTCGAAGGAGCAACAGTTCCGGATTTTCCCAGCACTGATGCCGGAACGATTTGAGGAAAACCAAACGCTCCGACAGCTGCTGCGGTGGACAGCTTTAAAAACTGCCTTCGGTTCATTCCTTTTGGTTTTTTCTTCATGTTAAACCTTCCAGATGTTCCAACGAGATGGAATCATCCATATCGGCGATTTATTATTAAAAATCCTATAAGTCGTTGGATCTTTTATCCTTTGGTCAAATCAGTTCCGTTTTTCCAGGCACAGCCACAGGCACAACAGTAAGATCACCGAATTCGTACCGAGGTGGAGTCAGATCGAGTTCCGAGGCATTCATCACCCAGTCCCAGCTCAGGGCGCGACCCGTGTAGGCACTCATCCGGCCCATGATGGCGGTGAGCGTGCTTTCTGCGACCTGCCTTCCCTCGTTCAAAGGCTTTCCATTCCGGATGCTGGCGATCAGGTCTGCATGCTCCTGGACATAGGGATTGGGAGATTCTTCTTCCACTGTGTAGGCTTTGGGTCCTCGGATATAGCCGTTTGCTCCATCAGTATAGGCCATGCCGTTGGTGCCGATCACCCGCTCTGATACATTATCCGTACAGCCGGGCGTTTGGCGGCACATGCTCATCACACGGGCACCGTTGGGATATTCATACTCGACAGCAAAATGGTCGAAGATGTTTCCGAATTCAGGACCGGTGCGAACCTGACGACCCCCCATACCCGCACATTTCACAGGGTGAGAGCCGATGAACCAGTTGATGACATCAAGATTATGCACATGCTGTTCCACGATGTGGTCACCAGACAGCCAGGTCAAGAAGAGCCAGTTTCGAATCTGCCATTCCATATCCGACCAATCCCCTGATTGGTAGTTTATCCAGTTTTCATAGGCTCTTCTGATCCAGAGCGCACCCATGTTCCAGTAGCACTGTCCGGCTACGACCTCTCCAATGTCCCCGTTGTGGACCCGTTTGGTCATTTCCAGGTAGTGGTTCTGGTGACGGCGTTGAGTCCCAGCCACAATAGCCAGTCCCTTTTTCTCGGCCAACTCAGCGCTGGCCATCACAGATCGTACTCCCACAGGATCCACAGCCACCGGCTTTTCCATGAAGATATGCCTGCCGGCTTCCACAGCCGCCTTCAGGTGTTTGGGCCGGAAATGGGGTGGAGAACCCATGATGACCACATCAATGTCAGAGGCCAGGACTTTTTTGTAAGCATCGAAGCCGGAGAAGCAGGAATCAGGATTAACGGCAAGGCTCTCTTTGGGGAGCTTCTCCTGAAGCCTCTTCAGCGAGCTTTCCCAGCAGTCCTGGAAGAGATCACCCAGGGTTTTGACCACGATATTGGGCGAGGAATGGACACAGTCGATGGCTGCGCCAGTGCCTCTTCCGCCGCAACCGATAAGGCCTACCCGGATCTTATCCGATCCTGAGGCAAAGAGAGGCCCCACCCGGGACACGGCGGCTGCTAACGATACAGCCGAAGTTGCTTTTATGAAGTCCCGTCTGGACATGCTTCCCTTTGATTTATTCTGTTTTCTTTCCATGATCCCTCCTTGAAATCTATAGATTAAAAAATCAAAAGTCATCGCAAGACCGGTAGGTTTCGATTACTGCCGTTTCTCCCTCTTTTCCTTTTTTGCTCTTTCCATGCTCCATGCAAATGACTCCATCATAGCTCTTGTTGTACAGGTGCTTGAATATGTTCTTGTAATTGATCTCGCCAGTTGTGGGTTCTTTGCGGCCGGGGGAATCCCCAACATGAAAACTGGCAATCTCATCCCAGGCTCTGTCGATATTGGGGATCAGGTTGCCTTCTGTGATCTGCTGGTGGTAGATGTCGTTGATGATCTTGCAGCTTGGGCTGGCCACGGCTTTGCAGATCTGGTAGGCCTGAGGAATCTTGGTCAGAAAGAGGCCGGGATGGTTCCAGGGATTCAGAGGCTCGATCACGATCACAAGACCAGACGGTTCACAGATTTCAGCACAGAACTTCAAATTGTCGACGACATTGGCTGTTTGATAATCCCATTCCAAGCTTTCGTCATACCGGCCAGGCACCATTAGCGTCCATTTGGCATTGGTGCGCTTGGCTGTCTCCACAGCGGTTGTCATCTTTTCCGCCAGCATCTTCCGGATCTCCTCATCCTTGGTGACAAAAGATTTCACCTTAAAATCCGCATACGCCACAAAGGGTCCGAGCTCCATGTTCAGGCGGTCCATTTCTCGGGCGATGGCCTCCTGTAGAGATGGCTCTTTGTTCATGAGCGCATTGTCAAACATCGCTCTGAAGCCTTGGCTGGCCATGAATTTAATTTGGTCGGTCTGATCCTTGCCAGCATGGGCTTCGAACATCCCAAAATAGGGCGCATACTTGAGTTTAAAGCCGGGTTGAGCGGCCTGGAAACCGGGATTTTTGACCGTTGCTATGACCGGCTTTACCGATAGGGCTGCCGCAGCAGCCGCTGCCGTGCCGATGAATTGACGCCGGGAGAATTTTCTGTCTTTCATCCTTCCCCTCCTTTTCATCTCAATCGAGAGATAACGATTGATTTGATCTCTCAAAATGAGTCATTTCTGGTTACAATACAAGAATGATGGACACTGAAATACATTTCAGATTTTAAGGCGCACAAAACAAAATACAGGAAAAATAAATGATACTTGGGGTGTGTTACGAAGATTGCCGCTGCTTTGGATGATCAATCCAGTGCCGATCATACCAGCATTCTATAGAAACAAAAATCAATTTTCAATATATGCTAGATTTCCCCTGAAATATTGCCATATTTTCTCTCCCAATTCTCTCGACAGAACACGTCTTGTTGTGTAAAAATACGGACGCAACAAAAAAATCAAAAGTAGGGGAAAGGATGACAAAACAATACGGCTGTTCAGAAGAAGAAATCGGTCATTACACTTGCTATCGAACGAGCGAACCAATAAAAATCGACGGTCGTCTGGATGAGCCATCCTGGCAGAAAGCTCCTAAGTCACCGCGCTTTGTGGATCTTGTGACAGGGGAACCGGGACCATTGAATACCCAGGTGGCAGCTCTCTGGGACGACGAAAGCTTATACATCGCTTTCTGGATCGAAGAACCGTATGTCCAAGCCAAATTCACTAAGAGGGATTCACCCATCTATATGGAAAACGACATCGAGGTCTTCATTGCCGGTAAGGGCTGTTACTACGAGTTCGAAATCAACGCTTTGGGAACCATCTATGAGGTCTTTTTCATCTGGCAGGATGCCTATAAAAAAGGAGGTATCTTCGACCGGTCCGAATTCGATCTTCTCAGCCAAAGAGTCGATGTGTTGGGAGGCTTCCAGGATAACCTGCGCTTCGGAAAACACCCTAGGGGAAAACGATGGGCTTTCTTGGATTGGGATTTTCCTGGATTGGAGAGCACAGTTCATGTGGACGGCACCATCAACGATAACTCGGATATCGATCGAGGATGGACAGTGGAGTTGGCTTTTCCTTGGAAAGGGATGGGTCCTCTAGCCGAGGGGCGTTCAATCCCACCTCAGGATGGTGACACGTGGAGGCTTGATTTTTCGCGCTTCGAAGCTCTGGACTTCAGCGGCGAGCCTGTCCAGCCGCCTCCAGGTTGGGCCTTCAATAAGCACGGCGTCTACGACTCTCACATCCCCGAATGCTTCACCTTTGTCCATTTCTCAACAAAATATGTCCCCAAGCTTTGATTCCTTCCCCCAAATCTCACCCCAAGATGATTCACATGATGATAAAATAATGATAAGAAAATTGTATAAAGCATCTATTCAGAACTTAAAGAACTGAAAGTGTTTTACAAGGGAAGCAGGCCTCAAGTCCCTCCTCCTCCCCGGGCAGATGCCCCCCCACAGAAAATCAGGTGGGAAGTGATTCCCGATTGTGTGGACTTTATGGATATCTCAATCGATTCCAGCAAGCCAAATCATAGAGGTGCCAGAGCTGGCTTACCGCTGTGACGGCGACTTCAGCTCTTTGATGCGAATAGTGCGGAACTCTACCCGATAGCCATGTCCCAGAAATCCGATGTGCCCTCTCTCTCTTAGGAGTCCAGGATGGTCTCTTCCATCCATAGTTTGAGGTGTGCTGGCTTCTTCGATATCAGCATCCACGATGATGACGCCGTTGAGTCTGACAATGATCCTCTTCCCCTTGGCAGTGACCTCCTCCTCATTCCATTCCCCCACAGGTTTTAGATGTCCGCACTTAGCAGGCACGACACCGTAAATTGAACCGTGGTACTGCCAAGGTTCAAGATCTTTCCATAGCTCGGCTGTGTTATCAATAATCTGAATCTCCATCCCGACATACGCTGCGTCACCCTCTAGAGGAGCGCGGATCCCAAGCCCGTTGTTTGCTTCTGGTGTGAGTTTAAACTGGAAGCACAGGATGAAATCGCTGTATTCCCTCTCTGTGTAGAGATTTCCGCTTCCTCGCTCAGGGTAGACAACAATCCTGCCATTCTCGACCACATAACCCTCTTTATCCCCAACCCAGCCAGCCAAATCCTTGCCATTGAAAAGGGGAACAAAACCTTCGGCAACTTCCTGTTCTGTCAAATCCTGCCTGTCCTTCTCACGGGGGATTTCTCGTATGTAAATATTGCGAAAATAAAGAGGACCTCCATGGGCCTGAAGTTCGATCTGTCCGGTGGGGTAGATGGGCTTATCGCGCTCCCAGTAGTTTTCCATCACTACATCATCCACCACCAACACACCGTTCAAATAAACGGTCACACGTTCACCAGCCATCCTGATCCTGAACGTGTTCCACTCGCCTACAGGATTATCCGCCTGCTCTAAGGGTTTACTCGGGCCAATCTTATTGTTGTAAAGCCCTCCAGATCCTTCGTCCTCGTTGGCAGGGTCCCAGATCTGGACCTGTGGTGAGCCGCGCAGATAGATGCCGCTATCTCCGCCTTTTTCAATCTTCCAATCAACCAACAACTCGAAATCTCCGTAATCCTTGACTGTGCAGAGGCTCTCTCCTTTTCCGTCAAAAACCAGAACTCCCTCGACGACGTTCCAGTGGGAACGCATAACCTCATCTGCTCTGGCTTGAGCCTCTTTCAATTCTTCTGGACTCATTTGGGCTCTTTTTATGGGATCTCCAACCAGGCCTTTCCATCCAGAAAGGTCTTTCCCGTTGAAGAGCGGCGCAAACTCCTCTTCTTTCAACATGGCTCCGATAGAATCATCCAACCGGCGCCGCAGATAATCATCTCCGACAACGGCAGCTGCCTTCTGTAAGATCGAGAAACGCTCGGGCCTGGACATCTCCTGAGCCATGTTTATCCCCGAAAAAGCGATTCTCGCCACCGCCACTGCTGCTCTGGAGCGCAATGCCGGCTCATCGAGATATGAAGCGGCAAGCCTGAATGCCCCGATGGACTCTACGGCACCGAGTCCTGTGAGAACGATGCCCCTTGCCGAATGATCAGGAACAGCATCCAGGGCTACTTTAAATCTCGTCAGCTTTTCTCCATCAACCAGGTCTGATTCAAGGACTAGTCGGGTGTATCCCTGAACGGCCATAAGGCGATGCTTTTGGTTTTCTGTCCTTCGACAGATATCTAACAGCTCTTCCACAGCGTCCAAATCTGGCCATTCGTACAATACGGATAAGGCCGTGGTCTGAATCCTGGAATCTTCGCTCTTAGTCTTGGCCACTACAATCCTGAGCGCATTCTGACCACCGATCCTAGAAAGGGGCTTTAAGAGATCGACCTGTTTCTCATCTTCAGCAGTTTTCAGGACTTCAAGCAACAAATCCGCACGCTTCTCCTTTTCATCAATCTGGTTTGAACTGGCCACAATCGCATTCTGTAAAAGCCTTATGTCTCTGCCCTCTGTCGTCTGGAGAAGCATACCGATTAAACGCGGCAGGTCTCTCTCCCGGGCCAAGCTCTCCAGTCCTGCCAAGGCTGCTCGCCTGACCCTGAGGTCTCCGCTTTCTAACTGTTCAAAGACAATATCCACATGTTCCCGGGCTTTTCGTTCTGCAAGAATCTCTATCAGGGCCACTTTGGAAGGCGAGGGCACCTCTTCTATCGCTTTTGCCGCTGCTGGAACAACAAGATCTTTAGGAAATCCGAAAAGGGCTTGTTGAACAGCATTAATCTCATCTTCGACATCACTTTGAAGGAGAGACATCAAGTCTTCGAAAACTTCCTTCTTTCCCAATCTCGCAGCAGCCGGAATAGCTGCCAACCGAATGACCTTTTCTTGGCTTTTTAAATTCTGTTGAAGGATGGGCAGGGCCGTCATGTCTCCGCGATCTCCAAACATTGTCAGGATTTGAGCTTGCACATCAGGTGAGACCTCTTCCATCTTTGCGATCCACCTGGCCGTAGCCTCCTCGCCTGGAATCTTGCAGGCAAGCTCAAGAGCTCTTGCTCTCAGTTCAGGATTTGTGCTGTCCATGGCCTGGAGAAGATTAGAAAAGGCTTTCTCTCCCAAGGTGTCCGCCAGAATGCTCAAGGCGGTGCAGGGAATATGGCTTTCCTGTGGGGCTGTGTAGTTTCGGATCAGGTTGCGGCAGATCCTTGTACACTGCGCTTTGTTTCCTGACTCAGCCAGACGTTGGACATACAGAAGATACAGGGAAGGGGCTTTTGCCCGTTCATATGATGAGGCTTCGAGCGAGACCTTATCCAGAACGCTCTCAGCCCGAGGATCTCCGATGTTCGCAAGGGCAAAAAGTGTGACCTGGCGCAGTCTATCGTCTCTGCTAGATGCATATTTGAGAATTTTTTTTGTGGCGTCTTTGCTCCGCAATTCCCCGAGAGCTTTGACGATCGTGATCCTGCTCGCCCCTGTGGCGGTCCCGAGTGATTTGAGCAGGGCTTTTTCTGCATCCCGTGTGCCGATCGCCAACAATGCTTGAGCTGCCGGATCACACAGTCTTTTATCGCTGAGGTATTTCCGGAGCGGTTTGATGGATTCATTTTTCCCTGAGCGCTGGAGCTGTCTGATCAGAAAAGCTTGAATCTCCTCGTCCGATTCCCTCTCCAGAGCTTTGATCACCACCCTGGCATACATCCCCCTCTCTCTTTCTACCCCTCTCTGGGAAACATAGGTCGTCAAAGCACTGAGGGCAAACCGGACATTCGTGTCATCCCCTGTTCCAGGTGGAACCAGCATGCGACAGGCTTCTAGAATTCCATCCGGTCCCAGTTGAATCATCTCCGAGGCCAATCGGTCTCTCTCTTCTGTGTCTTTGGCAGGGAATTTTTCGATCAGGCTGAGTATGTGGGAGTTTGCTGTTTGGACATCTTCTGAAGCCAAGCCGGTCGGGATTGTGATGGCAACAACGAACAACACTATCCAAACGGTCTTTATTCGCTCTTTCATCTTTTTTTTCTTTTCTTTCCTTACTTTCTCTCTCAACAAAGACAGACTTACAGGTGCCAGGGCGCCCGCATGGGTTGATGGACAAGACGATTGGCCTCTTCATCTCCGACAAAACACTGTTTCTCCGGATCAAACCGCAGAGGCCGACCGAG